>Ga0181537_10001364_pt1 | contig 22581 bp, 27 predicted proteins | sample PEATcosm2014_Bin_39_FD_119765 | JGI IMG/M metagenome (GOLD analysis project Ga0181537, IMG submission 119765) | Peatland microbial communities from MTU Mesocosm Facility, Houghton, MI, USA - PEATcosm2014_Bin23_10_metaG | ecosystem: Environmental > Terrestrial > Soil > Wetlands > Peat | place... | reverse complement strand
GACGTATCACGTGCACGCGACCAGCCGGGAGCAGCTCGACGCCATCTATCGCGAATTGACGGCCTGCAAATCGGTGTTGATGGCGCTGTAACCAGGGTCTCCGACGCCGGGCCATGAGCCAAACTGCCGCAGCAAATGTGGGGTGAGCCCGCGCGCCACGGCGTCCACGTCGAGCGCCAGGCCGAGATCCACCAGGCGGGTGACGGCGAGTCCGCGATGGCCGCACACATTGATGCGCTGAAACGGCTCGAGGTCGAGCGCGACGTTGAGCGACAATCCGTGATAACTCGCACCGCGCCGGATGCGCAAGCCGATGCTGGCCAATTTGGCTCCGCCCACATACACCCCCGGAGCCTCGCGCGACCCCGTGGCGGTGACGCCCAATCCGGCGGCGTAGGCGATCACGGCATTCTCGAGTGCGACCACCATCTGGCGCACGCCCACCTGCCGACGCCGCAAATCGATCAGCGGGTAGACGACGAGTTGTCCCGGCCCGTGATACGTGACCTGACCGCCGCGATCGATCTGCACCACGGGAATGTCGCCGGGCGAGAGCACATGCTCGCGGCTCGCGTTCAACCCCAGCGTGAACACCGGTGGATGCTCGAGCATCCAAATTTCATCGGCAGTGGAGGGTCCGCGCTCGTCGGTGAATCGCTGCATCGCCCGCCAGGTAGGCTCGTACGGTGCCAGCCCTAAGTGCCGGATGAGCGGCGCAGCGCTCATGATCCGTGGCGCTTGCCATTTGCAGCAAGGCCGGCGGCATCGAGGCCGGCGTTATTCCGTGCCAGCGCCTGTTCCGCGCGATAGCTCGATCGGACCAGGGGACCCGCCACGCATTCGAGAAATCCCAACTCGAGCGCCCGTTCGCGGTAGCGGCGGAACTCCTCCGGAGCGACGAACCGTTCGATCATCAAATGGTTCGGCGTCGGCCGCAGATATTGCCCCAGCGTCAAAATATCGACCGCCGCCTCGCGCAGATCGAGCATCGTGCGATGAATCTCCTCGTCGGTCTCCCCCAGCCCCAGCATCAAGCTGGTCTTGGTCAACACGGTGGGCCGATACGCCTTCGCGCCGCGCAGCACGCCGATGCTCTGGGCGTAGCCGGCGCGCGGGTCGCGCACGGGATGCGTGAGCCTCTCGACCGTCTCGACATTCTGCGCGAACACATCCACTCCGGAATCGAGCACGGTTTGCACATCGCGCATCACGCCCTGGAAATCGGGGGTGAGAGCCTCGACCGCGGTTCCCGGGTTTACGCGTTTGATGGCGCGAATCGCCGCCGCATAGTGAGCCGCCCCACCGTCCTCCAAGTCGTCTCGATTCACCGAGGTGAGGACCACGTACTTGAGACCCATCAACTGCACCGATCGGGCGACGTTGTCGGGTTCCTCGGCGTCGAGCCAGCCGCGCGGATTGCCCGTGTCCACCGCGCAGAATCGACAGGCGCGCGTGCACACAGCGCCCATCAGCATGATGGTCGCGGTGCCCGCGTTCCAGCACTCGCCGATGTTCGGGCACTTCGCCTCCTCGCACACCGTGCTCAACCGATGTTCGCGCACGATCTGTTTCACCGCCGAGAATTCTGCTCCCGCGGCGAGCGGCGCGCGCAGCCAGGCTGGCTTGCGCGGGGCAGCCTGCTGCGGCGGCGTTGGCGAAGCCGCGGGCGTGGCCGGCGCCGACGATCCGCGGCCCTTCACCCCGTCCTTGATGGCGGTAAATCCCTGGGACGTCAGGTATTTCTCGCCGCTGCGGATAGACCGCTCGGCTGGGAGAATCGGGATGCCTTTGAATTCGGACACTGCCGGAATTATAGCAGCAGGAGCCTGTCGGGCCTTGGGGACCGTATCACGCCAGCCGGGCATTCAGCGCCTCGAGCCGCTCCGGAGTTCCAACGTCCTCCCACACATCCGTATACAGCTCCGCCGAACAGCGCCCCGCCGCCATGGACCGCAGCAGCAAAGGCCTCAATGGAAACACGCCGTCGGTGCAATCGGCGAAGAACGCCGCCCGGTACATCGCGATGCCGGCGAAGGTGTAGCGCGGCCGCGCCGGGTCCGAGTGGTCCGCAGTGTCCGGCAACGCCATTCCGTCCGCGAGCCCAAAGTCGCCTTGGCGGTGTTGCGGCGGATTCGGCACCAGCACGATGTGCGAGTCCCGGTCCCCGGCAAGCGCAAGCCGCTCGAACGGAAAATTCGTATAGATGTCCCCATTCACCACCGCGAACGGGCCGGGAAGAAGGTGCGGCAACGCGCGGAAGATGCCGCCCGCCGTCTCGAGCGCCTGCGGCCGCTCCTCGCTATACGTGATCGCGGCTCCGTAGCGCGATCCGTCCCCGAGATACTCGCGAATTTGTGAACCCAGCCACGCGAGATTGATCACGATTCGATCTACGCCTGCACGCACCAAACCGATCACATGCCGCTCGATCAGCGGCTGGCCATGGACCCGGAGCAGCGGTTTCGGAATGGAGTCGGTGAGCGGACGCATGCGTTCGCCGCGCCCCGCGGCAAGGATCATGGCGGCGCGCGGACGTTCCAGTGCCGCGTCCCGAGGCGCGTTCACTCGAGTGTCCGCTGCTGAGCGGCGGGGAACTCCGGCTCGACGCGCCGCGCGAGGAAGTCGGCGAACTGCGCCGTCTCGGCATAGTCCGCAGCCGCCTCGCGCGCGTAGCCCAGCACTCGCGGCAGATCCGCCAGGTAGCGCGCCTTGCCGTCACGGTAGTACAGACGCGCAAAAATGCCGAGCACCTTGATGTGCCGCTGCAACCCCATGAGATCGAACCAGCGGATGAATTCGCCGGTGCTCGCGGGTAGCGGCAATCCCTTCGCCAGCAATTCCTCACGGTAGTGCAACGCCCATTCGCGGACCCGCGCTGTCGGCCAGGCGATGTAGCAATCCTTGAGCAACGAGGCCAGATCGTAGGTCACCGGCCCCCACACCGCATCCTGGAAATCCAGGATGCCCGGATTATTTTCCGCGCTGAGCAGCAGGTTTCGCGAATGATAATCGCGATGCACGAGAGTGGCCGGTTGCTCGAGTGCGATGTGCGCGAGCGTCTCGAACAGGCGCCCCAGCATGCCGCTCTCGGCCGGCGAGAGCTCCAACCCAAGGTGGCGGCGCAGGAACCACTCCGGCATCAGCTCCATCTCCCGCAGCAAGAGCGCGTGCGAATACTGAGGAAGGCCGCGCACGAGCGCGGAGTCCGCCGTTTGCATTCTCGCCAGCGCGCCGAGCGCATCCGCGTATAGAGTGTCCGCCGCGCCCGGAGCGGCAAGCTCATCGAGATATTGCCGATCCCCCAAGTCCGACAGCAGCAAGAAACCGCGCGCCGTATCCTGCGCCAAAATCATCGGCACATTGAGGCCGATCCCCGCGAGCATCCGCGCGACGTGCGTGAAGGGGCCGAGATCTTCTTTCCCGGGCGGGGCATCCATGACGATGTAACTATGCGCCTCTTGCGTGACACGAAAATAGCGGCGAAAACTCGCATCGGCGGAGGCAACCGTGATCCGGCCGCGAGACAGTCCCAAATCCTCGTGCACCCAGCGAGTCAGCAGCGACAGGCGGGAATCGCTTGCATCCGGTAGACCCATGCTTGACCATTCAGCCACCGCAAACGCGGCAAATGAAGTATACCGACTAAGGCGATGTATTTTGTCCAAGGCTTCTCACGTTCGAGCAGCATGCATCATCTTTTGCCTCGTGGCGGCCGGGGCGGTTCGCGCCCTGGACCTATGCCCCGCTCCGCCGAAACACACGGCGGCGCGGCCGCCGGACGTGGCCATTGACGATCATCGCATTCACATCGACAGCGACGATGCGCTGCTCGGGCTCGACGGCATCGCCATTTTCAACGGCCGCGTCACGGTGCACCAGGACGAGCGCAGCGTCGCGGCGGATTCTGTCACCTACAACAACAAGACCGGCCGGGTGGCAGTCAAAGGCGCGGTCGACTTCGAGGATCCTAAATTACGCATCCGCAGCGACACCGGCAGCTATGAGACCGACGGCAGGGCGAGCTTCGATCAGGCCAATTTCCAGCTCCTGGACCGCAACGGCCGTGGCTTCGCCAAGGACATCGACTCCCGACCCGACGGTACGGTGATCCTGTCCCAGGTGAAGTACACCTCCTGTCCGGTGGGTAATGACGACTGGATGCTCAATGCATCGTCCATCGATCTGGACACGAAGGCCGAAGAGGGCGTCGCGCGCAGCGTGGTCATGCGCTTCAAGGACGTGCCCATTTTTTATACGCCATATATTTCCTTTCCCTTGGGCGATGAACGCAAGAGCGGACTGCTGTTCCCGAGCTTCGGGCATTCCGGCAGCAACGGCTTCGAACTCGAGGTGCCCTACTACATCAATTTGGCGCCGAACTATGACCTGACGTTGACGCCGGGAGTGCTCACCGCGCGCGGCGAGCAGCTCACCGGCCAGTTTCGCTATCTCAGCACGATCTCGCATGGCCAGATCGACGCCACGTTTCTGCCGAACGATTCCCAGGAGCACAGCGACCGCAGCTATGCGCGCTTCACCGATACCACCGACTTCAGGAAGGGCATGCGCTTCGAGGCCGATATCGCCGACGTCAGCGACAGCAACTACTTTCAAGATTTCGCGGTGGGCTCGGATGCGACCAGCGTGACCTTCCTCGAACGGCGCGCCGATATCCTGTATTACGACGACGTCTGGCGCATCCGCGGAGAACTGCAGAACTTCCAGACCATCGACATCAATCTGCCCACCGCGTGCATCGACCCGACCATCCCCGCGGCGCTCTGCGACGAGCGGCCCTACTCCCGTGTGCCGCGGATACAGGCGGACGCTTTGTGGCCCATATTGAACAGCAACCTGGAATTCGCGTTGGACAGCGAATTCGTCAATTTCCTGCGCGAAGTCGGCCCCACCGGCGTGCGCCTGGATGTCTCGCCGGAACTGCGCTGGCCGACTCGCGGTGCGGGTTATTTCTTCGAACCCGCGGTCGGCTACCATTTCACGCAGTACGATTTGCGCGATGCCACCGATACCGCGCCCGGCGCGCCGAGCACCCCGACCCGCGCCTTGCCTTACGCGCGGGTGGATGCCGGCCTCGTGTTCGAACGCGACGCCGGTTCGCAGGGACAGCGAACGCTCACTCTCGAACCGCGGGCGGTCTACAGCTATGTGCCTTACCGCAATCAGGACGAGCTGCCGATTTTCGATACCGGGCTGCCCGACCTCAATTTGACCGAGCTGTTTCGCACCAACCGTTACGTCGGCGACGACCGGATCGGCGATGCCAACCAGGTGGCGCTCGCCGTGACCTCCCGGCTGTTCGACCACGTGTCGGGGGCGCAGTACCTCTCGGCGACCATCGGGCAGATCCGCTATTTCACGATCCCGCGGGTCGGGCTTCCCGAAGATCTCGCCCTGGCCTCGACCGGCGCGACCGTCGTGACGGTGCCGGGAGTCAATCCGCTCGCCTTGCCTGGGCAAGCGCTGGTGAATTCGCGCGGTCAAGTTCTCATGATGGAACCCGGGCAATATGTCTCCGGGTTGCCCGGACAGACTTTCGCCGCCGCCGGTTCCGCGCAGACGCAAACCTCCTACTCGGCCTCGGATATCGTCGCCGACGTGGCGCTCACCGCCTATAAGCACTTCAGCTTCAAATTCGACTACCTTTTGAATCCCTACACCTCAAAAACCGACAAGTCCGAGGTCTCGCTGCAGTATCGGCCGGACCCAAGCCGGGTCATAAACATCGGCTACCGTTTTCAGGAGAACGTCCTCAATGAAAGCGTCATTTTGAAGCAATGGGACGGCTCCTTCGCCTGGCCGATCGCCGACCATTGGAACACCGTCGGACGCTGGGTGTATTCCCTCCAGGACCACCAGACCATCGAGCAAGTGGCTGGTTTTGAATACAAAAGTTGCTGCTATCGGATCCAGCTCGTGCAGCGCCGGTATGTGCGGGTCAACAACGGCACCGCGGGACTCGACACCTCGATTGCATTACAATTGGAACTCACGGGCTTAAGCTCGGTCGGAAAATCTGCAAATACCTTCTTGGAACGGGAGATTCGCGGCTATTCGACCCGCGATCCAAGCGCCCAGGATCCGGCCCCCTGACGAGGCCCCCTTATGAGGACAGCGTCGATTCATGCGTAAATATGCCCTTGGATTGAGCCTGAGTATGGCGGGACTCGTGCTCTCGTCGGCCGCCGTGGCGCAGACCCGGGACATCGGCGTCCACGGCGAACTGCTCGATCGCATTGCGGCCGTGGTCAACGATGGCCTGGTGCTGAAGAGCGAGCTCGACTCGCAGATCGAGTCGGTCACCAAGCGCCTGCAAGAACAAAAGGTCGAACTTCCGTCGCAGAGCGTCCTGAAGCAGCAAGTGCTCGATCGGTTGATTTTGCAGGAGATCCAGTCGCAGCACGCCAAGCGGGTCGGTCTCACGATTTCCGACGAGCAGTTGAACAGCGCGCTGCAGGAGATCGCGGGACGGAACAAAATCCCCTTCGATCAGTTGCCCACCGCGCTCGAGGCTCAGGGCGTCGATTACAAGCAATATCGCGAATCCATGCGCAAGGAATTGACCTTGAGCACCCTGCGCCAGCGCGATGTGATCTCGCACATCAACGTGAGCCCCCACGAGCTCGAACAATTCCTGGCTCGCCAGCAATCCGCGGCGGCCAACGATGAATTCAACGTCTCGCATATTCTGCTGTCGCTCCCGGCCGCCGCCACCCCGCAGCAACTCGAGGACATCACGCACAAGGCCCAGGACCTGGCCGCGCGCGCCGCCAAGGGCGAGGACTTCGGCCAGCTCGCCATCGCGAATTCGAACAGCCAGACCGCGCTCGACGGCGGTCAGCTCGGGTGGCGCAAGGGCTCCCAACTGCCGGAGTTCATCGTGCAGTTGGTCACCAAGATGAAGCCCGGCGAGGTGAGCGAGCCGGTACGCACGCCGAGCGGTTTTCATATCGTCAAGCTCAACGAACGGCGCAGCGGCGAAGCCCAGGTCATCATCAACCAGATTCACGTCCGGCACATTTTGATGAAAACGAACGAACTGGACGATGACGAGACGGTCCGTCAGAAGCTGGCCAAGCTGCGCGAGCGCATCTTGAAGGGCGAGGATTTTGCCGGCATCGCCTCGACCACGTCGGCCGACCCCGGCTCGGCGCCGGACGGCGGTGACTTGGGCTGGAGCGGACCCGGCACCTTCGTGCCGGAGTTCGACAAGGCGATCGCGGACCTCAAGGTCAACGAAATCAGCGAACCGTTCAAGACGCGATACGGCTGGCACATCGTGCAGATGCTCGGCACCCGGACCTACGACAGCACCGACGATGTGCGCCGTCAGCGTGCCTTCGCCGCCATTCGCGAGAGCAAGGCGGATGAGGAAACCGAATTGTGGCTGCGGCGGTTACGCGACGAGGCCTTCGTCGAAATCAAGATGTAGTGTACGTACCGCGGATCATCGTCACCTCCGGGGAGCCCGCGGGCATAGGGCCTGATTCCTGCGTTGCCTTGGCACAAATCGACTGGGCGGCGGAGATCGTCGTCGCCGCCGACGCGGATTTGCTCGCCGCCACGGCCGCAGCCCTGAATCTGCCGCTCACCATCGAACGCTACGACCCCTCGCGGCCGCCGGCCGGGCGGCGCCGCGGCGCACTCACGGTGTTGCATATTCCGACGTTGACTCCGGTGATCGCCGGGCGTCCGGACCCCCGCAACGCCCCATACGTGATCGACATGCTGGACCGCGCCTGCGATGGCTGCATGAACGGTGAATTCGCCGGCATGGTGACCGCGCCCGTGCAAAAGAGCACTCTATTGGATGCGGGCTACGCATTCAGCGGACACACCGAATATCTCGCCGCGAGAACCCGCGCGGCGCTGCCGGTGATGCTGCTGCTGAGCGGCTCACTGCGGGTCGCGCTGGTCACGACGCACTTGGCGCTCGCCGACGTGCCGCACGCCATCACCCGGGAACGGTTGCTCGCCACGGTGCGCATCGTTCACATGGATTTGGAGCGGCATTTTTCTCTCACCCCGCCCAGAATCGCGGTGTTGGGATTGAACCCGCATGCGGGCGAGTCCGGACACCTCGGGCGTGAGGAAATCGAGATCATCCAGCCGGCGATTCGAGAACTGCGGGCGGAGGGGCTCGATGTGCAGGGACCGGTCCCGGCCGACACCGCGTTCACTCCGCACTTTCTGCCCACCGCCGACGTCATCGTGGCGATGTACCACGATCAAGGCCTGCCGGTGCTCAAAGCGGTGGGATTCGGCAACGCCGTCAACATGACCTTGGGGTTGCCCATTCTGCGCACCAGCGTGGATCACGGCACCGCATTGACCCTGGCGCGCACCGGTCGGGCGGATTCCGGAAGCTTGAGGGCGGCATTGGCGCTCGCCATCGAATTGGCCGGCGCGAATTCCGCTCATGCAGGCGCGTAAGCGATTCGGCCAGCACTTCCTGCACGACCCGGGAATCATCCGCCGGATCGTCGATGCGGTGGCTCCCGCGGTGGGCGAGCATCTCGTCGAAGTCGGGCCCGGCCGCGGCGCGTTGACATGGGGTCTGCTCGAGCGCGCGAAGAGCCTGGACGTGATCGAGATCGACCGGGATCTGGCGCGCCTGCTCGAGGCGGATCCGCGCGCCGGGGGCGGCCTGCATGTGCACGTCGAGAACGTGCTCGATACCGACTTCATGCGCTTGCGCGGGGATGGCGAGTCCTTGCGCATCGTCGGCAACCTTCCGTATAACATTTCGACGCCATTATTGTTCCGGCTGCTCGCGCAGCGCGCCGCGATTTCGGATATGCACTTCATGCTGCAGAAGGAGGTGGTGGATCGAATGGCCGCCCAGCCCGGCAGCAAACAGTACGGGCGTCTCACGGTCATGCTCGCAGCCATCACCGAGGTGGAGAGCTTGTTCGATGTCGGCCCCGGCGCATTTCAACCCCGCCCCAAGGTCTGGTCCGCGATCGTGCGCCTGCGACCTTCACTCACACCGCGATTCGACTTCGGCAGCGACGGTGTGCTGCGCACGCTGGTGACGGCGGCGTTTTCACATCGGCGCAAGACTTTACGTAATGGACTGAAGGGTCTGCTTAAGCCCGCGGACATCGAATCCTGCGGCATCGATCCGCAATTGCGACCGGAAACCTTGGCGCCGTCGCAATTCGGTCTGCTGGCTGCCCATTACGCGCGACTCGTCGGCTATACTTGAGCACACATGCCCGGATACAAGAAATTGTTGGTGCTGTTGGATCTGTCGCAAGACAGCGAACAGATCGCCGTCGCCGCGCGGGATCTGGCGGCGTACTCCGACGCGGCGATCGTCGCCCTGCACGTCGTCGAGTTCGTGCCGGCCGAACCCATGGGCGAGTCATTGATACCGACCATGCAGATCGAGCAAGAACTGACCAAGCGCTCGAATGAGCAAATCAGCGAACTCGTCGCCCGGCTGAAATTACCGCGCGCCACCTGGCGGGTCGAGGCCGGCAACACGAAGGCGGAAATCCTGCGCGTGGCCGCCGAGGAGGGAGCGGATTTGATCGTGCTCGGCAGCCGCGAGCGCCATGGTCTTGCCATTCTGATGAACTTTACCGAAGATACCGTCCTGCACGCGGCCCACTGCGATGTGCTGGCGGTCCGCTTGAAGTAATGCGATGCAATCCATGACAGAAGGGCCGGCGAACCCCCGCATTCGTGTCGAGGTCGAGACCTCGTATATCGAGGAGCAATCCGATCCGCGCGACAAGCGCTTCGTGTTCTCCTACACCATCACGATTCGCAATGAAGGCCAGGTGCCGGCGCGGTTGCTCACGCGGCACTGGATCATCACGGATGCGAACGGCAATGTGAAGGAGACGCGCGGCGACGGGGTCGTGGGGGAGCAGCCGTACCTGAAACCCGGTCAGGGATTTCGCTACTCCAGCGGCGCGGTGATCGAGACGCCGGTCGGCACCATGCAGGGCAGCTATCAGATGGTCGCGGACGACGGGCAGCAATTCGACGCACCGATCGCGCCGTTCAGGCTCGCCATGCCCGGAGTGCTGCATTAGGACCCTCTCTGACTGATGGCGCTGTACGCGATCGGCGATGTGCAAGGCTGCGACAATGAGCTCGGCGCCCTGCTCGATGCGCTTGGATTCTCCCCGGATCGCGATCGGCTGTGGATCGTCGGCGATCTCGTCAATCGCGGACCCGACTCGCTCAAGGTGCTGCGCCGAATCCGCGCGCTCGGCGACGCGGCGACGGTAACCCTCGGGAATCACGATCTGCATCTGCTCGCTGTCGCGATGGGACGCGCCCGCCTGCGCAGCGACGACACGCTCGATGAATTGCTGGCCGCGCCGGATCGCGATGTACTCCTCGAGTGGCTGTGCGGCCGACCGCTGTTTCACGAAGACCGCGCGCTCAACGTGTGCATGCTGCATGCGGGCCTCGCCCCGCAGTGGGACCTGGAGGTGGCGCGCCGGTGCGCCCGCGAGTTCGAGAGCGCCTTGCGCGACAATCCGGAAAAACTATTCGAGCGCCTGTATGGCGACCAACCGGACTTGTGGAGCGATTCTCTGCAGGGGGACGGGCGCCTGCGATTCATCGCCAATTGCTTCACCCGCCTGCGCTATGTCGACGCGGATGGACGGTTGATGCTGCGTGCCAAGGGATCGCCCAAGAAATCGCAGACGAAGGCGCTCATCCCGTGGTTCGAGGCACATGACGCGAAATGGCGCGGATCGCGGATCGTATTCGGCCACTGGTCGACATTGGGCTTCTTCAGCAACTCTGACGTCACTGGTCTCGACACGGGTTGCGTGTGGGGCGACTCGCTGACCGCATTGCGCCTGGACGACCCGGGCGCCAAGCCCGTGCAGATAAGCTGCTCGAACCCTCACTCTTCCCAATGACCCCGCACGTGATGCCACTGGTTGCCGTCCTGTTCCCACCGGTCTGCCACCCAGTGAGCGCGACGGTGCTCTGCAATCCAAGTGCCGGATTCCCAACGGAAGAAATGCCCGTTCCAGTCCCAGTAACCCGGGGCCCACACGAAGCCGTCCCGGTGCGGTGGTGCATGTTCAACGCGCGGCGCCGGCGGCGCGGTGTCGACGACATCCTCTGCCGCCGCCAACGGGGGTCCAAGCAGCGCTCCTGCCACCATCAAAGTCGCCAACCGTATTTTTCGCAGCGTCTTCATTCGAAACCTCCTGCCCAACCGGGCCATGTAGTGAACGATCCGAACATTAATGCACGAACGATCGTGCTTTTATAGAACGAGGCCTTTGCCACAGTGGATGGCACTCTGGGTACTACCGAGGCTTGGGGCGGGAGCGGGTGCGGCGGCTGCGATCGAGCAGCGCTTCGAAGGCGGTTTGCGCGCGCGTCAGCGCGGAGCGGTCGCCCATCAGCACCAGCCGGTGTTGGTACATCATGGTGATGCCGTCGAACTCATAGGCGAATTGCTCCGCATCCAAATCCGCCCGGAAATGGCCTGCGTCGATCCCCGTCTGAGCGCACCGCGTGAGCAATTCCCACCAATCCTGCATCGCCTGCACCAAACGTTCACGAACCGGATGTCCGATCCGGTTGCGATAATCGGCCGAGGCCCTCTGCAGCAAGCAGCCGCGCTGTGCGGCGGCGCCGCGAATCCATTCCAGTTCGTTTTCGAATAGCACGCGCAATCGCGGCTCGCCGCGCGGCGCAGCCAAAGCCGGCTGCACGACGCGCAGCGTAAAGCGGTTCACGACTTCCTGGAGCACGCCGAGCTGCAAAGCCTCTTTCGACTTGAAGTGAGCAAACAGGCCGCTCTTGGACAGATGGGTCTTTTCCGCCAACACACCGATGGACAGGCCCTCATAGCCCACCTCGCTGACCAGTCCCAAGGCACCGCCCAGAATGGCCTGGCGGGTTTGCTCGCCCTTGGATGGCTCTTTGATCGATTTGCTCACGATCAGATAATAGCACGATCGTTCGTATTTGCAACAGGGCTATCGGAGCAGGCGCGTCAGATCGACCCACTGGGACGTCATAGTGGGTTAGTCCGCCAAACCTATGACGAATGCCAAAGCGATATTCAGCCGCGAGATGTCTTTGTCGTCTAGGTGACCGACCTGCCGTCCAATTCTCTCCCGCCGAACGGTGACTGGCTTATCGGCCATCACCTGTGACCTTACCCGCAACCCGTTTTTCCGAGTCGGATCGATGGTCACCCGGAAATCGGGTGCGTCGCTGCACTCAGAGGTCATCTGGCAGATCACCACAGATTCATGCGCGGCCGGGAGTGCGTCAGTCTGCACAATTACCGCAGGGCGCGGCTTACCATAGTCACCGCTTGCCGCAACTGTCACGACATCTCCGCGCTTCATTGAGCATCAAATTCCGAAACCGACTCCGTCCAGCACATTGCCGCCAACTCGAGCGATCGATCCAATCCCGCCACCTGCTTGGCGACGCGATTGCGGACGGTCTTGGAGCGTGCATCCGGTACGACCAAGCGCAATTCGCGCAAGCCGCGAGCGCGGCGACGTTCGCGCATGGCCTTCATTCGCTCGGCAGTTCGTACCATTGCCACTCTCCGCAGCGTAACGCGTTACACTGTAACGCGTTACGCACCGTGAATCAACTGTTTGGAGGTGTCCGGCACCTACGGTGCTCTACCTGAGCGCCCCTGGCGACCTTCCGATCCACGGACGTTAGAATGCTTCGCATGACGGAACCTCCCTACCGCTGGGTGATCGTCGCCGCCGGCTCGGTGATGGGGTGCATCGCGCTCGGCGCGATGTTCGCACTGCCCGTTCTGCTCAGGCCCCTCGCGGCGAACACGGGTTGGTCCACGACCGGCGTTTCCGCGGCAATGACCATCGGCTTCCTTGCCATGGCGGTCGGCAGCGCCGCGTGGGGAGTCTTGAGCGATCGGATCGGTGCGCGCTGGACATGCCTGATCGGCTCACTGCTTCTGAGTGCCGGCCTCGTCCTCGCCAGCGAGGCGCGGTCGCTCACAGCGTTTCAGCTGGCATTCGGTCTGCTGGTGGGCATTGCCACTTCCGCCATTTTCGCGCCGCTCATGGCGTGCGTTACCGGATGGTTCGAGACGCGGCGCAGCCTCGCGGTTTCCCTGGTATCGGCCGGATTCGGCGTCGCGCCGCTCACGATGTCGCCCTGGGTCGCGTGGCTCGCGGGCTCGCACGATTGGCGGCAAGTACTGCAGATCGTGGCGATACTCGTGGCCTGCACACTGCCGTTGCTATCCCTCCTCGTGCGCCGACCGCCGGCACTCGAGCGTGCGGCCGAGCACGCGGGGGGCCCCGCACGCGCGCAGCCCACCATGCCGATCCGACAGCTCATCCGCACACCCCAATTCATCGTGATCGTGCTCACCAACTTCCTCTGCTGCGCGACACATTCCGGTCCCATCATCCACACGGTGAGCTATGCCGTGACCTGCGGTATTCCTCTGATGACGGCGGTGAGCATCTACAGTGTGGAAGGACTCGCGGGTCTCGGCGGGCGCATCGCGTTCGGCCTCGCCGGCGATCACTTCGGAGCCCGTCGTACGCTGATCGTGGGTCTGCTGATGCAGGCGTTCTTCGCCGCCTCGTATTACTTTGCCGATTCCCTGAGCGTGTTCTACCTGGTGGCGGTGCTGTTCGGATTCACCTATGGCGGCGTCATGCCGCTGTACTCAGTGCTGGCGCGGGAGAACTTTCCGCTGCGGATCATGGGCACGGTGATCGGCGGCACCGCAATGGCCGGGAGCCTCGGCATGGCCACAGGCCCTGTGCTCGGTGGATGGCTCTACGACACGTTCGGCAGCTACGGCTCGCTTTATCTCACCGCGTGGGGATTCGGCATCCTCGCGACGATGATGGCGATGACATTCAAGCCTCTGCAGCGCATGGATGAAGCCGCCGCTGCGGCAGGCTGAGAAATTGGCGCTCTCGGGAACCAAAGCTCACCTTGGCGCAACGCCCTTGAGCACCGAGCCGCGAACCAGAAACCGGCTCCCGCTCTGCTGATTCGGCACGCAGGTGATGTCCTTCTTCACGTCGCGGGTGGCAAGTTTGGGCAGAATCTGATGGACGAATTCCTCCACCAGCTCGCAGTCTCCGATTTCCATGTTGCGAAAGGCGTCGCGGGTGATGGTGAACGCCTCGAAATGCGCGGCCACGGCGGCGGGATCCCCAGGAGCCAAGGGTTTGGCCGCGGCGTCGGGCAATGCCGGCGAGGAGAACACGACCTCGAGGTTCGGGCCCAAGGACTTGAGGCGTGCGCGCGGCGCGGCATCTTCGCAGCCCAGGGGCGTGACTCGCAGATCGCGCCGGGCCCCGAGTTCGATCAGCATCGTGCGCATTTTGTCGCGCAAGCCCTCGCAGGAGTAGCGTGAGGTTCGGCCCATGTAGAAAAACTGCAGGTGCTGCTCCTTCCATACGGCCTGCACGGGTTTGCCGGCATCGTCTCCGGCCTGCGATCCTGATGACACAAATAATGCACCCGTGCAGGCGACGAGCCAGAGAGACCGCATGAGCACCTCCGAAGGTCTGTTGGACTCTGCGAGGGGCGGCGAAGTTTCACGGCACCGGTATAATGCCGCGATGGCGCTGACCCCACCGTTCAATCTGTCCCGCTGGATCGAGCAAAATCGTGAACTGCTCAAACCTCCGGTCGGCAACAAGCTGCTCTTTCAGGACAGCGAATTCATCGTCATGGCCGTCGGCGGCCCGAATTCGCGCAAGGATTATCATCACGATCCGAGCGAGGAATTTTTCTACCAATTGGAAGGGGACATGGTTCTGAAGACCGTCCAGGACGGCCGATTGACGGACATCATGATCCGCGCGGGCGATGTGTTTTTATTGCCGCCGGAAGTGCCCCACTCGCCGCAGCGTCCGGCCGGCAGCGTGGGCGTCGTGGTGGAACGCCGCCGCGGTCCGGACGAGCTGGATGGTTTTTCCTGGTATTGCGAGAAGTGCGGCCATCGCCTGTACCTCGAGCGTGTGGCCGTGCGCAACATCGAAACCCAGCTGCCGGAGATCTTTTCCCGATTTTATGCAAACGCCGCGCATCGCACCTGCAGCGTCTGCGGCACGGTGATGCAGGCCCCGCGTCAATGACCACGGGCGCGGCCGACGCGATCGCGCGCGATGCCGCAGATCCGCTCGCAGACTTTGCGGCGGAGTTCCACCATCCCTACGAATCAACGGGCCGAAAATGGGTGTACCTCTGCGGCCACTCGCTCGGTCTGCAATCGAAATCCGTGGCCTCCTACGTCGAACAGGAACTCAACGACTGGAAGCGCTTGGGAGTCCTCGGACACCATGAGGGTTCGCGCCCCTGGATCGCCTACCACGAACAGTTGGCGGCGCCCCTGGCTGCTCTCGTCGGCGCGGAGGAGAGCGAGGTCGTCGCCATGAATTCGCTCACCGTCAATCTGCATTTGATGATGGTGAGCTTTTTTCGTCCGCACGCCGGGCGCACCCGGGTGCTGATCGAAAAATCGGCATTTCCCTCGGACCGGTATGCCATCGTGTCGCAGCTCGCGTTTCACGGGCTGAATCCGCAGGAACATCTCCTGGAGATCGAACCGCGCGAAGGCGAGCGGGCGCTGCGCACCGAGGATGTGATCGACCGGATCGCCCGCGAAGGTGCGGGTCTGGCGCTGGTTCTGCTCCCCGGCGTGCAATATCTCACCGGGCAATCCTTGGACCTTGCGCCGCTGATCGCCGCGGCGCGACGCACGGGCGCGGCGGTGGGCTTGGACCTCGCTCACTCCATCGGCAACACGCTGCTGCAATTGCACGACTGGAATGTCGATTTCGCGGTGTGGTGCAGCTACAAGTATCTCAACGCCGGTCCGGGCGCCGTCGGCGGGTGTTTCGTGCATCGGCGGCACGCCCACCGCACCGATTTGCCGCGCTTCGCCGGTTGGTGGGGACACGATCCCGCCACGCGATTTCGGATGGGACCGGATTTCAGCCCCATCGCGGGCGCCCAGGGTTGGCAGGTCAGCAACCCACCGGTCTTGTCCACGGCCCCGCTGCTCGCATCCTTGGAGATCTTTCAGCGCGCCGGCATTCGGCGTCTGCGCGAGAAATCGATCGCACTGACCGGATTCTTGCAGCATCTCATCGAGACACTGTTGCCGGATGTCGTGGAGATCATCACGCCGGCGGCGCCCGAGGCGCGCGGCTGCCAATTGAGCTTGCGGATCGCCCGGCCGGCGGCCGCCGCCAGGCGCTGCCACGACTTGCTGAGGGCCGCGGGGGTGGTCGGGGATTGGCGCGACCCGGACGTTCTGCGGCTCGCGCCCGCGCCGCTCTACAACTCCTACCACGACGTGTTCGCGGCCGTGGATGCCCTGTCCCACGCCGTACGCGTGTGACCAATCACCGCCCCGTCGTTCGCATCATCGGCGCGGGCCCGACCGGCGCGCTGCTCGCGATTCTATTGCAGCGGCGCGGACATTCGGTGGAACTGTACGAAAGCAGAACCGACCCCAGGGAGCTTCCGGCCGAGTCCGGCCGATCCATCAATCTGGCATTGGCGGATCGCGGCATACACGCCCTGCGGTGGGCCGGAGTATTCGAGGAAATCGAGCACGCGCTGCTGCCGATGCGCGGACGGCTCATTCACGATTCGCAAGGACGCACGTCGCTGCAGCCCTACGGACAGCGTTCCAACGAAGTGATCTACTCGGTTTCGCGGCACAGGCTCAACCAGGCGCTGCTCGACGTGGCGGCGCGGCTGCCGGGCGTCACCGCTCATTTCGAACATCGATTCGAGGCCGCCGAGTTCGATGAAGGAACGGCGCTCATTCGCGACCTGCGCCGCGGCCGCCTGATCACGATTCCCATGGAACCGCTGTTGGCCACGGATGGCGCGGGATCGGCGATGCGCCGGCGCATGAGTTCGCTGCATTTGATCGACGCTCACGAGACCGATCTCGAGCACGGCTACAAGGAATTGTCGATACCCGCCGATTCGGCAGGTCGTTTCAGACTGGATCGGGATGCGCTGCACATCTGGCCGCGCGGCAATTTCATGTTGATTGCCCTGCCGAACCAGGATGGCAGCTTCACGGCCACTCTATTCTTGTCCAAGCACGGCGAACCCGGCTTCCAACAGTTGACCGGCGCCGCCGCCATCGACCGGTTCCTGTCGGAGAGCTTTCCCGACGCGCGAGAGCTCATGCCGGATGCCATCGCCCAATTCGAACGTAATCCCGTCGGGTTTTTGGGCACGGTGTCCGCAAGTCCCTGGCACCACCGGGGCATGACGGCGCTGATCGGCGATTCGGCGCACGCCATCGTGCCGTTTCACGGCCAGGGCATGAATTGCTGTTTCGAGGATTGCGTGGAGTTCGATGCCTGCATGGATAGGTACTCCTCCTGGGAGGGCGTATTCGGGGAGTTTTTCGCGCGCCGCAAGCCGAATACCGACGCGATTGCCGCCATGTCGCTCGACAATTACCGGGAGATGCGCGAACTCGTCGCGCATCCGAAGTTCCAGCTGCAACAGGCGTTGTCGTTGGAACTCGAAAGACGCCATCCCGGTCGATTCATTCCGCGGTATTCGATGGTGATGTTTCACCATGAGATTCCCTACGAGACGGCGCAAAAGCGGGGATTCATCCAGGCCGGGCTATTGGCGGAATTGACGGCCGGGGCGGTCTCGAGCGTCGCGGACGTGGACTTCGAGCGCGCACGACGCGAGATCGATGCCAGGCTTTCGCCGCTCTAGCCGGAACCCGCCGGTGTGCCCATTCTCTCGAGCGTAATGAAACTGTAGGCGTGGGCATTCCTGTCGTCCGCCTCATGGCGTTCGCGGGACGATTCCATCCACTCAACGTCGCGCCAGCCGCTGAACAGCGTGTCGCCATCCGTGATGGATGTATGCACCAGCGTCAAATGGATGCGGCCGGCAAACGGCAAACATTGCCGATAGACGCCTGCGCCCCCGATCACCATCAACGGCGATTGCGTGCCCGCGGCGGCTCGCGCCTCCTCGAGAGTTTTCACGGCGATGCAGCCGCTCGGCGCGAACCGGGCGCTGCTGCTCAGCACGATGTTGGTTCGACCCGGCAACGGCCTGCCGATGGATTCATAGGTCCGTCGCCCCATGAGCACAGGTTTGCCCAGCGTGAGCGATTTGAAATGCCGCAGATCCGCCGGCAGATGCCACGGCAACTGATTGCGGCGGCCGATGACATCGTTCTCCGCCGCCGCGACCACGAGTTCGATACGCATCGCGGACGTTATACGCCCGCCGCAGGTCGCTCACCAGCCGCCGCCGCGGCGGCCGCGGGTGAACGACAACCCTTGGCGCGCCCCGGCGGCGCCGTCTTGTCTAGCGGGCGGCTAACGTCGCCTGAACCTCATCCAGCGGCACCGACGACAGGGCGAAGACATGGCCGCGGACATCCGCGGCGCAGCTCGCGCGGGCGATGGTCAGCCCGGACTTCGGATCGTGGGCCTGCAGTGCAAACGTGTACTCGCGGCTGTAGAAATCAACCATCGAGCCGGGAATGTCGCTGCCGCGATACGCGATCTTGAACGAGGGTGCGGAGGCACCGGGCTTGCCCAAGCTCGATGCGAAGGCCTGGGCGCACGCGGTCAGCGCGGTCTTTTCAGGGGACGCATTCGAGAGTGCGGGCGAGAGTGCCGCAATGACGGCAACGGCGAGAGGGATTTTGCGGATGTTCATGGTGGTATTCCTTGGTGGCCAAAAATACCAACGCCCCACGGACACCTTAGACAGCGGTCACAAAACGGGCAAACGAGAAAATTTTCCCGATCCCGCGATTTCTCTCATGCGTGAATCCGGGGACCCGCGGCTCAGGCCACCCGGCATTCGCTCAAAATCCATTGCGTCAGTTCCTGCAAATCCTCGCGCTTGCGATCCTCGGGCCGGTGCAGCAGGACATAGCTCTCGTTCGTCGTGAGCTCCGCGTCGAATAATTTCACCAATCCGCCGGCGACGAATCGGTCGGCGCTCAGGCGCGACGGCACCAATGCCACGCCCACGCCTTGCTCGGCGGCCAGCACCACCGCCGACATGGTGTCGAGACGGACCAGCCGGTTCGGTTTGATGGGCTCTATCCCCAACCCCATTGCCCAGCGTTCCCATGCCTCGCGGCGCTCTTCGTGCAGCAGCAAGGTCTTGCCGTTCAAATCGGCATACGTATCGATGCGATTCTCCAGCAGAAACGCCGGCGAACAGGCGGCGATGAAACTCTGCGCAAACAACTCGTGCACGGTCAACCCGTCCCAGGGCCCGGAACCTACGACGATGGAAAGATCCGCCTCGGGCGGATGGGTCTTGGGCGCGGAGAAGGTCGTCTCGATCCGGATGTCGGTCTCTTCGCGGGCCTGCGAAAAGGAGGCCAGACGCGGCAGCAACAATTCGTTGGCAAAATAAGGCGGAACATTCAGCCGGATGATGGTGCGCCCGTAGCGCACCTGAAGCTGCTCGGTGACGGACTCGAGCTTCGAGAAAATATCATTGATGTGTTCGAGGTAGTGGGCGCCCGCATCGGTCAACGTCAGCGTGCGTACGCCGCGCTCGAACAACGCCACGCCGAGCTGCTCCTCCAGCGCCTTGATCTGATGGCTCACGGCCGAGGGAGTCACGAACAATTCTTCGGCCGCGGCTTTGAAGCTTTGCAGCCTGGCCGCGACCTGAAAGGTCTTCAGAAACTTCAGCGACGGCAAGCGCATAAAATGAACCAAATCTGTGAATGTAGGGCGTGATCGCCACTCGAGGACATCACGGCGTACTCCGCTATGATACACCATCCATGTCCAGCAACATTCGTGCCAGACATGTAAATGGCTGAATTTGCGGGCCGTGGGGTGACATAAGCATCCCGATCACCGTCTTCGCGGGCGATACGCGTGCATAGTCGCACGATAGTGGCGCAGGGATTATGACCGATTCATTTCTGCTTATAAGGGATTGATCGCAGCGATCGATCGCCTCATTCCGTGAGCGGGTGCCCCTTCGGCAATTGATGCGCATACCAGGTCGCGAGCCGATGCCGGACCGTCTTCTCCGCAACCTGCTCCTCCGGCATGGGCGCGATGACCTTGTCGTGCACCAGCAGGCGGTAGACGTAAAGCGCCTTGTCGCTTGCCGAATCGGTCGCCTCGAACTCGACCGCACCGCGACCCTCCGCGTACTGAACGCCCGCAAGCAGCGCCGCCTTGAACAACTCCGCTTCATGCTTCAGCTTTTTCATGCGTTAAAACTCCCGGTTCAATCTCGAACTCGAAACCAGCCGCTGATACTCAGCCGATGTTGCCGCGTCGGCAGCACCTCGTGTTCGCGGCCGGCGGTGAGAAAACAGACGAGCCGGCCGGCGATCGGTTCGACATCGCGATAATGATCGTTCGAATCGAAGATCCGCAGCACGCCGCCGGCGCCGGGATTCCAGTCCTCGTTCAGATACAGCACCAACGAGACTCGCCGTTGCGTGCGCCCGCGCGGTTGATCGACGTGACGCGCATATCCGGCGCCCGGCCGATACCACGCGTAATGCAGCTCGAGATCGATCAAACCGAGCAGACCTTCGCGATTGAACTCGAGCCGCACTCGTTCGAGTTCGTCCAGCAGGGCGGTTTCGGCGGCCAACAGGGGCGGAGCCATCCAGCAGATGGAATCGCCGCGGATATCCTCGCGGCGCTGCAACGTGCGATCGCTGCCGATCCGGGCCGGATCGAAGTCGCCGCGTTCGCGGCGCGAGTGAGCGCAATCGAGCAGCGCGCGAACCCGCGAGGGAGCCAGGAACTGGTCCCGAATCACCACACCGTCGGCCATCAGACCCGCGTCACTTCCGAGAGCGGCCACGCGGATGCGCCTCTTTGGACTTCCGGCGCCCCGGCTTGCGCTGCGTAGCCGTGCGCTGCGGCGCTTTGCGCTTCGCCTTTTGGCGCGCCTCCAACATGCTGCCGCGGCAGTCCTTCGCGCCGCAGCGACATGCGAAAATCTCATCGACATTGGGGGCGTCATCGCGATCGCGCTGAATCTGATAATCGTAGGACAGCTCTTCGCCCGGCTGTATCGTGCGTATCGCTTCGATGAAGATGCGCCGGTTCAACGTGGTGCTCTCGCAATTCGGATCGCAACCGTGATTGATGAACCGCGCCTCATTGCCATCGACGCCGCCGTCGATCACCGTTCTCGAGTCGACCGTGAACAGGAAGGTATGGTTATCGTCCGGGTCCTTGTCCTCATAGCGCGCGTCCGCCACGGCGTGGGTCACGCGTTCGCCGAGATACTCGATGACCGTTGTGCCCTTGCGAATCTTGCGCGCCGCGAACACCCCGTAGCCGTGAATGCGCGAATGCCGCACTTCGAACAAGGGTGCGCGGCGGCCCGGGGGCTTCTTCATACGGCGATCGGAGCCTTGATGGCGGGGTGATGCCGGTAACCCTGGATCTCAAAATCCTCGAAGGAGTATTCGAACAGGCTCGCCGGTTTTCGCCCGATCACGAGTGTCGGCAAGGGGAGCGGTGCGCGCCCGAGCTGCAGATCCGCCTGCTCGAGGTGATTGCGGTACAAATGGCAATCCCCTCCCGTCCACACGAGTTCGCCGACTCCGAGATCGCATTGCTGGGCCAGCATGTGGGTCAGCAACGCATAGGAGGCGATGTTGAAAGGCACTCCGAGCAGCGCATCGGCGCTGCGTTGGTACAGCTGGCAGGACAATCGGCGGTCCGCGACGTAGAACTGAAACAGGGCGTGGCACGGCAGGAGCGCCATCTGATCCAACTCGCCGACATTCCATGCACTGACGAGAATGCGGCGCGAATTCGGATTGCTCGTCAATTGCTCGACCACGCGCGCGAGCTGATCGATGCTGCGTCCGTCGGCGGTCCCCCAACTGCGCCACTGTTTGCCGTATACCGGCCCCAAATCCCCGTTTGGGTCGGCCCACTCGTCCCAGATGCTGACGCCGTGGTCGCGCAGATATTTGACGTTGGTGTCGCCCGCCAGAAACCACAACAATTCGTAGATGATCGAGCGCAGATGCAGCTTCTTGGTGGTGACGAGGGGAAACCCGGCCTTGAGATCGAATCGCATCTGGTAGCCGAACACGCTCAAGGTGCCCGTGCCCGTGCGGTCGTCTTTGGCGAAGCCGTGCTGCCTGATGTGCCGCAAAAAATCGAGATACTGCCGCACTACGCCTTCACCGCACTTAAGTTTCCGGTCGCTTGGTTGCGCCTGTAGCCATAAATCATCATGGCGGCGCCGATGAAAATCATCGGCGTCGTCAGCAGCATGCCCATGGTCAGCCAATCGCCCGCCAAGTAGCCGATATTCGCGTCCGGCAGGCGCACCCACTCCACCGCGAATCGCCCGCAGCCGTACAGGAACAGGAACAGCCCGGTGGGGGCCAATCGCGGGCGCGGCTTGCCCGTATACCACCACACAAGGAGGAAAGTGACCAATCCCTCGAGAGTCGCCTCATAGAGCTGAGAGGGGTGCCTCGAAATCAATTCGCCCGCGGCATTCGGTACACCGAATCCCCAGGGCAGAGTGGTCGGCTTGCCCCAGAGCTCGCTGTTGATGAAGTTGCCGATGCGG
>Ga0181537_10001362_pt1 | contig 22592 bp, 20 predicted proteins | sample PEATcosm2014_Bin_39_FD_119765 | JGI IMG/M metagenome (GOLD analysis project Ga0181537, IMG submission 119765) | Peatland microbial communities from MTU Mesocosm Facility, Houghton, MI, USA - PEATcosm2014_Bin23_10_metaG | ecosystem: Environmental > Terrestrial > Soil > Wetlands > Peat | place... | reverse complement strand
GCCGCCTCCGCTCCGAAAAATGCGGCCTGACGCTGCGTCAGGGTCAAGCATTTTTTTATATCTCGCCGTAATCTATTGCATCGAATCGGGTTGCACGGCGTGCATGTTACACTCGTCTTTTGCGCCGCGCGCAACACACCCTGGAGGACCCTGTGCTTTCCCGCCTGCCCAAAATTTCCCCGGCGCTCAAAAAGCGCGCCAAGCAGATCAAAGTGCTGCTTATGGATGTCGATGGCACCATCACCGCGGGTGGCGTGACGCTACTCTCCATGCCGGACGGCTCCGCCATGGAAATCAAAACTTTTGACGCGCACGACGGTCAAGGTATGACCTTGGCGCGCACCGCCGGGATTCGCACCGGCGTAATTACCGGACGCGAAAGTGCGGCTTTACGCCGCCGCTGCAAAGAGATGGGCATCGAGTTCGTCTATGAAAAGCAGCCGCAGAAGATTCCGGCGCTGGAAGAGATTCTCGTCAAAGCCGGCGTGCCCGATTCCGCCGTGGCCTACCTGGGCGACGATTTGCCCGATTTGCCGATTATGCGCCGCGTGGGCTTGGCCGTCGCTGTAGGCGACGCCGTGGCCGAGGTGAAGAAAGCGGCGCATTATACGACTAAGGCCGCTGGCGGCAAAGGCGCGCTGCGCGAACTCGTAGAGCTGATTCTGCGCTCGCAAGGTATTTGGGAAGAGATGATCGATAAAGCCCGCGCCTAAGCATAAGAGATTCTTCTCCACGCACCGCCGGGCGGCTATACTACGGCTATGACAGAGAAAACTACCGCTCTTCTACAACAGGCGTTGGCTCTCTCGGACCGCGAGCGCGCCGAATTAGCTGCTTTGCTTATGGATAGCCTGGATGCCACGGTAGACGAAGACGCGGAGTCCGCATGGGACCGCGAGATCGCCCGTCGGGTCGCCGAACTGGACGCCGGGACAGCACAAACCATCCCTTGGGAGCTGGTTCGCGACCGGATCGCAGCGAAACTCCGAGATGGCCAGTAAGCCGTTAATCTTTCACGAGGCGGCTCTTGCTGAGTACGAAGCAGCGTTGGATTGGTACCTCAAACGCAGTCCATCCGCCGCGGCCAACTTTGCAAACGAGGTGAATTTTGCGATTGCGAGCATCGCGGCCGCCCCGCAGCGATGGCCAACGGGAAATCATGGAGTTCGCAAATTCGTCCTCGTACGGTTCCCGTTTGTAGTTTTCTATCGCGAGGTGTCTGCGGTGATTCAGCTCGTCGCCATAGCACATGGTCACCGCAGACCGGGTTACTGGAAAGATCGACTCTGACCTTCGTGCGCCGGTTACCAAGCTCAATCTTCGTTGATTGCAGCGTGGCGGCAATTCCCTGCCCGGGTGATAATGGATTGTTAGGCTGAGAGTGAGGAACCGCGACGATGGTGCACGCATGGCACGACGTATCGCCCGGCAATGAGTTGCCGCGGGATTTTCAGGCGGTGATCGAGATTCCGCTGGGCTCGAACGTGAAGTACGAGCTCGATAAAGCCACGGGCTTGCTGAAGGTGGACCGCATTATCCATTCGGCGGTGTTTTATCCCGCGAATTATGGCTTCATTCCGCAGACCTATGCCGAAGACAATGATCCTCTTGATGTGCTGGTCCTGTGCCAGGAGCCTGTGCAGCCGCTGGCACTGATCAAAGCCCGCGCCATCGGCCTAATGACCATGATCGATTCCGGCGCGAGCGACGACAAAGTGATTGCCGTGGCCACCAACGACCCAGAATTCAGCGATTATCTCGAAGCGCGCGACCTGCCGCCGCACCGCTTGCTGGTGCTGCGCCGCTTCTTCCAGGATTACAAGCAGCTCGAAGGCAAACAGGTGCAGGTGGAAGAGATTCGTCCGGCGTATGCGGCGCTGGCGGTGATTGAGAAGTCGCTGGCGAGCTATCAGCAGCATCGCGAGCAGCTGATGAATATCGGCAAGTAGGCCGCCCCGTTCTTCAGCAACGATTCTTTTCACGATAGTAGATTTGTATTATTCCGCCGCGTCGTTGCGAGTGTTATTTTCCGCGCGGCATAGTCTGTCTGGAGCCGCACTGTTTTCTATGACACTTTTCTGGAAATTGACGATCGGTATCGTGCTCGCGCTGCTGGTGCTGGTCTTCGTGGGCCTCTCGCTCATGGCGGGGAGTCCCAAAGATGCTTACGGCATGGTGCGCTACGCGTTGCCGCACATGCGCACGGGGAAGCTAAAGGTGGGCGATGATGCGCCCGATGCGCGGCTCGTCGCGCTCAACGGCAGCGACCATTTCCATATTCGCGAGCGCACTAGCGGCAAGCCGCTCGTTCTCGTCTTCGGCAGCTTTACCTGACCTCCCTTCCGTCGCCAGGTCGGCGATATCGCGCTACTCTACAAAGACTATTCCGAACACGCGGACTTTTTGACCATTTACGTGCGCGAAGCGCATCCCACCGATGAATGGCAGATGAAGTCCAACGTGAAAGACGATGTGTGTTATGCGCAGCCGAAGAATCTGCAGCAGCGCGTGACCATTGCCAACGATTTCATCACGCGCTACAAATATCCGGTGCCCTTTGGCATCGACGATATGAGCAATGCTGCGGAAGGGGCGTATTCGGCGTGGCCGGAGCGGCTGTACGTGATTGACGAGCACGGACATATTTCCTATAAAGGCGGCAATGGCCCCTTCAAGTACGATCCGAAAGAAGTGCGCGCGTGGCTCGCGGCGCGCTACGGCGAAGTAAAACACGATGAGCAGAAGCCCGCGGAAGCCAAGCCGGCCGACAGCGGATCCATTACGGCGGCGCCTGCCAGTGGCAATTCGCAGCCGGCCAACGCCGCTCCCACAGTTCCGCCCGCGCCAAAGGCTGATCCCAAGGCGGCCACTCCGAAGGACGCTGCTCCGAAGAGTTGACGCTTGAAGAAACGAAAGTCCCAGAAAACCATTGATGCGCAGAGCGGCGCCGCACGCGTAGGACTGGCGCGAGCTTTATCCAAGCTGGGCTATTGCTCGCGCTCAGAGGCGCTGGAGCTGATCCGCGCGGGCAAGGTGCAGTTGAACGGCTCGCTGACGCGTAATCCCGAGGCGCCGGTGCGCATGGGCCAGGACCGCATCGTGGTGGAAGGCCGCACCGTTGCGGCAGAGGCGAAGATCTACCTGGTGCTGAACAAGCCGCGCGGCGTCGTGACCACGGCGGCGGATGAACGCGGGCGCGATACGGTGTATTCCCTGCTACCGGCGGGTACGCCCTGGGTGGCGCCGGTGGGGCGGCTCGATATGGCGAGCGAAGGGATGTTGCTGCTTACCAATGATACGGAATGGGCCGCGCGCGTGGCGGCGCCGGAGACGCACCTGCGGAAGATTTACCATGTGCAGATATCCGTGGTGGCGGATGCCGCGTTGGTGAGCGCGTTGGTACACGGATTTGCTGTTGAGGATGGCGCAGTGTTGCGCGTTGCTTCGGCGGAGATTCTGCGCGCGGGAGAGAAGAATAGTTGGCTGGAGATTGCGCTGGAAGAAGGCAAGAACCGGCAGATTCGGCGGATGTTTGAGGCGCGCAGGATTGAAGTGTTGCGGTTGATCCGGGTGGCGATTGGGCCTTTGGCACTGGCGGATTTGGCGAAGGGACAATGCCGGAATTTGGCGCCGACGGAAAAGCTGGCGATCGATTTGGCCATGCAGCGAGGATCGAAATAACAGAAAAGAGAAAGATCCAAGAGAGAAAAATACGAGAAAGAAAGAAGAAAAAGAAAGAGAAAGACTAACGCAGAGGCGCAGAGCACACAGAGGAACGCAGAGAACCCCCGCAGAAAAACGGCATCGTGCTTAACGGATGCTTCCAGGATTGGATTACATCGCGCACAGGCTGAAGCCTATGCCACCAAAACCTGCCACCAAAAGTGGCACGCGATTCTTATTTCTGGGCAAGCTGGGGCGCAGCATGCTGCGCCCCTACAAAGGCGTCCCGACAAAACGCTGCTAGCCTAGGGATTCGGAGGTGACGCCTTGCTTCTGCTCCAGCTCGGCCCAGCGAGTGTAGAGGCGTTCTACTTCTTGCTGGGCTTGCTCTAGTTCCAGCGAGGCGGCGTGGAGACGCGGGCCGTCGCTCATGATGGCGGGGTCTTCCATGGCAATGCGCTTGCGCTCCAGATCCTCCTCGGCGGCGGCGATGTTTTCCTCGATGCTGGCTAGTTCGCGGGTTTCTGTGTACGAGAGCTTCTTTTTTGCGGACGTTGAGCGCTGCGCTTCCGTGGCTTTCGCTGGTTGCAGCGTGGCCGCGCGAGGCGGCGGCGCGTGTTGCGGTTTGGTGGATTGTTGCCACTCTTCCCATTGCGAATAGTCGGCGAAGCGTTCGGCGCCGCCGCGACCGTCGAGGCCCAGGACTACCGTGGATACGCGGTCAAGCATGTAGCGATCGTGGGTGACGAGGACCAAGGCACCGGGATATTCGAGAAGCGATTCTTCTAGGATTTCCAGCGTGGGAATGTCCAAGTCGTTGGTGGGCTCGTCGAGGAGCAGAACGTCGGCTGGTTGGAGCATGAGTTGAGCGATCAGCACGCGAGCGCGTTCGCCACCGGACATTTTCCCTACGGGGCGATTGAGGTCTTCACCGGTGAAGAGGAAACGCGCGGCCCAACTGGCGACGTGGACTACTTCGCCTTGATAGATGACGGAGTCGCTGTCGGGAGCCAGGGCGCGGCGCAGCAAGAGCGCGGGATCAAGCCGGCGATTCTGATCGAAGTACACCAAGCGCAAAGGGTCAGCGCGCTTCACGGTGCCGTGGCTCGGAGCAATTTCTCCTAACAGCAAACGTAGCAAAGTGGTCTTGCCGCTGCCGTTCGGGCCGACCAAGCCGACGCGCATGCCGTTGGTGATCTCGAAGTGGATGTTGTGGAAGAGCTGGCGACCCGTGATGGAGTAGGAGAGGTGCTGGACATTGATGAGCTGCTTGGATTTGCGGTTGCTGGCGGTGAAATCGATGCGTGCGCTGCTGACGCTGCTACGCGAGCGCATGCCGGCGAGTTCGCCGATCATGGCGTGGGCGGTGTCGATGCGGGCTTTGGACTTGGTGGTGCGGGCCTTGGGGCCGCGGCGCAACCAGTCGATCTCGGTGTGGACGCGATTCTCGAGCGCATCCTGACGCTGCTGCTGGGCGTGGAGATATTGCTCCTTGGCTTCGAGGAAGGCGCTGTAGTTGCCGGCCACGCGGAAGGAGCCTTCGGGATACATGCGGTTGAGCTCGACCATGGCGGTGGCGACGTTTTCCAGGAAGTAACGGTCATGGCTGACGAGTACACAGGCGAAGCTGGCGTTTACGAGCAGAGCTTCCAGCCACTCGATGCCGGCAAGGTCGAGGTGATTGGTGGGTTCGTCGAGCAGCAGGATGTCTGGATGCTGGACGAGGGCTTCGGCGATGGCCAGGCGTTTGCGCCAACCACCGGAGAGGGCGGCGGCCTCGGCTTCGAGGTCCAGGAAGCCAGCGCGACCCATGATCTCGGCGATGCGGCCGAGGCGCTCGGACTGCGGCGTCTGGGAGAGTTCGAGGGCCTGCTCGAGGACCTGGCGGATAGTGAGGCCGGGTGCGTAGGTGGACATCTGGGCCACGAAGCTGACGCGGACGCGCTTGCGGGTGGCGACGTCGCCAGAGTCTGGCAAGATGCGGCCAAAGAGCATTTCGAGGAGCGTGGATTTGCCGGAACCATTGGGGCCGACGAGGCCGATGCGTTCGCCTTCGGAAACGGTGAACGAGAGGTTCTGGAAGAGCGGTGAGACGCCGAAGCGCTTGGAGAGAGATTGTGCGGCGATGAGCGGTGGCACTGAGGGTAGCTTCTCCTGGCTGGTCGTGTTGTACAGCAGGGCGCGGACTGCCGGGCGCGAAATGTCGAAGCTTTAGGATAACAGTTTGAGTGGGTTAGAGGACAGAGAATGCGACGGTGGATGGGTAGCGGCCCCCTAGGATTTTGCGCAAGTGTTGATTCTGCGGGAGTTGAAGTGCTTTGTTTTGCTACAGATTTGGAAGTGTTCATTTCATTGGAGTTATAGGCGCTTTATGTTTATGAAATAGATAACGAGCGGAGGGCCGAAGAAAACTGTTTTCAGGAAAAAAGAAGTGGCGAGTGGCGAGTGATGAATGGCGAGTCTAGGACCGAGAGATTGGCGGCGTTCCAGTACTCACAATCTTTTTTGCACCGCGGAAAGTGCCGGGCGAAAAATGCGTTTTGGGGACCGCTCTTGAGCGGTTGAAAGCCTTGGCGAGTTGCAAGGTGTTGCTGGAGTGGCAGTTAGTGGGCAATAAAAAAGCACAGGCTGGAGCGCCTGTGCATCGTCAAGTCGTAACTCCTCACGGCAACAGCATACAACGAATTCAGGATTTGTCAAGAGCAAAGGTCGGCCATTTTTTGGGTGGGACCAACGTTATTTTTTTAGGGTGATGGGGAGGGTGGGATTGGTTGGACGGGGTGTGGCGGTGACCTCGAGGGTGGCGGACTGATGGTCGAGGGCGGAGCGGATGGCTTGGCTAAGGGATTTGTTGGTGTAGGGCTTCTGCAGGATGACGGAGGTCCGACCTACGGCGCTGATCAGGGGGACGACTTCGGGGGTGTAGCCGGAGGTGAAGATGACGGGAATATCGGGGCGGATGGCGGCAATGCGCTGGTAGGCGTGGGGACCATCGAGCTCCGGCATGATGACGTCGAGGAGAAGAAGGTTGACTTCCTGGGAGTGAGACTCGAACTGGTTGACAGCATCCTGGCCATTTGCGGCGGCGATAACGTGGTAACCGAGTTCGCGGAGCATTTCCGCGGCAGAATCGCGGAGGCCGTCGTGATCGTCGGCGAGGAGGATGGTTTCGTGGCCGTGTCGGAGTTCGACGGGAGTCGTTGGCGGCGAGGCGTCCGGCTGGCCTTCGCAGCAGGGAAAATAGAGGCGGAAGGCGGTGCCCTGCCCCAGTTCGCTATAGACGTAGACGAAACCGGCATGCTGCTTGACGATGCCGTAGACGGTGGCGAGGCCTAGACCGGTGCCGCGGCCAAGTTCCTTGGTGGTGAAGAAGGGCTCGAAAATGCGCTCCTGAGTGAGCTGGTCCATGCCGATGCCGGTGTCGGTGACGCAGAGCAACGCATAGTGACCCGGGAGAGCCTCGGGGCGAGTTTGCGAGTGATCGTCTGGAATATCGACGTTGCGGGTCTCGATGACGAGGAGGCCGCCTTTGGGCATGGCGTCGCGAGCGTTGAGGCAGAGGTTCATGAGGATTTGTTCGATTTGTAAGGGATCGGCCATGACGATACGAAGATGTTGTTCGGCGAGGACACGAATGTCGACCCGATCACCGACGAGTTTGAAGAGCAGGCTGGCGACATCGTCGACGCAGGTATTGAGATTGAGTTTGCGAGGCTGAAGGGCCTGGCAACGGGCGAAAGCGAGGATTTGGGAGGTGAGCTTGGTGGCGCGGTGGGCCTGTTCGGTAATTTTCTGAAAGCGTTCGTGAGCGCGCGAACCGGCTTGCGGATCCTCGAGGCCCATTTCCGCCCAGCCAAGGATGGCGCTGAGGAGGTTGTTGAAGTCGTGCGCGATGCCGCCGGCGAGGCGACCGATGGCTTCAAATTTTTGCAACTGAAGGACCTGATGTTCGAGTTTCTTGCGTTCGCGGCGTTGCTCGGTTTCGCGCATTTCGCGCTCGACAGCGGGGAGGAAACGTTGGAGATGGCCTTTGATGAGGTAGTCCTGCGCGCCATTGCGGAGACCCAGGATGGCGGTGGCTTCGTCGAGGGTGCCGGAGACGAAGATGAACGGAATGTCGGCGTGGCGGGCGCGGACAATCTCGAGGGCCTGCAGGCCGGTGAAGCCGGACATGGTGTGGTCGGAGACGACGAGATCCCATTCGCCATGAGCGAGGGCTTGCAGCAGTCCGGCGGCGGAATCGACACGCTGGCATATCAGGTCAAACCCGCCTTTGCGGAGCTCGCGTTGGACGAGCTCGCTATCGTCTTCAGAGTCTTCGACGATAATGGCGCGGAGCAGTTTGCTCATAGAGATGGCCTGTCGTAAGGGTTCCTGGAACTGGGGGATTCGTTGAGCAGGAGCCAGTAGCGGCCCAGTTGGGCGGCGGCGATGAGGAACTCCTCAAAGTCGACGGGCTTGCGGACGTAACTGTTGGCGCCGAGAGAGTAGGCCTGGAGGCGATCCTGCTCTTCGTCGGAGGAGGAGAGAATGACAACGGGAATCAGGCGCGTGCGCTGATCGGCACGAATGCGGCGAAGGACGCCGAGACCGTCGAGCTTGGGGAGATTCAGATCGAGAAGGACAACCTTCGGAAGCGCGGGCGGTGGGGAGGAGGTGAAGGCCCCCTCGCCTAAAAGATAATTGACGGCTTCGACGCCGTCGCGAACGACGACAATCTCATTGGGAATACTGCTGCGCTTGAGAGCGCGGACGGTGAGGGCTTCATCGTCAGAGTTGTCTTCTACCAGGAGAATCTGTCCGGTCTTCATTTTCTAGCTCCAGCGAATTCGGGAATCGTAAAAAAAAAGGTGGCGCCGTGATCCACGGCACTTTCGGCCCAAATGCGTCCCCCATGGCGGTGGATGACGCGCTGGACAGTGGCAAGGCCCACGCCGGTGCCGGGAAATTCGGCGGTGGAGTGGAGGCGCTGGAAAGCGCCGAAAAGGCGGTCAGCATAGGCAGGGTCAAAGCCCGCACCGTCGTCTTTGACAAAGTAAGCGGAGAAGCCATTGTGATCGGTTTTGCCGAAGCCGATGGAGGCGGTCGGGCGGCGGGAGGTGTACTTCCAGGCATTATTGAGGAGATTTTCGACGGCGACGCGAAGGAGTTGCGGGTCACCGGTGACGCAGAGGCCTGGCTGAATGTGCCAGGCTACCTGACGTTCGGGCTGGGAGGCCTGGAGCTCGCGGGCGACAGAAGAAACGACGGCGCTGAGGTCAAAGGTGTGGGAACTGAGTTGAGCACGGGTGACGCGTGAGAGATTGAGCAGGTCATCGATAAGCTGGCCCATGCGCTGGGTAGCGGCGCGAATGCGCTGGAGGTGCCTTTTGCCGAGGTCGTCGAGTTTATCGGCACAATCCTCCAGAAGGGCGAGGCTGAAGCCATCAATGGTGCGCAGAGGAGCGCGGAGGTCGTGGGAGACCGAGTAGCTGAAGGATTCGAGTTCCTTGTTGGCGTTGGAGAGATCGCGGGTGCGCTCGGCGACGCGATATTCGAGAGAAGCATTGAGATCGCGGAATTGCTCTTCGGCAAGTTTTTGTTCGGTGACATCGATGCTGATGCCGACCATACGATTGGGCCGGCCAGCGCCATCGCGGATGACGCTGCCGCGCGCGGAAATCCAACGCAGCTTGCCGTCGGGGCGAATGATGCGGAACTCGCAGGAAAATTCGGAGACGGATTGCAGGGCCCCGGCGACGGCTTTATCGACGGCGGCGAGGTCGTCGGGATGGACAAGATTGGGCCACATTTGGGAGGTGTCTTGGAAGGAGATGGCACCGGGCTCCATGCCGAAGAGGTCTTCGAGTTCGCTGGTCCAGGTGCTGCGGCCGGTGGTGACGTCGCGCGCCCAGGCGCCCATCCTGGCGGCTTTTTGCGCCAAACCGAGAGTTTCGCGATTTTGCCGGAGGGCTTCATTGCTGGCGGCAAGTTCCTGGGTGCGTTGGGCGACGAGGGTTTCGAGGTCGGCTTTGGTCTTGGGGAGGCGGAGGAGCGCGGGAACGGTGTAGGCGGCGGCGACGGCAGTGCCGACGCTGGCGAGGGCGGTAACAGCTTTAAGAACGCCGGCAAGCCAGTATTGCGCATGCCAGAGATTCCAGACTTCCATGAGGTGGGTACTGCCGCAGGCGACGATGAAAATGCCGAAGAGGATGAAGAGCCAATTAAAGGGGATGTCTCGGCGCTTACGGGCGAGAGCGAAGAGAATGATGGGAATGGCGAAGTAGGCGAGGGCGATGAGGGCGTCGGAGACGACGTGGAGCCAGACCAATCCCGAGTTCCAGTTGTAGCAGAAGCCGTGGGGCTGGAAGCCGCCGGCGCCGAACAGTTGCTGGAAGAAATGCATGCTGCTCCCTCTCTCGAATCGCGCATAGACGGGTGAACCGCGCTGAAGCAACGGAACAGCGTGCGCCAGGCCGAGAGGGATAGCGCGGGTCGCTGCTGAGCGACACGCCTGCAGAAACGTGTGGATTGGAAACAGCCGTAGCTGGAAGGGATTTTCAGTTTGGCGCAATGCGCGGGAAAGTCAAGAATGGTGACAAGCGGAAGGGCTGAAAGAGATAACGGATGGCGTGGGGCGCAGGCGGATGGGGATAGGCTACAAGAGAGAAATTCGCTAGATGGCCGCAAAAACCCGCCGGCGAGACGCCGGCGCTACGAAGACCGGGGAGCTCGTCACGGCGTGCTATGGTAGGCGCGCAGCCGGGGCGCGCGGCTAACTGCTTATGCGAATGACTTATGACGTGATTATTTTGGGGGCGGGTGCGGCGGGGCTATTGTGTGCGATGGAGGCGGCGAAACGCGGCAGGCGGGTGGCGGTGCTGGAGCGGGCGGAGAAAATTGGGAAGAAGATTTTGATTTCCGGCGGAGGGCGGTGCAATTTTACGAACTTGTATTGTCGCGCGGAGGATTTTTTGAGCGAGAACGCACATTTTGCGAAGTCGGCACTGGCGCGGTATACGCCGGGGGATTTTATCGCGCTGGTGGAGAAGCATGGGATTGCGTATCACGAGAAGACGCTGGGCCAGCTTTTTTGCGATGGGTCAGCGCTTGAGATTTTGGAGATGCTGGAGCGGGAATGTGCGGCGGTGGGGGTGGAGATCGCGTTGAACTGTGTTTGTACTGAGGTGCTGCGAGAGAGCGGCGGAGATGGGCGCGGGGAATTTGTGGTGCGGACGGGCGGCGGGGAGTTTCGTGCGGGGGCGGTGGTGGTAGCGACGGGGGGATTGTCGATACCGAAGATGGGGGCTACGGGGTTTGGGTATGAGGTGGCGCGGCGGTTTGGGTTGCGGGTGGTGCAGACACGACCGGGGCTGGTGCCGCTGGTGTTTGGAGATGAGGAGCACAAGAATTACGCGGATTTGGCGGGGGTTTCGGCGGAGGTGGTGGTGCGGCTGGCTGCTGAGAATGGAGCGGATGGCGAGGGAAAGGCGATTTCTTTTCGCGAGAAGATGTTGATTACGCATCGCGGGCTGAGCGGGCCGGCGATTTTGCAAATTTCCTCGTATTGGAATCGCGCGGGAGGTGCGGAGTTGGGCGGGATTGCGATGGATCTGGCGCCGGGGAGAAATGTGATTGCTGGCGTGCTCGGGACGGAGTTTCGGAGTATGACGGCGTTGCGGAATGCGTTTCAGGGGATATTACCGAAGCGGCTGGCGACACGGTGGCTGGATTTGCATGAGCCGGCGAGATGGTCGAATGCGGCGTTGGAGGAGTTTGAGAAGGTGGTGCATGGGTGGGTGGTGCGGCCAGCGGGGACGGAGGGGTATGGGAAGGCGGAAGTTACCGTTGGGGGCGTGGATACAGGGGAATTATCCAGCAAGACTATGGAGAGCAGGAAAGTGCCGGGATTGTATTTTATAGGGGAAGTTGTGGATGTAACGGGGCATCTGGGTGGGTTTAACTTTCAGTGGGCGTGGGCTTCGGGTGCGGCGGCGGGGCGGGCGGTTTAGCGCGCGGCTGCTGGCACAGGCTGCTAAAGGCCAAGAGTTACACAGAGAGCGCGAGGGCGCGGAGGGCACAGAGAAGGCATTATGGACAAAGATGAGATGGAGTTGATTGATCGAGGGGCGCCGCGGGAGGTGGAACCGCGGCGCCAACGTAGCGTAATGGGGTGGGTGCTTGGTCTCCTGGCGGGGGCGGTGCTTACGGTGATTTTGTTGGGGGCCGGACTGTGGATGGCGACCGGGTACGGGCTGTATCACCTGATTGCGGGGGTGCGCAGCGGGGGTACGCAGATCAATGTGGACCAGCCGACGGTGGTGCGGCAGGTGCAGCAATTGGCGCGGTTGGAGACGGTGAGTTACACGATGGACAAGATTATTTCGGGCGAGCACGATAGCGCGTATTTGCCGAAATTTCTGGTGGGGGACAGGTTGCTGCTGGTGGTGCATGGCGAGGTGGTTGGGGGGATTAACCTGGCAAACTTGCAGGCGGCGGATGTGGCGGTGCAGGGGGAGAAGGTGACGATTCGGTTGCCGGCGGCGGAAGTTTTCAGCACACGGATTGATAATGCGAAGACGCGAGTGTATTCGCGGGATACGGGATTGTTTTCATCGCCGGACCCGAACCTGGAGAGCGAGGTGCGGGAGGAGGCGGAGAAACAGCTGCGGGCGGCGGCGCTGGCGGATGGAGTGTTGAAGACGGCGGCGGAGAATGCGCGGAGTACGGTGGCGGGGATGCTGCGGGGGTTTGGGTTTCGCGAGGTGGATGTGGAGTGAGAGAGGCGTGGGCAGCGCCGCACAGGCAAGAGTGCCTGTGCCACAAAGGCTGAAAAAAAAGAGAGAAGAAAGATAAAAGATAACACGGAGACGCAGAGACGCGCAGAGGAATCAACGAAACGCGGAACGCCACGGAAACGCCCTTGAACCGTGGAAGAAAACAAACTTCGTTGGCGCTTTTGCTTTACGCGCGAGGGGCGTTTCCCTATAATGCGAAGTCCTTTGACAGAGCGCGAGCAAGCTGAGGTCGAACGGGGCGGCGAGGAGCAGTACGCGATCGCCGTGATTACCGTGGAAGACGCGGTGTTTCCGGAGATACGCCGCGGGCTGGGTGCGGGCTTCCGCACGGTGTTAGCCACCAACGAAGAACAAATCAAACAACTCATTGATGATGCGCAGCTGCGGGCGATCCTGTTCGACTTGGACAGCATTGGCACGGGTGCTGGCGATGGCGTGGACGTGCTGCGGGAGATGCGCGGGTTGCGCGAGGACCTGGTGCTGGTGGCGATGACGCGGTCGACAGACCGGAATATACCGATTAAGGCGAGCCGGGCGGGTGCGGATGAGTTTTTTACGGCGCCGCTGAATTTGGGAGAGTTGCAGATTGTATTGGCTCGGGCGATCCAGAAGCGCGCCATGGAGATTGAAGGGCGGCGGATGGTCGAGCAGGTGGAGAGCAAGTCCGCGTTTTGCGGGTTGATCGGCGGCAGCGCGGCGATGCAGAAGGTGTATCAGGCGGTGCTGTCCGTGGCCGACAGCAACAGCAGCGTGGTGTTGCGCGGGGAGAGTGGGACGGGGAAAGAGTTGATTGCGCAGGCTATTGTGCAGTCCGGGAGCCGCGCGGATAAGCCGTACGTGTGCTTGAACTGTTCGGCGCTGCCGGAAGGGCTGATTGAGTCGGAGCTGTTTGGGTATGAGAAGGGGGCGTTTACCGGGGCGGATGCGACGCGAGCGGGATTGATTGAGTCGGCGCAGGGCGGGACGCTGTTTCTGGATGAGATTACGACGCTGAACCAGGGGCTGCAGAGCAAACTGCTGCGGGTGTTGCAGGAGCATGTGGTGCAGCGGCTGGGCGGGCGTACGGCGAAGAAGATTGATTTTCGGCTGATTACCGCGACGAACGAAGATTTGGAGGATTTGGTTAAGAAGGGGCGATTCCGCGAGGATTTGTATTACCGGATTAATGTGGTGCCGATTGCGATTCCGCCGTTGCGGGAGCGGAGCGGGGACATTCCGGTGCTGGTGGACCATTTTATGCGGGTGTACTGCGCGGCGGCGAAGAAGGCGGTGAAGCGCGTGCAACCGGACGTGATGGCCATTCTGGAGGATTACGGCTGGCCGGGGAACGTGCGGGAGCTGGAGAACCTGGTGCAGCGCCTGGTGGTGATGGGGGATGGCGCGGTAATTACGGCGGAGCAGCTGCCGCAGTCGCTGTTGGTTTCGAGCGCGGCGAGCCAGGAGGCGATTTTGATTCCGGAGGCGGGGGTGGATTTCGACGCGGAGATGGAACGCATTGAGGTGGCGTACTTGAGCGCGGCACTGCGACGGACGGAGGGCAAGAAGTCGGCGGCCGCAGAGCTATTGCACGTGGACGGGCAGCGGATGAAATACCTGTGCCGGAAGTACAAGCTGTGAAGACGTTCAAGAAGGTTAAATTTTTAACCTAGTGGGGTTAATTTTTAACCAAGGATGAGTTTTTGGTCCTGTCCGGAGGGTCAGGTTGGAAGGGGGCGGCGGGAAGTAGCTGATTCCGTGGGGTTTTCGCGGCAGCGGGCCACTCGCGGAGTTTGGCATGCGGACTGCTCTAATAGTTGACGTACGGCGAAACAAAATAAAATTTTAGCTTCTGAGGAGCCAATCTAATGTCGATCCAAAAGAAATCTCTGATCAGCGCACTGAAGACCACCAAGAAGGCGAATGTGGCGAGCGCGCCGACCGCGGAAGTAGCGCAGGGCGAGAAGCAAGCGTCGATGCGCGGTGTCAGCACCACCTCCCTGAAGGGAATCAAGAATTCCTCGCTGCGCGGTGTTAGCGCCACCTCGCTCAAGGGGATCAAGAACTCCTCGCTGAAAGGCATCAAGAACTCTTCGCTGAAGGGCGTCAAGAACTCTTCCTTGAAGGGCATCAAGAACTCTTCGCTCACCATGCGGAGTCTGTAGTAATCCGTAGTTTTCACAGAGACTCTCCGGCTTGCGTTTCGGAGAGATGTGTCGCCAAAGGCCGCCCCTGGGAGGGCGGCCTTTTTTTGTTTCCCCGGGATGGATTTGATTCATCCCTGCCATGCCCGCCCTATCCCTGTCCCGAATGCCGAGCCCCGGCGGTTCGTTACCACAGCTTGCGTGCGAAGAAGTGGGAGATGCCCTCCCACGTGAAGGCGGCGAGACTGCGGCGGCGGCTGTAAACGCGCGCTAAGCCCCGCATTCCGGGCTTCATCGTACCGTCGGGATTGTTGAGCTGGAGGTCGACGAGGTAGTAGTTGGGCGGTAGCAGGCCTTTGAGCTTGGTGGCTTCGGCGAGGGAGGGATCCAGTTCGGAGGACGCCTCGGTGATGGATTGGGTGGTGGCGTTCAGTATGCGGAGCATGCCGTCGACCTGAACGCGAGCGGGCGCGCCGAGGCGGCACTTGGATAGATCGTATTCGGAGACGTAGATGCGAGCGCGCATTTGGGTCAGGTCGGCGACGTCGAGGAGGTCGGAGCCCTGGCGGATATAGGAGCCGACGACGTCCTGAGTCCTGGGCGTGAGGATCGTGCCCGAAATAGGACTGACGACCTCAAGGTTTGCGGCGGCTTTGGCGAGTTCGCCACGCTCGGCAGAGGCACGGGCACGGTCGATGGAGGTGGCGCCGATGTCCGTGAAGCGCAAAACGGCGTTGGTGGCGCGGGCGCCTGCGAGAGCGACATCCGCGTCTGCCTGGGAAAGCTGAGACTGGAGCGGGAGGTTGCGCAGCTCGAGGAGCGGTGCGCCGGCAGCGACGACTTGGCCTTCCTGAGCATAGACGGCGTCCACAATACCGGGGACGGCGGCGCGTATCCGGGCTTCCCTTCCCGGCTCGAGGACGAAGCGGCCGCTGACGGAGTCTCGCCACAACGGCAGGAAAAAGAGGAGAGCGGCGGCGACGGCGAGGGCGATCCGCCGATGGACGGTTAGCCAAGCCTGCAGGCGGTCTTTCTTATCGAGATAGACGAATTTCATGAAGTTCACCAAGAGGCGAATACGGGAGCGAAAGATTAAATAGGCGACACCGAGTTCTGGAATGAAGGACCACTGCGGACTGATGAAATTCTTGGAGACGTTACCGACGAAGCTGGCGACGAGGAAAAGCATGGCATAGCTGTAAGCGCCGGAGAGCAGCGCATAGACGGTGAAGCCAAAGCGACGGCGCTTGGGAACGTAGGGAACTTCGACAGGAAGGCGCCAGACGGTGTGTTTCACCCAGGCGGCAACGTAGGCGGTAGAGGCCTCCTTAAGGTCGGCGATACCCAGGATTTCGCAAAGCATGTGATAGCCGTCGAGCTTGATGAGCGGGTTCCAGTTGACGAGCAGCGACGTGATGCCCGTAAGGAGCATGACGAAGTAGGCGCCGTCGTGGATGAAGGTATCCGGCGGCGTGCCCCACCAGATGGGCGTGGCGATGGCACAGATAATCAGCTCGATCCAGATGCCCGCGAGAGAGATGACCAGGCGCTGCACGCGGGTGCCTTTGACGGCGCCTTCCGTGGTGTCGGTGTAAAAAGCCGGGGTGAGAAAGATCAGGGCAAACCCCATGGCAGGGACGCGGCCGCCGCAATGTTTGCAAGCGTGCGCGTGGGCGTATTCATGGGCCCCGACTACGCCCATGCCGATAACGTACAGGACCGCAATGTCCGACCAGGTCTTGTGCGTGAAATTGTAAAACTCCACGGTGTCACGGCCGATTTCCGGCCAATGGATCACCGTCAGGCCGAAGGCGAAGGCGAAGAAGGCCAGGGTGATCAGCGTGAACCAGGTGGTGTAGATCCAGGACGTCCAGCCGTACAGCTTGGTGAGAAATTTATCCGGATTGAACGCTGGAAACAGAATCATCGAGAGGTCCGCGTAGCGGCTTTTGACTTTGAGCTTTTTCTGGCGGTCCTCGCTGCTCTGCTGCATGAGCAGGATGTTTTTTTCCTGCGCGGTCTTAAACCAGAAGTCCGCCGATTCCAGTTCCCCGGCGAATTCGCGGACGGCGTCCGCTCCGTAGAGTGTGCCGTTCTGCGTCGAATAAAGGTCGGCAATTTCCTGGTAGCTGCGTTTGCCGTCGAAGAGCCGGATGAGGTTCCAATTCTGCTCGGGAAAGCTGTACATCAAACCGGTGCTGGGCATGTACAGGCGGACCATAACCTGATTGTCTTCGAGGTGCTTTTTGAAGGTGTGCTCCGGGTCAAGGCGAGGGTAACGCTGCGCAAGCTGGCGTGCGGGAATTTCCGGTAGCGCGACGTTGAGGGCCTGATTGAGGTTCATCGCGCGCGGGACCTAGTGTGGAGCGTCCAAGCGCACGCTGGCGGTCATGCCGGGGCGGAGCTCGCCACGCGGGCCGGTAAGTTCCACGAGCACATCGAAGGTGCCGCTGGACGGGTCGACGACCGGGCTGACTTCCTTGATGCGCGCGGTGTGGGCTTCCTGCGGCAAATCCGGGGAAGTAAGTGGAAGCGTTTGCCCAACCTTGAGGCGGCCGAGGAATTTTTCCGGCAGCGTGAAGCGCAGCAACAGCGGAGCTTCGGCGGTGACCCAGAAGAGGCGGTCGCCGCGAGCAACGGATTGGCCTTCGCGGGCGTAGCGGCGGGCGACCAGGCAATCGAACGGCGTGGTGATGCGATTTTTTTCGAGTTCGAGCTCGAGCGAGTGCTCTTCCGCGCGGGCGTTGTTCAGCAATTCGCTGACGCGCTTGATATCCCAGCCTTCGGATTCGGCCTTGTATTTGGCGTGCTCGAGCTGCTCCTGCGGAATGAGGCCGTCTTTAAAGGCTTTCTGCGCGCGCTCGTAATCGGCTTTCATCACTTCGGATTCGGCCTGCCAATTTTTCAGATCGTTTTCGATACTGCGGGATTTGGCGCGGGCGGCTTCGAGGTTGGAGCGCACCTGGCGGTCGTCGATCTGGGCGAGCAGCGCGCCGGCTTTTACGCGCTGGCCAGCCTCCACGAAGATCTTGGCGATAATGCCTTCGCGTTGCGCGGTGATTTCGAGTTGATGTTCGACGATCAGCGGGCCGGACGCGGTGAAGCTGCCATCGCTTTGCGGCGTCGCGGTAGGGGGAGGAGGCGCGGTGACGGCCGGGGCGGTCGATGCGGGCGCGGCGCCGGCGCTATCGGATTTGGTGTCACTGCACCCGGCGGCGAGCAACGCCGCCAGCAGCAACAGGCCATAATTTTTCGCCATCAACATTCTCCAGAACCTGCCAACGCCACAATGCAGGCAGACTACCATCCGAACCACGACCAGAGTTTCGAGTAAATCCAAATGACCGGGCGGCGGAAAAGCACGTAGCCTGCGGGATAGGTCGCCACCCGGACTTTGCCCAAACCTTCCATGCCCGAGCGCACCGCCCCGTCCTGGTTGGGCAACAGCACACGGGCGAAGAAGACGCGGGCGTTGGTTTCGGCCTCGGCGCGCGGGCTGACGACCTGTACGGTGCCGTGGAAGGTGCGCGTGGCGTAGCTATTTAGTTTGACGACGGCGGGCTGGCCGGCACGGAGCATCCCGGCGTCCGAGTCGTCCACCGCGACGTCGACGATGGCCTGGCTGGTATCCATCACCTCGGCGAAAGTGTCCCCGAATTGCAGGCGTCGGCCCACGAGATTGTCCATGTGCGGGGTGGAGATGACGCCGTCGATGGGGGCGCGCAACTGCGTTTTGTCCAGGAGGGTTTTGGCGCGATCGACTTCCCCCTTCCAATAATCGGCTTGCACACGCTCGACGCCGGCGTCGCCGGTGTCGTTACCGGCGAGGGAGTGATTCACGCGCAGAAGCGCGGTTTGGTACTTGGCTTCGGCGCCGGCCAGCGCGGAGCGAAAATCCCAAGCGTTGAGTTCGCCCAGCACCTGGCCGCGCGTGACGTGCTGGCCTTCCCGGACGTAAACAGCGCCCACGACGCCTTCAATTTCGGGCTGCACCTGGGCGCGGTGGACCGGCGCCACCACGGCTTCGCCATCCACGCGAACGGGAAGCGGAACAACCGCCAGAAAAAGCGCCGCGGCGCCGGCCGCGATCATCACCAGAGCACGACGCTTCTTTTCCATGGCCATTATCTTGCGTTTGCGTTCGAGGACCGGCTCGAGCACGGAGATGAAGGGCACTTCCTTGTACATCTGCGCGTTGCGCAGGGCGACGGTGGTCTGACCGGCGAGAACCTGGAGGATTTCAATGTGCGCCGGAGTCAGAAAGTCTGGATCATCGCTTTCGAGAGCGAGCAGGCCAACGCGGCCCGTGTCATCGCCAAGCGGCATGGAGTAAAAAGCCCGCATCCCGGTATCGGCGAAATATTTTTCAAACTTGGCGCGCGTTTCTTCCCGCGGGGCATCGACCACATCCTCGCGCTGTTTAACGTTAATGATCTCTTCGGAGAGCGCCGCCCATTGCAGCACGCTGTTGAGCTGGACAATATCCGCCGCGTCTGGATTGAGCTGCGCCTGGCCGGTGACGGCGCTGAGCTTGAAGCGGCCGCGCTGCTCGAGCAGGATGGCCGCGCGCTGATACGGGATGACCGCTTGCGGCGCATTGACAATGGTCTGCAGCATGCGCTCGAGATTCAGCGTCGAGGTAATTTCCTGGCTTACGGTCACCAACGTTTCGAGGATTTCCACTTTGCGCTCGGCGAGCAGCAGGCCGGCGTTGTGCAGTGCCGTAGAGGCGGTGTCGGCGAGGCTGCCGAGAGCAAAAAGGTCGTCGTCATCGAGCAGCGTGCCGTCGAGTTTGTTGAGCACCTCGATGACGCCGACGAGCGACTCTTTGTCCATGATGGGCGCGACGATGAGCGAGGCGATGCGGCCTTCGGCGACGTCGCCGTTCCGCGCCACCAGGCGCGGATCTTCTGGATTGTCGATCAGCAGCGCTTCGCCGTTATCGGAAACTGCGCCGGCGGTTCCCTCCCCCGGCTTTTGCACGCTTTTTTCAGCGAGCGTTGGGTCGAAGCCCGATTGGTGCATCAGCTCGACGGTTTCGTCCGGCTGCAGCAGCCAAATATTCACCGCCTGGCATTCCATCACTTCGCGAATTTTGGAGCCGATGATGGGCAGCAGCTCATCCATCTCCAACGTGGAGGAAAAAATCTTCTCCATGTCGTAGAGTTGGGTGACGCGGTTGATGGAGGCGAGGGTGTCGTCGCGCTCGACTTCGTAATTTTGCGCGGCAGCCAAGGCCGCGAAAAGCATGGCCAACAGCGGCTCGAGCTCGGAGACTTCTTCCTCGGTGAGTTCCCGCTCGAGGCCGAGGATTTCGATGGCCCCGGAGAGTTCGTCGTCCTTGCCGAGCGGAAGGTAGGCCAGGGAGTGCACGGTGCGGCGAATATCGAGGTGCGAGTATTGTTCGCGCGGAATCTCGGCACCGGAAAAAAGGAGCACGCCTTTTTCGTTATAAAGTTGGCCGAGGGTGCCGGAATCGGCGGCGATGGAGGTGCCGTGTACGGCGACATCGCCGGCCGTGGCCACGGGGCGCCAGGCGTGGGTGTCCTCATACACCACCAGCAAGTAGATGTTGACGGCGGTTCCAGGAAGGAGCTGGGCGATAATACGCGCGGCGGAGCGCGCCCGGGGAGCGAGACCCTGATCTGCCAGCAAGCGGACAGCAACGTCGACGATATCGATGTTCAAACTTTTAGCCCTGGCTTACCAATGCGGGCACCGTGGGGTAGCGCGCTAGGGACGGAACGCTGGTAAAGCCACCCTCTTCTCTTGTAAATTCGCTATGCTTCCTTTAAGGTGTGCGGGACTCTAGCAGACACAGATAGGGCTGTCAACGCGCGCGGCGGGCGAAGGCATGGTAGACGCTGCGGGCCGGTCAAAGGGAGCGCCATTTGGAGATCGATGTACGGACGCAGGGGAAGGTGAAGGTCATCAAGCTGAACGGCAAGCTGGTCAATGGGCCGCCGCTTGATCGGCTGAGCGCGACGTTTACGGATTTGCTGGCGGCGGGAGATACCCGCTTTGTGCTCGATATGGGCGACATGCCGATGATCGATTCCAGCGGCATCGGACTATTGGTGCGGTATTACACGGCCGCCAAACAACAGGGTGGCGCGGTAAAACTGCTGAATCCATCGAAATTCACGATTCAGACGCTCAAGCTGGTGCGCATGTTGAACCTATTCGAGGTGTTTGAGGATGGGCAGCTGGCTGTGGCGTCGTTTGAGTAGGCTTCCGAGACTCTGCGCGTTCCATTCCTTTCCCAAGAACAGAAAACCGCAATCTCAGCCCAGTTAGGAGGCGATTGCGGTTCGTGGGTGATGTTTTACGGCCGGCTGGGCTTAGCGCAGGCGTTGCAGTCCCAGGCCCAGAGGCAAAAGCAGCGCCATGCCCAGCAGCAGCGCGGATGACGGTTCGCTGGTGGAAACCGGCGAAATGGTCAACGTATAAGCGCCATTGCCATCGACGAAGTCGGTCATGGACATTCCACTCGTGGGCCTGAATACAGGGGCCCACTCATGGCCGGAGTAGACTTGCGGACCGGTCAGGCTGAAATCGAAGTCGAAGTCGTCAGAGAAGGCCGCGAAGGCCCCGCCCATGTCATTGGCACTGCTATAGAACGCCAGGAAGTCGTTGGAGGCGACACCGTTGATCTTGAGGTCGATGGGGTCCACGGTGAAGCCGCCGCCGGGGTCAGCGTCGCCAGGGCTGATGAGCGGGTGTGCGTACAGCTCGAACGTCGCGGTAGTTGGACCAGTAAGGTCAAAGGACAAGAGCGTGTCTGCCTTGGCGCCGCCGGCGCCGAGAAGGATGAGGACGGTTAAAACCAGGGTAATGCGGGAGAACAATTTCATTGAAAAGCCACCTTTTCCGAAGCAAGGCTATGGTAACGGTCTTGGTACAGAAGAACCAATAGAGCGGGTGATGGGGGCAAGCTAGGCCGAGCGTCCTGAACGTACCATTACTACCTGGAGGCCGGGATGACCGTTTGGGGCACCGTCTCGTTCGCTGGGAAATCAAGTTCACGAAACACTAGGCTATTTTCCGTCTTGATGCCGCTGGACAATCCCCTGTGCTATTCAAAGACTCTCCACATTGCGACCGAAACGAGCGTGGTCGCCGCCCTGTTCTAGGGAAGAACGGGAAGAATGAGGGCAGAAGGATGCGCGCGATCGTGAAGTATGGAGTTGGTAGCAACGGCCATTTTGGAGGAGTTGGCGGCGGACTCGCCAGTGTTTAGGTTGCGGTCGAAACGCGGGAAATTGCTGCTGGAAATCTCGAGGCGTATGCGATGGCCGGAGCGGAACAGGTTGCTGGTGGCCCACAGATCAATGGTGAGCGGATAGACTTGGCCGGGAACGAGCGGCGTGGGAGATTCCTGGGAGCTACGATAACTGGCGCGAAGAATGCCTTCGGTGATGTTTATGGCCGAACCATTGGGAAAGACATCGACAAGTTTGGCGGTGAAATCAGTATCCACGGCGGAGGAAGAAGCGAAGAAGTCGAGCCGGACCGGGCCGGTCACCTCGATGTCGTGCTCGAGGGGTGCGGTGGAAAAGACTAAAACATCGTCGCGCAGTTCGACGGCGCTTTGGTTGAAAGGGCCGGGAGCGAGGTGCTCACTGTCGCAGCAGAGCGGTCCACCGACGGTGGGGACAGGATTGGCGGGATCGTAAAGGAATTTGTCGACGGGTTCGTCGACGGGTGGGGAGGTGGATAGAACGCCAGCACCCTTCGAGGAGTTGGCCGGAGATGGCGCATGAAGGAAATATTTGGTGGGCCGGGCGCGGAGGAGAGGCCAGTTGTCTTCAGAGCGCCACTGGTTCAGGCCCATGACAAAAATCTTCACGGGCTTGGGGTTGGCGAATTCATTTTGCACGCCCATAAAGAGAAAATCATACCAACTGAGCGTAGTCTCGCCTTCGTCGAATTGGTCGGCTTGGGGGCCGAAGTCGAGTTCACCGACATGGCGCGGGCCCCCGGCGTGGCCGCCAATAATGACGAGGAGGCGCTGGCCGTCACGGGCTTCTGC
>Ga0181537_10001361_pt1 | contig 22604 bp, 18 predicted proteins | sample PEATcosm2014_Bin_39_FD_119765 | JGI IMG/M metagenome (GOLD analysis project Ga0181537, IMG submission 119765) | Peatland microbial communities from MTU Mesocosm Facility, Houghton, MI, USA - PEATcosm2014_Bin23_10_metaG | ecosystem: Environmental > Terrestrial > Soil > Wetlands > Peat | place... | reverse complement strand
GCCGCTGGCGGTCCTCCGCCAGCGGTCAGTTGCCTCGATTCGCAGTTCCTCCTGGCGCACCGGGTAAGCCCATGCCGACCCTGATCTCGCCAGTCCCTGCGCGTCACTTCGGCCGTTCCCCGGTCTAGCATAAGCAGTCTTGGGACCAATTTCTCTTCCCGATCCTGTTGGCATTCATTCATCGGCAAGTCTATGACCTCTCCGATGGCTCTTAAACTATGCCCTCCATTCACTCAACCTCATCTGCCGGTCGAGCCTACGCTGCCCGCATCGCACGCTCCAGCCTCAATAATTGAGCTGTTTGTGCAGAAACACCGTGCTGCTTGGCACCTGCGAATCACGCCGCTCATAACGCGCTAAAGGGCATCCGGCCGTCCCGCTGCGCGCTGACTTACTCCGGATGGGTCGCTTACCTCCATGTAAGCTCCATTGCTGGATATTTGCACCAAAGTGGTGAGCATTAAGTTCACTCCTGATTGGAAAATGTGACAGAGTTCGCAATAATCGGCGCTTGAGCGAACGAGGCTCCGATCGCAGTCTCCCATTCCAATTACGACAGGGGTTCGCGCTTGGCAGAGGCGGATAAGATGGAGCGACGCTTGCATACGCGGCACCGGGCGCGGACCACGGTGTACGTGATTATGCCGGGCGGCGGCCGACGCCTGTGCAGAGCGGTGAACCTGAGCGCCAATGGGGTGTTCGTGCGTACGACGGCACTCGGGCTGCGCAAGGGGCAGCACGTCGAACTGGCCTTTGCGATCGACCTGGGCGCGATCACCAAGATTCATCGTCGAACCGCCGTGGTGGCGCATGTCTCAGGCGGCGGTACCGGCCTGATGATGGACGCCTACGCCGCACATTGAGCCCGCGGGCTTCAGCCCCGCAGCGCTCGAACATTTCTTTGCGTTGAACCACTGGCCAGCGGGCCGCCCGAGCATGCACACTCTGGTCCAGGGTGCCAGAGCTCGCGGCACCGCAAGGGCACGATGAACTCCAGGCGATCAAAGCTTCTGGCCCTGCTCAGCCTGCTGACGGCGCTGCTGAGCAGCGCGGCACTCGCCCATCACTCGGTCGCGGCCTTTGATCGCGACAATCCGATCACCGTGGCCGGCACCGTCAAGGAATTTCGCTGGACCAACCCGCACACGTGGATCCACCTCGCGGTGCCCGACGGCAACGGTGGCGAAGAGGACTGGGGCATGGAAGGCGGGGCAGTCAACATGGTCGTGCGCCAGGGCTGGACCACCGATACGCTCAAGCCGGGTATGAAGGTGAAGCTGCTGGTCGCCCCGCGGCGGGATGGCAAGATCGGTGGTGAGTGGCTGCGGCTGCTTGAGATCGATGGCAAGCCGTTCGAGAGCCCCAAGGCGCCTTAATCCAGAGTGTTCACGCATGGAAATAAGGATCCATAAGCGGGATCGCTTCGGCCTGCGGAACGCACCTCTGGCCGCAGGCCGGCCACTCGCGCAGCGCAGCCCCGCGGCCCACCAGCCCATGCTACGCTTGAGCCCGGAGTGACCCCAATTGCTGCCACCCAGAAGGGCGTTCAGAGCGCCCCATCGGTGCGCCGCAGCCTTAAGGATCAGACCGAGAGCCACGCGCCGATGAATACCAGCCTCGCCATGCGCCTTCATTCCACGCTGGATGAGGATGCCTGGGAAGACCTGCTCAGTTTCATTGAAGAGCGTCGCGTCATTCCGATCGTCGGACCGGAGCTGCTGCAGGTTACGACCGACCAGGGTCCCAGATTGCTGCTCGACTGGGTGGCCGAGAAGCTGGCCGGGCGCCTGAACGTCAACATTACCGAGCTGCCCCAGCCGTACACGCTCAATGATGTGGTGTGCTGGTTCCTCGCGGCCCGTGGCCGGCGCGAGGAGGCCTATGTCCGCCTGCGCGGCATCATCAAGGAGGCCAGCTTCGAGCCGCCGCCGACGCTGCGACGCCTGGCGGCGATCAGCGATTTTGACCTGTTCGTCTCGACGACCTTTGATCCGCTGCTCGAGAATGCGATCAACCTGGAGCGCTTCGGCGGCGCACCGGGCACCGAAGTGGTCTCCTATTCCCCCAACCGCGTCGCCGATCTGCCGGCCGAGCGCGACCAGCTGCAGCGTCCGGTGGTCTATCACCTCTTCGGCAAGGTCTCGGCCTCCCCGACCTACGTGATCTCGGATGAGGATCTGCTCGAGTTCATCTGCGCCCTGCAGAGCGAGCACCTGGCACCCGAGAAGCTGTTTCACGAGCTCGAGCACAGCCACCTGCTGTTCATCGGCAGCAACTTCACCAACTGGCTGGCGCGCCTGTTCCTGCGCATGGCCAAGCGCCAGCGCCTCTCGGATCCGCGCGATGTCGGCGAGATCCTGGCCGATGATCACACCAGCCAGGATGACCGGCTGATGGCCTTCCTGCAGCAGGTGAGCGTGCGCACCCGCATCTACATGGGCGCCGAGCGCTTCGTCGAGGAACTGCACAGCCGCTGGCAGGCCCGGCGCAAACCTGCGCCAGCCGCCAGCGCCGCGCCGGCGCGCTTCCTGCCACCGGCCCGTGAGATGCCCGACAACGCGGTCTTCATCAGCTACGCGCGCGATGACCTGCCGGCCGTGCAGCAGATCAAAGCCGGCCTCGAGGCCGCTGGCATCACGACCTGGTTTGACATGGACCGGCTCGAAGTCGGGGACGACTATGATCGCAAGATCCAGCGCAACATAGCGCGCTGCTCCTATTTCATTCCCGTGGTTTCGGCCACGACGCAGCGGCGCCTGGAAGGCTACTTCCGGCGCGAATGGAGCTACGCGCTCGATCGGGTGCGCAACATGGCCGATGGGGCGCTCTTCATCCTGCCGGTTTCGATTGATGCCACGACGGCGGCCGAGGCACTCGTGCCGGACAAGTTCAAGGCGCTGCACTTCACGCAACTGCCCGGCGGCCAGGTGCCTGGCGAGTTTGCGCAGCGGCTCAATGACTTCATGAAGGCACGCAGCTTATGAACGCTGCCACTCCGATGATTGCGGCCGCCGATCCTTCGAGTGCGAATGTCGATGAGCGCAACCCGTGGCTGGGTCTTGCTTCCTTTACCGAAGAGACCCGCGCCTTCTTCTATGGTCGCGAGGAAGAGGTCGCGGAGCTCGCGCGCCGCGTGCAGCGCAAACTGCTTACCGTCCTGTTCGGCCAGTCGGGCCTTGGCAAGACCTCGATCCTGCGCGCCGGCCTCGTGCCGCGGCTGCGCAGCCAGGGCTATTGCCCAATCTATGTCCGCATCGACTACGGGCATGATGCCCCGGAGCCAGCCGATCAGCTTAAGCAGGCAATCAGCCGTACGGCGCGGCATTCGGGCCAGTGGACCCAGGCCGGGGTCGCGATCGAAGGTGAGTCGCTGTGGGAGTTTCTGCATCACCGCGACGATGTGCTGCGCGATGAGGCCGGCACTACCCTGATCCCGCTCTTGATCTTCGATCAGTTCGAGGAAATCTTCACGCTTGCACAGAGCGATGATTTTGGCCGCGCGCGCGCAGCGCGCTTTGTCGAGGAGCTGGCCGACCTGGTGGAGAACCGGCCGCCCAAGGCGCTCGAAGCCAAGCTCGAAGTCGATGATGCCGCTGCGGAGCGTTTTGACTTCACGCGCAGCGACTATCGGGTGCTGATCTCGCTGCGCGAGGATTATCTGGCGCCGCTCGAGAGCCTGAAGAAGGCGATGCCGAGCATTTCGCAGAACCGTCTGCGCCTGGCACCGATGACCGGAACACAGGCGCTCTCAGCAGTGCTGCAGCCCGGCAAGAAACTGGTAACGGAGGAAGTGGCGGCCGCGATCGTGCGCTTCGTCGCCGGCGGCGCAGAACTCGCCAACGCCGAGGTTGAACCTTCGCTACTGAGCCTGATTTGCCGCGAGCTGAATGATGCGCGCCTGGCGCAGGGACGCAGCGAGATCTCCCTTGATCTACTGGCCGGCTCGCACGCGACGATCCTGAGCAACTTCTACGAGCGGGCGCTGGCCGACCAGCCCGCTTCGGTGCGGCAAATCATCGAGGATGATTTACTGACCAGTTCCGGCTATCGCGAGAACATCGCCGAAGAGCGGCTGCTGAGTCAACTCAAGGCCGTCGGCGCCGCACCAGAGACCCTGTCCACGCTGGTTAATCGCCGCCTGCTGCGCATCGAGGAGCGGCTCGATGTGCGGCGCGTCGAGCTCACACATGATGTGCTGTGCGGTGTCGTCAAGGCGAGCCGCGACCAGCGCCATGAGCGTGAAGCCGAGCAGGCAACGGAGCGCACGCTGGCCGAGCAACGTGAGCGCGAGCTCGCGGCGCGGCGCGCGCTGCTGCGCGCGCGGAAGGTTGCCTCGGTGTGCATCGTGCTCGCGATCGGCGCCGTGCTGGCGGCGATCTTTGCCTACTACAACTCGCAGCGCGCCCGACGCGCCGAACAGCTGGCCGAACAGACCCGCGCCGAGGCCGAGCAGGCACGCGGTGGCGCCGAGCAGCTGTTGGGATATTTGAGCGACGATCTGGCCAAGGAGCTCTCCAGCTTCGGGCAGTTGAAAGTCGTGGCCGAATTCTCCAAGCGTCAGATCGACTACTTTCACACGCTGCCGCCAACGCTGCGCGATGCCGAGACGACACGCAATGGCGCTCTGGCGATGGAGCATTACGCCCGTGCCGAGCGCAGTCTGGGCGACTCGAAGACAGCCCTGGTCAGTGCAACAGAAGCCACGCAGCTGCTTGAGCAGCTGCAGAGGCAGGGCGATGCTTCCGAAGCAACGAGCATCGCGCTGGCCATGGGGTATGCGATCAAGAGTCTGGTTCAGGATGAGCTCAACGATCCCGCCGGTGCCGTCTCGCTCAAACGCGCCTTGGACATACTGGAGCCGCTGGCCGAGGCAGCGCATCCATCCGCGGCCGTAGAAAATGCCTACATTCTGATCTTGGAGCGCCGCGGCTACGAGGCCATCGGCGAAAGCAATTACGCCGAGGGCCAGCGACTGGCGCAGAAGGCCATGCTGATCGATGAAGGCATGGGCGGCAAGGATCCGGCCAACGTGGATCTGGCGGCCGAATACGTGGAGCTGGCTGCCTGGGACACCACAGCGCTTTCCAATCTGGGTCGAAATGATGACGCGCGGCAGGTCGGAAATGCCGCTGTCAGCCTCGCCGACAAGGTGCTTGAGCAGCGGCCCGGTAACCGCGTGGCAATGCACGCCGAGCAGGTGCTGATCAGCGTACTGGCCAATGTCGCCTCCAATGACCTGAACGCCGCCGAGGCCCTGCGCGTAGCGACCCGCGGCGATCAGATCTCGACCACACTGCTGAATCTGGATCCCAAGAGCATCTCGAGTCTGACCAACCTTGGTGAGCAGCTGCTCAGTACCGGAGATGCCCACGCCACACTGGGTCAGCTCCATGCCGCGATCCCTTACTACCGCCAGGCATTTGATCTGCTGGCCAAGACGGCAGTTAACGGCGGCGGGCCCGCGTTGCTGTATGCCTATTTCCTTGGCGCGTACGCCGACAACGAGTCGCAATTTGGCGAGTTTGACGCAGCGGCGGCTACGCTTGCGCGATTCGACACGGTCCGGGCCGAGGTTAAGAACGAAGCGCAGGCCAGCGTCGTGCCTGCGATGGTCGATGGCCTGGCCAAGTACGGCGAGGCGGCCTTGGCGCTGCGTCGCGATGATCTGGAGACGGCCCAGCGCGTCGCCGCCGAGGGCGTCAAGGAGATCGAGTCGACCAAGGCGCAGCCGGGCTTCGAGCAGCTGCAGAAAAACGTGACGCTGTATTCAGTCGCGAACATCCTCGGGCATGCCGAGTACCGGCTGGGCCACTACGCCGCTGCTGAGGCGGCCGAGCGCATTGCCATCGAAGCGCGCCACAAGTACGCGGCTCAGGCAGTTGGCGACCGGCGGGACATCGCCGAAAAGTCCACGTGGCTGGCCATGGCGCTGATCAAGCAGGACAAGATCGCCGAGGCGGCCGAGGTCATCAATCCGGTGGTGAAATTTCATCGTGAGCTCGTGGCCCGCAACCACGGCGATCAGTTCGAGCCGACCGAGCTCGCTTCAGCCCTGTATGCCCAGGCGCTGACCGACAAGGTACACCGTACCGCACTGTTGCAGGAGGCCACGCAGCTGATCGATTCGGTCGCGACCGAAGTGCGCAATCAGCATGATGTTCGGCAGATGCGTGAGCGGATCCAGCAGGCCTTGCAGGGCTAGAGCGCATCGCGCTGTGAATGACTGACAATCGACCGCAGCCGCTCAGGCGGGTGCGCCGGCGACTCCGCCGCCGAGGAACGATGGCCCCAAAAAATATTACTCTCCGGCCGCTGCTTGCGCTGCTCGCCCTGCTGTTACCCGCATGGGCCGCTGGCGCGGTCCAGGTCATCGTTGGACCCACACCCATTCCTGATGGCGAGGCCCGCGCGGCCGGCGACATCACGGTGATGAATGCCCACCTGGCCTTCGCGCTCGCGGTGGACACTGCGGTACCCTACGGCATTCCACGCGGCGCGCTGATCGATGCCGCCCCGGTCGTCAACGGCAGGATCGGGCGCGATCACATCGTGTTCGCTGATTTCATTCCGAATGACTGGTCGGCTTGGCCCAACACCTACCATCGCATCGAGATCCTCGAGCGCAGCGCGGCGCGGGCCGTGATCCGCATCACGCGTGACTGGGGTCAGGCCACGATCACGACGCTCTATACACTGACGGCGGATGCCGATGCCATCGAGATCCGCACCACGATGCGCAACGAGGGCAACACACCGCTTACGAACCTGCTCTCGGGACTGACGCTGTGGCCAAAGGGCGGGTACCTCTTTAGCGTGCCGGGCCTCGCCGAACTCAAGAAGGGCCGCGCCGATGGCGCCCTGAGCGATCGCGTCGTGGCCTACGATGAAGACTGGAACATCGCCCTGCACGCGCCGTACTTCGATCACGTGGATTTTGATTCCAAGGATCTGTACCGGCTGCATACGCTGGCTCCGGGCGAGAGCCACGGGTTCGAGGCCTGGCTGCAGATCGGCGCCAGCGGCGACCTGGGTGCCGTGGTGCAAACCGAGATCGCACGCCGGCATCTGCCCTCGGGCACCGTGCAGGGCCTGGTGAAAACGCGCGCGGGCAGGCTCATCGAAGCACCGGTGATCGTCATCGAACACCAGGGCAAACCCTATGCCTGGGTCATCGGTCACAGCGCTCATTACCAGATACAGTTGCCAGTCGGTGATTACGCGCTCTACGCTACGGCGCGAAATTACTCGCAGAGCGAGCACGTGCCAATCAAGGTCGCTGCGGGCGAAGCACGGCAGCAGAATTTCCTCGATCTGGCACCCCCAGGGCGGGTGCACATCGAGATCCGGGACACACACACCGGCAAGCCGCTCGATGCGCGCCTGAGCGTGATTCAGGGCCAGCAGCCGCTGGTCGAGTTCCTCGGCCGCAGGACGCTGTTCACCGAGCTGAACCACAAGGGCGAGCTCGAGACCGACATGCCACCGGGCCACTACCAGCTCAAGGTTTCCGCCGGCGGCGGATTCACCGCGCCCGATCGCACCGTGCCGCTGGAAGTGATCTCGGGGCGTACGCAATCCCTCTCGGTGACGATCGCGCCGCTCTTTGATCCTGCGGCACGCGGCTGGTACGCCGCCGACCTGCACCATCATGCCGACCAGGCCGAAGCCGTGACGCCTCCGGCGGATCTGGCGCGCTCACAGCTCGCGGCCGGACTTGATCTGCTGTTCGTCAGCGACCATGACTCGACCGTCAATCACCATGTATTGCAGCAGATCGCCGATGAACGCCACATCGCCTTCATTCCCTCGGTCGAGCTCTCGCCCTCCTGGGGTCATTTCAACGCCTATCCGTTGACGCCCGGGTTGCCGCTGAAGATCGACACCAGCACCGCCACGATCGATCAGGTCTTTGCCGAGGCACGTCGCCAGGGCGCCACGGTCATCCAGGCCAATCATCCCTTCAATGCCTACGGCTATTTCTCAAGCCTGGCGCGCAACGAAGTCCCCGGGGGCTTCAATCCCAGCTTCGAACTGCTCGAGATCAATGCCGCCGAGCCTGCGGATGATGAGAAGGTACTCAAGGCCCTGTGGGCGCTGTGGAACGCCGGCCATCGCTACTACCTTGGGGGCGGCACCGATACGCACGATGTCTGGCGCACCGAATCGGGCGCGGTGCGCACGCTGGCCCATATCTACGGCCCGGTAACGGCCCGTGCGTTTGCCGATGCCGTCAGCGCCGGTCACGCCTATGTCAGTGCCGGACCCCTGCTCTACCCGGGCGTGATGTTCGGCTCGCAGCTGAAACTTCGGCAGGATGAGCCGTTCAAACTGAGCTTCGATTTGGAGTCGGTCACCGGCCTGAAGCAGGCGGATCTGGTCTGGCAGGGCGAGATCATCCAGAGCCAGTCCTTCCTCGGTACCCCGCGCACCCGGCACGTGGAGTTCGCGCTCAGTGGCGCGGGCCCGAGCTGGTACCAGCTGATCGTCGAGGATGCGCTCGGCCGCAAGGCCTATGCCGACCCGATCTGGGTGGACGTCGTGGACGCACCGGTACCGACGGCGGCCGCACCCTGAGCACGGCAGTGCGGCGCCTGGCGCCGCAGGTTCTCAATTTCGGTTTCGCCTGCCATGGCGCAACCGGGTATGCTCAATCGCGACCTCCCATCTGGATTGCGCAATGACTCGGCAGACGGCAGCGGCAATTTCACGGCGGCGACTGTTCGCGATGATTGGCCTGAGCGCCGGCAGCACCGTGATGTATCAGGCCCTGCACAGTCTCGGGTTTGCCGCCGAGTCGAGCTTCCGCGGCCCGCCGCAGCTGGGCGCTGCGCCTGCCGGCGCCACGGTGCTGGTGCTCGGTGCCGGCATCGCAGGCATGGTGGCCGCATACGAACTGCGCAATGCCGGCTACAAAGTGCAGCTGCTCGAGTACAACGCCCGCGCCGGGGGTCGCAACTGGACCCTGCGCGGTGGCGATCGCTACACGGAACTCGGCGGCGCCACGCAGGAGTGCCACTTCGATCCGGGCAACTACATCAACCCGGGTCCGTGGCGGCTGCCTTACCATCACCATGGGATGCTCAGCTACTGCAAGCGCCTGGGTGTAGCCCTCGAGCCTTTTGTCCAGATCAACCACAACGCGTACGTCCACAGCCAGAAAGCCTTTGGCGGCAAGCCGCAGCGACTTCGTACCGTCAAGGCCGACTACCATGGTCACGTGGCAGAGTTGCTGGCCAAGGCCACGCAGCAACAGGCTCTCGATGCCGAAGTCACGCATGAAGATCAGGCGATGCTGCTGGCATCGCTCCGCTCCTGGGGCGGCCTCGACAAGAACTACCGCTACCTCAAGGGTGAATCCAGCAGCGAACGACGCGGCTTTGAGCGCGATCCCGGCGGCGGTCTGCGCGGCCGGCCGCTCTACTCCGAACCGGTAACCTTCAGCGAACTGCTGGACTCCGGATTGTGGGCCGCGCTGCAGCTCGGCGACCTGTACGATTTCCAGACCACGATGTTCCAGCCCGTTGGCGGCATGGGTCAGGTGGGGCAGGCCTTTGGCCGCGAACTGGCGCCGCTGATCCGCTACAACGCCCGCGTGGTCGATATCCGCCAGGATGGAACCAGCGTGCGCGCAACATTCCAGGATGTCGCGGCCGGTTCCGCACTGCAGAGTGTGCAGGCAGACTGGTGTATCTGTACGCTGCCACTATCAATTCTCAGCCAGATCCCGATGAACGTCGGGAGTGCGATGACCCAGGCCATTAACGCAGTCCCCTATGCGACGGCGGTGAAGGTCGGGCTGCAGTTCAAGCGCCGCTTCTGGGAACAGGATGAACACATCTACGGTGGCGTCAGCTATACCGACCTGCCGATTGGCCAGATCGCCTATCCGAGCAGCGGCTTTTTTGGCGATGGCAAGGGCGTGCTCCTCGGTGCCTACATCTGGGACGAACTGAGCTCGATGGAGTTCACGGCGATGTCGCCCGCCGAGCGCATCGCCAAGGCGCTGGAGTACGGCGGCCAGATCCATGCGCAGTACCCGGCCGAATTCGACAATGGCGTGTCGGTGGCCTGGCATCGCTCACCCTTTACGCTCGGTTGCTTCGGCAAGTGGAGCGAAGCGAGGCGCCAGGAGCACTACGAGAACCTGTGTCAATTTGACGGTCGCATTGTACTGGCCGGAGAGCACGCCTCGTATCTGCCGGCCTGGCAGGAAGGCGCCGTCACCTCGGCGCTCGATGCCATCGAGCGACTGCATCAGCGTGCACTGGCCGCAGGAGCTTCATCTTGAGCAAAGACCATCGCCTCTTGGGCGCACGGCCTGCACCGCACTCAGTAGTTGCCGCGTGCTTGGCACTGCTGTACCTCATCGCGGCTGAGCGCGCAGCCGGCGCCGACAGCGCTGGCATCTTTGATGCCTCAATCCTCAACACGACCGACGGCCAGAAGATCTATGAACAGGTCTGCCAGGGCTGCCACATGCCTGATGGCCGGGGAGCCACCGGCGCCGGCCAATATCCTGCGCTCGCGATGGACCGCACGCTGGTGGCGGGCCAGTACGTGGCACTCACCGTACTCAAGGGCCGCAGGAACATGCCGGCCTTTGGCGCCGGATACGGATTCACGCTGGTCGGTGCACCAGCAGTCCTCAGCAACGTGCAGATGGCGGCGGTCATCAATTACGTGCGCACGCACTTTGGCAATCACTACCGGGATGCAATTTCCGCCGACGACATCGCGGTGCTCGATCGGCCAGATCGCAACACGGCGCCGAAATGATCTCAAAGGAGTCCGCATGCAACTGATAACCCGCTCGTTGCTGGCCCTGCTGCTGCTGCTGCCGCCGGCGGCGATGGCACAGGAAGTCGTGCGTTATCCGCTGCCGAACGGCAGCAGCTTTCCGATTTCGGCCGCCGTCGAAGTACCGCCCGGAAAAACGCTGGTGTATTTGAGCGGCATGGTAGCCCCGGTGCTGGACGCGACGGCCGCGAAGGACAGTGTCGCGGCCTATGGCAACACCCAGGCGCAGACCGTCGGGGCGCTCAAGGCCATTCAGAGTGAGCTCGAGCAACTGCACCTGACGATGGGCGATGTGATCAAGATGCAGGCGTTCCTGGTGGGCGATCCAGCGCAGGGCGGCCACATGGACTTCACCGGGTTCATGCAGGGCTATACGCAATTCTTCGGGACCGCAACCCAGCCGCACCTGCCGGTACGCTCGGCGCTACAGGTGGCGGCGCTTGCCAATCCAGGTTATCTGGTCGAGATCGAGGTCACCGCGGTCCGCTAAGAGTACGGTGAGGACTTGCCTGCAGCGGCTCCTGAGCTTTCAATCCAGGAGCGGGTGCTCCAATTCGCATCGAAGGACGGGTCGACCCGCGTTCAGTTTCGACAGTGGCTGGTAGCGCATAAACGCAGGTAAGTGCGCAAATAAGGCGGCCGCGAGGTGCGCTGAGATCTGGCGCATTGCTCTTGACGCAACGGTCGGAGGTGAGATCAAGAAAGCGCGGCCGTGCGCCATCCTATCGCCCCCTGAGCTGAATCAGCATCTGCGCACAGTCCTTGCCGATCCAATGACGACTCTCTTGGCCTATCGTAATGCTTCCATGACGACCCTATTTCGCACCGCGGTTTCGAGCTCTTTAGAGCACGAAGACCTTCCCATGAAGCGGCCAGAAACGGGATTGTACCTCGTGGATAGGCAATTATTGGCGCTGACCCCCTGACTGTCCTTCACAGGTAACAGCGCAAAATACAGGTCTCGAAGTGCCGCTAATTGATGGATCGATAAGAGGATAGCCTATTAATTCAGGGGCTATAAGCCACAGGCTTCGGCGCCTAAATCAATGAGATTCCTTGATATAAAAATGGGCCAGTTCCGGATCGGCTGCCGGGTCGACGATTAGGCGCTGCTCACGCTGAAGATCCAAAGACGCAAGCGGAGTTGCAGGCTCCGTTCCGTGGCCCTGTACAAAATCCACACCGAGTGCCCGCAATAATTCTTGCTCCTCGAAGCGCTCCACTTGCTTGGCCACGCTGTGAATTCCCGCGACGCGAGCCATCTGCGCAATTCCGGCAACACGAATCTGAGCAGCCTTGCTGTTAGCCAGGTCGCTGGTCAATGAGCGGTCGATCTTCACGAGTCGCATGGCGGGAAGGCTGAACAGCTCGGCGGTGCCCTCATGCAGTGAGGCATCGTCGATTACCAGGCCCGCACCCAGAATACCCAGACCGGAACTGAGTCGCCGCAGTGCCTCCGGATCCTCTCGCCAGCATTTCTGATTGACTTCGAACGCGATCAGCGCGGGCCACAGAGTGGCTTTTGCCACGCATAATTCGATGAAGCGCAGGAAATTCGGGTCCCTCAGGGAACTGGCGGAGATATTTACGGAGAACTGCGCAGGCTCGTCTGCGAATATCTGGTTGCGTTCAGCAAGCCACACGATAAGAGCCCCGCTCACGCGCCGGTCCAGTACAGAGCCAAGCCGCTGCTCCTCTGCCTCGCGCATCAGGGTGAGCGGCGCCTCGCCGCTGGGCACATCACTTGCTTCGCGCAAGTAGATTTCATACCGACGAATGCGGGTGCCCGACTGCAGTGGCGTGAGCGCCTGGGCAACGAGTGCCAGCGGAAAGGCGCGCAGGCGCGCGAATAGCTCTTCCACCTGCGGCTCGCCAACGGCTGGACCAAAGGACAGCAGGCGATCGACCTGGGAGGCCGGTATCGGCGGTCCCCCGGCCTCAGCAGCGGGCAGGATGGTTGGGACTGCGGCCAGACGGGTACCCCAGTCATTCGCCGCGCGCTGTACCGGAACCGGCAGATCGTTGATCGACTGCCCCTTGCCGCGCAGACGATGGTTGTCCACCACCAGCATGATGAATCCGCGAAATGCGTTACTCTGATCTGAGGAACGCAGCAGCACCGCGGTCTGTTGAGTCGAGATCGCGAGGTCCGCACGCATCGGCGCGGTCTGTCCTACGAATCGCTCCAGCGCCAGTCGAACCGCCTCGCGGTCCGATGGCGTCCACACCCCGCCAGTTTGCCAGCAGATATCTCCGTTGGCATTGTGGAGCGAAATCCGTTGCGCCCACATCAGTGGCAGGGCGGCGATCACGCGCTGGGCATAGGTATTTGCCAGGAGATCCAGCGGCGCAAGGTTCAAAGCGGCAGTCATCTTCGACATGGCGGCTGCCACTAAAGCAAGGGAAGATTGCCATCGATTGTAGGGTCAGCCCCAGTCGCGACATGTGATGCATATAGCAGTCGCAGCTCCCGCAGCGTGATTTGGATCGCGCTTTCCCGGGAAGGTCGGTTTCATTGAACCGCCCATCGGCGCCGCACCGGTTGCACAGCCCTATGTGGCTGTTCCAGCTCAAAAGCCCGATTCGAGAGCCCGCGCCGCGCGGCAAACTGCCCCATAATCACCGGCCAAGAACGAGAAAGTGGCGGAAATTTGCCATGCGCGGCTGGGAGCCTTTGGCGCGGCGCCCCAGCTTCTCATAAGTCAGCCCAGGCCCATCCAGTAATGCGCCAGCCTGCGAGCGTCTTCTTTAGCGTTACGGTCTCAATGGCCTTTTCGGTCATCGGCTTGCCTTTCTCAGTCCAGGTGAGACCGACCGATTGCACCACGTAGGCAAAGTCACCGCTGATGTCTATGTGCCGAACTTTATCGATCGTCTCGGAAACTCCAGTTACTTCATCGCTCTTGGCCCACGCTTCGTAGGCATCCATCCACGCCGCACACGCGCCAGTTCCCTGCCAGACATGAGGTGGGGTATCGTCGACGACGACAGCCTGGTCGGCACAGGCAGCCAGCGATAATTTTCTGTCTCCCTTGTTAAACCCATCCACCATTTGATGTACGACTGCCATGACGTCGCTCTTCTCGGAGGCGCCTGCCGTTCCGACGCTCAAAAGCGCGATCGCGCACACGATGATGATTCTTGTCATCCTTCCCTCCCACCACGAAATGGCTGCTTTGGGACCACATTTAATCTGCGATGCCGCCCGCGTCATCGTCAACTGACGTCGACCGGTCGACCGCGCTTGGCCGAAATCGCTGCCGGAATCCACTAGTTCGCGAATGTCGGCGTGGGTCAAAGTACTCCAGCTGGGACGCGTCAAAATGGCCATTATCGCCGCTGATAATGGGAGAGTTTGGCTTGCGAACGCAAGGCCCCGCCGACCCATACGAAAAAGACGCGTGACAGTCTGGACTGTGGAGAAGTCGCTGACGCATAGGCTGCCGGAATGGGTCGCTTAACCGGAATCGTCAAGGTTTCGAATGACGAGATCAAAGGATTCAGGCGGGCATATGCGCTGAAGGTAGTGCGCCTCCGGCTCGTCCCAGATAGCATGCCAGCTTGCGAGAGCTTTCGAACTGTCCCGTTCTCGGGCAGCGATACGCAAGTGACGCGTGCTATTCTGCACGTCGACTAAGACACTGATATCGATTAGGTCTCTCAAGACCGGCGAGGCAGAGTAGGCGCCCTCAAGCAAGATGGTAGGCGCCGGCGCCACCTCCGTCACCTCGCTCTTCAGGCTGTATTTTCCGGTCGTGCCTAAGCCGCGCATGAAGTCAAAGGCACGCCAGCGGCCGGGTCTCCCTCCGCGAAGAGGTTGGAGGGCTTCGATCCGAACACGATCCCAGTCAAAGACCATGCTTAGCCGCTGTTCCACAGTCTTGTGCGCCCACGCTGACTCGGGAACGACAGTTTGATAAAAATCGTCAAGCGGAATCGTGGCGACATTGGTGAGGCACGCTAATCTTCGGGCAATCGTGGTTTTCCCGGCCCCGCTACCGCCATCAAGTGCAACCACGATTGGGCGTTGCACGCTCGCTCGAAGGGCCTCTATTGCACGCAATATTGTTTGTTCGGAAGTGTGCATTTTGCCGCATGCATTCTATTGGATGCCGCAAAGCCCTTATCCGCGGGCTGCGAACAGTGGACAGATTTGGTTGCTTGAGAAGTAGTGAAATTTTGGGTGAGTAGGCCGCGGGAGCTTCCCCCGCGGCCGCTCGCAGAACCGTGCTTGAGACTCGCGCCTCACACGGCTCCCGGTGTCCGGTAGCTAGCAAACCAAGCGCGCCAGTGTACGAACCGATGCGGCTCCCGATGAGCGAACCATGCACGGGCCCAGCGCTTGTGGCCGGCTAGGCTCTTGTATTTCCGGCGGGCCCAGAGGGCGAGCGCCCGATCAAAGTGCCTGCACACCGGCGACACCGCCGAGGGATAGAAGCTACCGTAGTGGTTCCACCAGCCCCGCAGGATCGGTCCGTAGTGCTCCGAGAGCTCCGCCAGTGTACCCGGTGTTTGACGTGGAAGATGCCAGCTGCGGATCTGCTGACGCATGCGCTTCAGCGCCTCGCGGCTTACGGCAGGCTGGAATCCCGTAAAGAGCTGCCCAGCCTTTGATCGGGCCGTCCTTGCTCGGAACGTGAAGCCAAGGAAGGTGAACTGCGTGACCGGATAGTCGGCGCGACGGTAGTCGTCTTTGCAGTAGACAATCCGGGTCTTGTCAGGATGCAGTTCCAAGCCACACGCCACAAGGCGCGCCGCCAGTTGCTGCCTGACCCGATGGGCCATCCGCTCCGTCTGGCAATGCACGACTGCGTCATCGGCGTAACGGGCGAACCGGCAGTGCGGTACCTCGCGCCGTATCCACCGATCAAACGCATAATGCATGAAGAGCTTCATCAGCAACGGGCTCACGACCCCACCTTGGGGCGTGCCGCGATCCCGTGACTTCAGCTCCCCTGCCTCGCTCATCGACAGCGCCTTCAGCCACCGCTCGATGTACAGCAGCGCCCATTTGCAGTCCGTATGCTTCCTGAGGGCTTTCATGATCAGACCGTGGCCCAAGGAGTCGAACGCGCTTTTCACGTCAAACTCCAGCACCCATTCGAACTTCCAGCATCGCTCGCGCGTCACCCGTACCGCGTCGATGGCGGACCTCCCCGGCCGGCAGCCGTAGGAGTCCTCGTCGAACAGCGGATCCAGGATCGGCTCCAGAAAACACCTGATGACGGTCTGGGCCACGCGATCAGCCACCGTCGGCACACCGAGGATGCGGACACCGCCATTACGCTTCGGTATCGGCACCTCTTTGACCGGGGGTGGAAAATAACTCCCCGAGGCCATCCGGTTCCACAAGGCGTAGAGATTACCAGCCAAGTTCTCTTCGAACTCGGTCAGGCTGTCGCGCATCGATCCCCGCCGCACCCCGGTTCGCCTTCACGCGTTTCCAGGCATCGAACACCATGCGCTTGGATATCGCAAACGACTTCGTCGATGTCACCGATTCCTCCCTTCTCTTCGAAGGTTGATCGACTTGATCTCCTAGACACCGTGGCTCCTTCGCTCCACGCCCATGACAGGCGCTTCAGCACTACTACGAGCCACTCCGCCCCTGAAGGTCGCCTCGGTATTCGCGCTCGTGGTGTGCGCCACTCGCCGCTTTCCCTTCACATCGACCGGCAGGTTCCCCTGTTCCGTAGCAAAGCCTGAACCGAGCTCATGCCGCCTATATACCGGTTGTCACTCGCGCAATCACCAGAAACTTCACGAGCTGAACCCAGCGATAAAGGGCATCGCCGGTTTTGACAACATCTATTGGCGTATCGATACGTAATCGGCGGTTCGTTGTCCTCATCTCCTCGGCCCTCACCCAGTCACGGTCAAGCCGTGTCTGTTAACCCAGTCGCTCACTACCACAGCCTTGCGACTGCAGCAGCAGTGGGCGGTTTGAAGCCTCCTTCTGGAAGGCGGCTGCGAGGGGCCTTCCCTCATCTTCGCTACAGCATCGCCTGATCACTCAGGTGTTCAGGGCACACCCCATTTCCGGCCAGAAATGGGCGCGTCGGTCCGCTCGACAAAATGTTGTGTCGCTGGTCGTATTGTGCCCCTCAGTTGCTCAGTCTTGCCGAAGCCAGCAATTGACGAAGGGCCGATTGCGTGTTGTTGTTAAGCACATTGGCAACGCTTGCACATACCAGACCGGATGCGCGGTCAACGAGCACTTCGGACTTCCACTTACCATTGGTGCCGCCATGGCTGAGCACTCCGGTCCCGGACACGGACCAGCCAAGCGCGTAGTCTCCGCCGAACGGCGGTGTATGTAGTGTGGTCCAGGATTCTCCACTCAGGAAAGTTGTTGGCATGTCGCGATGCGCTTCGAGATAGGTCAATAGATCGCCAATATTCATGTGTACCTGGCCGGCCGGCCCCATGACAGCCGGTATATCCGCTCGAACCGGGCGCAACCCAGTGGCCGTGACAACGTGGCCCATGGGTTGGTCCAGGTGCCCAGGCGCTCCCGGAGGGCCAAAGCCCGCGCTCTTGAGATGCAACGGTGCGAAGACAAAATCGGTGATGAGCCCTTCCCAAGGCTTTTTGAGTAGAGTTTCAAGCATGAGTGCCACAACCACATAATCGGCATTGCTATAGCTCATCTGCGTCCCCATCGGCGCGCTCGCAGGTTCCTGCAAAGCCTCCCGCGCGTAGGCAAGACGCGATAGATGTACATCGCTCGCCTTGAACTGCCCCTCCCGGTCGCGCGGCAAGCCGCCGCGGTGGCTCAGCAGGTGCAGCACGGTGACGTCGCGGTAGGCGGGCATCATGTCGCCTATTTGTGCGCCGAGGACCTCGCCGATCGTCGAATGCCAATTCAACGTGCCTGCATCGACCAGGCGCGCGACCAGCGTTGCTGTGAAAGATTTTGTGACCGAACCGAGATGCCACTGGTCTGACGGTTCCACGGCGACCGAACGATCGACGGACCTACGACCATCGACGAGAATGTGCGATTTCCTTCCCGCAAACTCCCAACCGACGCCCATCGCAGGCGCGCGGGCCATGAGCCGTAGCTCATGCAGCCGCGCCGGGGTGAGCGGCCCGTCCGGAAACACGACTTCCGGCGGCTCCGTGTACAGATCACCCCGGATGAAATCGAGTGGAATGTTTTGAGTGCCGCGATGGCAGATGCCGACAATGCGATCGGACCCGCGCAGCGTGCCCTCATAGCTGATCGGCGGGTTGTCTATCTGGAACCGAAGCCGCGGCGGGGAGGCATCCAGTTGAGCTACCCTGAGCTCACCCTGATCGATCACGGACAGACTTCCCTTCCCATCCTCGCCGATGAGGAGCTTTAGCCGGGTCGGTGGATCGTCGGAGCCCACGAATGCGGACCAGATCCCGGAAAATATCGTCTTGCCGACACCGCTGTCACCGGCGGCACCCCACGCTGATACGGCGGCGCAAGATAGAGCACCCAAGACAATTTCGCGCCGTGCGGGATTCATGCGTTGCCTTCTTGATTGCTCCAGGCGGCGGACGAGGTGCGCTTTGAGACGGGAGCTGTGCCTCGCTCAAGCAGAAAATAACGGCTGCGCCTCTGGAACGGACCTTTGATAATTGGTGCCGGCAGAGAGATTTGAACTCCCGACCAACGGTTTACAAAACCGCTGCTCTACCACTGAGCTATGCCGGCAAACCTGCCAGTGACTCCTCATGCGCCGTGCGCGAGTCCGGGTTACTTGGGCGCCGAGCCAGCCGCTGTCGAAGCATCGGGCGCAGCTGACGGCTTGGCGGCTGATTTATCGCCACTGCCGATGACTGCGTTGGCGGATGCTTTAGCACCGCTCCCGATTGCGCCTCCTGCGGCCTTCGCGGATGACTTGCTGCCAGCGCCTTTGGCAGGTGTCTTCTTCGGTGCCTTGGGGCGCTTGGCGGCCTTGGCCTTCTTGACACCATGGGACTTGGACGATTGGGTTAAGGCCGAATTCGAATTCGCATCAGCGGCCGGTTCGGCGCTGGCCGTCGATGGCGCCAATGCACCAGCCGCTAACAGCGCCGCCAGCGAGATCAGCACGATCTGTCGTGAAACCTGTTTCATTACTGTCCTTGTGTTCGCGATCCTGGAATGCGAGCAGCCCTCATGCGCTGCGCGCCACCGGCTGGGAATTCACCCGAAGGAGCTTCAGGCACAAGCGCCCCGAGCCCCCGCGGGCGCGCATTCTAGCCGTGCGGCACTGGCGCCGCCACGCACTCCCCCCAGGCCACCGCAGCCGCATCCGGGCCGCTGGTCAGATCCGCCACTGCCGGCAGCGGCACCTGCGGACCGAACCTGGCATCAATCCAGCTGTCGCTCTCCTGGCGCTGCCGCGCCTCGGTTTGCGCCTTGAAGCCACTCTTCTGGACCAGATCGACGCGGTCATTGGCCTGCTCTTCGCTCGCCATCGCGCCGACGATGATGCGTATCTCCTGGCCCGGTTCGCTGACCCCGACCGCATCGGTAATGCCCGCGCGACCCAGGCGCTGCAGCGCCTTCTGCTCCTCGGCGCTGCTGGTAAAACCGTTGACGTAGACCAGGAAGCCATCGGGCACCATGCGGCTCGCCTGCCGGGTCTGGGTCGCGATGCCGCGGGCGAGCAGCGCCGCTGCCGCGTGCGTCGCCGCATCCGAACTCACGAACGGCCCCAGGCTCTTGCAGCGCGTGGCGGCAGCAGCGCTCGCGAGTGCCGGCACCGGCGCAGCGAGGGGCGTCCTGGCCTGCGCCGGCACGTCAATCCAGTGCGCCCAGCCAAAGAACACCAGGTTCGCGACCACCAGCAGGAGAATGACGGTACGCACGCGGCTCATTCTAACCCAGCCCGCCGCGCGATCACGGCCAGACCCGCCAGCACCGGTTCGGGATAGCGCTGGTAGGGCACGGAAAGGAGCGGTGCCACCTGTGCCAGGCCGCCGCCGCTCAGCAGCAATCTTGGCTTCTCCGCCAGCTTCGCGGCTGCGCCCTCGAGCGCGCGCTCGATCAGCGCCGCGCAGGCGTGCCGCGCTCCCTGCATCAGGGCCTCGCGGGTGTTGCGCGTGAACAGCTGGCGCCCGGGCGGCCCAGCGACACCCCGCGCCCGCCGCCGGATGCCCGCGGTGCGCTGCTCGAGACTGGCACGCATCAGCTCCGGGCCGGGAATGATCAGGCCGCCGCGGTGGCGGCCCTTGGCATCGAGGAAATCGACGGTCAGCGCCGTACCGATGCTGACCAGGCACAGCGCCTGCCCGGGATAGCGCGCGTGCGCGCCAATCAGTGCCACCCAGCGATCCGCGCCCAGCCGCCAGGGTTCATCGTACCCATTGCGCAGCGCCCCGCGCCGCTGCGCGCTGCGGATGATGCGTGGCGAGGGCAGTTGCAGGCTTCCGGCGCAGGCGTTGAGCGCGCGCGCCACCGCCGGCCCGGCGACATTGCACGCGTAGATCGAATCGATGGCGCCAGCGCCGCGCAGCACGCGCGCCAGCAGCGGGGCCGGATCCCCGGCGGGCCAGGCGCGCGCCTCGACACGCTTCGGCCGCGCGCCGCTCAGCAGCGCCCACTTCAGGCGCGAGTTGCCGGCATCGATCAGCAGTGCCTTCATGCCATCGCCCTGACCGAGACATCCCCGGAGGTAAACTGGCGCAGGCCATCGCGCGTGTGCACGCACAGCGCTCCTTCGGCGCTGATGCCGCGCGCATGGCCAACAATCACGCCACCGGCGGCGTGCACGGCGATGGCGCGACCACTCAAGGCATCGGCCGCGCGCCACTCGCGGGCAAACGGGGCGAAGCCCTCGCGGCCAAAAATCTCCGCGCCCTCGGCAATCTCGCGGATCAGCGCGGCGGCCAGCCGGTTGCGCGCCACCGTGGTGATGCCCAGACCCAGCAGATCACAGGCCTCGGTGCCCGTGGCGCGCACCCGCGCCGCGGTGCTGCGCCCGAGCGCACAGTTCAGGCCCATGCCGATGACGACAAAGGCCGGGCCGGCCGCCTCGGCGCGCAGTTCAATCAGGATGCCACCGAGTTTGCGATCATTGGCGATCAGATCGTTGGGCCACTTCAGTGCCAGCGGCAGCGGACCCAGCGCCTGGAGCGCGCGCAGCGCGCACACGCCGATCGCCAGGCTCAATGCGCCGGCATCCCGCGGCAGCGCCGAGTAACTGTAGCCGACCGACAGACAGATCGCGCCGGCCGGTGGTGCAAACCAGCGCCGCGCCTGCCGGCCACGACCGGCGCTCTGGTGCTCGGCGAGCAGATAGTCGAACGTGCCCGGCGCCGGCGGCGTTGCCGCCATCAGCGTCGCATTCGTCGAAGGGATCGACCAGACGACGGCGCCGTGGCGCAACTGCTGGCGCAGCGCCGCGGGCAGCAGCGCATTGATGGCGCGCGCCTCGAGCAGCTCGAGCGGTTGCTCGAGGCGGTAGCCGCGCCCGCGAACCGCCCCCACCTGCACGCCGAGCGTCGCGAGCGCGCCGACCGCTTTCCACACGGCGCTGCGGCTGACGGCAAAGCGCGCCGCGAGCGCCTCGCCGGAATGGAATCCGCCCTCGCCCAGGACCCGGCAGACCCGCTGCACCAGCGGTTCACGCGCTTTCACGCGGGACCTTGAGGCACTTCGGCCAGCATGCAGCGCACCGAACCGCCACCGACCTGCTCGATCAGCGGCACCGGCGCGACGATCACGGTATCGACCGAGCCGGACAGGCGCGCGTACTGCGAGGGCGTGAACGCGGCGCGCGCCGTTGCCGACATCACCAGCACCGAGCAGTCCCCGAGCGCCTCGTCCCAGCTGGCGAGCTCGAGCAGGTTGCCGGCAAAGGCGCGCACCGCGGCCCGATCGATCTCGATCAGTTCGCGGCCGCTGGCGTGCAGGCTCGCGCGCACGCGCTCCCGATCGGCGCCCGGCAGCGCCTCGGCGCACAGCACCGCGCAGCGCGTGCCGATCCACAACAGCACATTGGTGTGATAGTAGGGCGCGCCGTGCTCATCGAGCGCCTCGAAGATCACCGGCTCGTAGTGCATCGCCTGGGCCCACTCGCCGACCAGGCCCGCATCGGTGCGCGGCGAGCGGCTGGCATAGGCGATGCGGCGCACATGATCGAGCACCAGGCTGCCGGTGCCCTCGAGATAGCGACCCTCTTGCTCGTGATGCGTCAGATCGAGCAGCCGACGGCAGCGAAAGCCAAGCGCCGCCTCGAGTGCCGTGAGGTAGGCGAGCTCGCGCTCCAGGCGCCGGTTCGCTGCCAGCATCGGGTAGAGCACCGCGGTGCCATCCTCGTGCAGACTCAGCCAGTTGTTCGGGAACACCGCATCGGGCTTGCACGGCTCGGCACTGTCCTCGGCAACGCACACCGCGACGCCCTCGGCGCGCAGCGCCGCGGCGAAGCCATCAAATTCCGCCCGCGCCCTGGCGGCCAGCGCCGCCGGTGCCAGCGCGGGCTGCTGCTGCATGGGGTTGCTCGCGGCGGTTTCGGCATTGAAGCCAAAACAGGCGGGCCGGACCATCAGCACGGCGCCGCTGCACTGGCTGCTGCGGGTTGCGGTGGATTCGCTCATGCGCTGGAGCTTACATGGAGGTAAGCGACCCATCCGGGGTAAGTCAGCGCGCAGCGGGACGGCCGGATGCCCTTTAGCGCGTTATGAGCGGCGTGATTCGCAGGTGCCAGGCAGCACGGTGTTTCTGCACAAACAGCTCAATTATTGAGGCTGGAGCGTGCGATGCGGGCAGCGTAGGCTCGACCCGCAGATGAGGTTGAGTGAATGGAGGGCATAGTTTAAGAGCCATCGGAGAGGTCATAGACTTG
>Ga0181537_10001360_pt1 | contig 22606 bp, 20 predicted proteins | sample PEATcosm2014_Bin_39_FD_119765 | JGI IMG/M metagenome (GOLD analysis project Ga0181537, IMG submission 119765) | Peatland microbial communities from MTU Mesocosm Facility, Houghton, MI, USA - PEATcosm2014_Bin23_10_metaG | ecosystem: Environmental > Terrestrial > Soil > Wetlands > Peat | place... | reverse complement strand
TTTGCTGCTCGACCTCAACTTCAACGCCAAGACCGAGGGATACCTTAAGATCCTGCGGGCGATCGCCGAGATCGACATGTTCTGGGTCGAGATCGACAGCTACAACGCCGAGGCGCTCGCCTATGTGCGCAGCCACAGCCCGCACCCGATCAGCTCGTGCGAGACGCTGTTGGGATTGCGCGAATTCCTCCCGTATTTCCGCGCCCAATCGATGGATGTCGCGATCATCGACGCAGTGTGGAACGGGGTCTGGCAATCGATGAAGATCGCCGCCGCGGCCGATTCGTTCGAGGTCAACATCGCGCCGCATAATTTCTACGGCCACCTCGCCTCGTTCATGAATTTGCACTTCGCGGCCGCGGTGCCGAACTTGCGGATCATGGAGATCGATGTCGACCGGCTGGAATGGGACAAGGAATTGTTTAGCCACGAGCCTGTCTTCGAGAATGGCCATCTCGCCGTCCCCGACCGTCCCGGCTGGGGCTGCGACCCGAACGAGGACGCGATCCGTGCCCATCCGCCCAAATCGACCGGCGGTCTGATCGGCTATCGGCAGCCGGGAAGCTGACCACCAGGTGTCGGCGCCAGCACGAATAGAAGCAGCGAGCGGCCCGTGACCTTGTAGCGCTCACTTGGGCGGAACACGCCCTTCTCGGCGTCGTCGGGCAGGTTCGTGTCGATCAGCAGCTTCCACTCACCGCCGCCAACCGGCTTTGGCAGCACGAATTCGACCACGTCACCGTGCGCGTTGAGCACGAGCAGCAGGCTCGCATCCTCGCCGGGACGGCGGATGCCGGTGGCTTGCGCTCGGCCGTCGAGCAGCATGCCAAAGCAATGCGTCTGGCCGTCGGACCAATGCTCGGCCTGCATCTCGGTGCCCGCCGCGTTGATCCAGGTGACATCCTTGATGCCGACGTTGTTGGCCTCGCCGTTGAGGAAACGGCCTCGCCGCAGCACCGGGTATTTGCGCCGAAGCGCGGTCAGCGTTTGCACGAACTCGATCAGCGAGCGGCCTTTGTCCTCGATCTCCCAATTGAGCCAGGAGATCTCATTGTCCTGGCAATAGGCGTTGTTGTTGCCTTGCTGGGTGCGGCCGAACTCGTCGCCGGCGAGCAGCATCGGCGTACCCAGCGAGAGCAGCAGCGTCGCGAGGACATTCCTGATCTGGCGTTCACGCAGCGCGTTGATCGCGGGATCGTCGGTCGGTCCTTCCGCGCCGCAATTCCATGATCGGTTGTCGCTGCTGCCATCATTGTTGTTTTCGCCGTTCGCCTCGTTGTGCTTGTCGTTGTAGGTGGCGAGGTCGTTGATGGTGAACCCGTCATGCGCAGCGACAAAATTGACGCTCGACCACGGCTTGCGGCCGCGATGGTCGAAGCAATCGGCCGAGCCGGCAAGACGCGGCGCCAGGGCGCTGGCCGACGCTTCGCCGCGCCAGAAATCGCGCACCGTGTCGCGGTATTTGTCGTTCCACTCGGCCCAACCGGGCGGGAAACGGCCGACCTGATAGCCGCCGGGGCCGCAATCCCACGGCTCGGCGATCAGCTTGACGGTCGATAGGATCGGGTCCTGGCAGCAGGCTTTCAAGAAACCGCTCTGATTGTCGAACCCGTCCGGCTCGCGGGCGAGGATGGTGCCGAGATCAAAGCGGAAGCCGTCGACATGGGTTTCGGTGACCCAATAACGCAGGCTGTCGGTCACCATCTGGATGACCCGGATGTGGCTCAGATTGAACGTATTGCCGGTGCCGGTATCGTTGATGAAATAGCGCGGCTGGTCGGGCATCAGCCGGTAATACGAGGCGTTGTCGATGCCTTTGAACGATAGCGTCGGGCCCAGTTCGTTGCCTTCCGCGGTGTGGTTGTAGACCACGTCGAGGATGACCTCGAGCCCAGCCTCGTGAAACCGCGCCACCATCTCCTTGAACTCGCGCAAGGTTTGCTCGCGCTCGTGAGCATAACCGGGGTCGGGCGCGAAAAAGCCGATCGAGTTGTAGCCCCAGTAATTGGTCAGGCCCTTTTCGAGCAGATGGCTGTCGCGGATAAAGGTGTGGACCGGCAGCAATTCGACCGAAGTCACCCCGAGACCGCGGATGTAGTCGATGACCTCCTTCTGGCCGATCCCCTTATAGGTGCCGCGCAATTCCTTTTTTACCGCCGGGTGCAGCTTGGTAAAGCCGCGCAGATGGGTCTCGTACAGGACCGTGCGGTCCCACGGCACCGCGCAGCGGCCGGGTTCGCCCTGCCAATCGAAATTGGGATCGACGACCACGCTTTTTGGCACGAACGGTGCGCTGTCGCGCTTGTCGAAGGTCAAGTCGTCGCCGCTCTCCATCTGATAACCAAAGACGGCGGGGTTCCATTCCAGATCGCCGAAATGACCGCGCGCATAGGGGTCGAGCAGCAGCTTGTTCGGGTTGAAGCGATGACCGGCTAGCGGCTCGTAAGGCCCGTGCACGCGATAGCCATAATTCGTGCCCGGTCGGATTCCCGGCACGTAGCCGTGCCAGATTTCGTCGGTGAATTCCGGCAACTCGATGCGGGCGATCTCTTTCTTGCCCTGGTCGTCGAAGAGGCACAGCTCGACCTTTGTCGCATGTGCGCTGAAGAGCGCGAAATTGACCCCCTCGCCGTCCCAGGTGGCGCCGAGCGGATGCGGCAATCCTTCACGAACTGGCGCTGGACCTGTCTTGGCCATTGATCATCACCCAAGCTGGTTAGCTCTTTCGTCGGGGAAAAACCGACGATGGACCAACGCCGCAGGCGAATTTACGATCCAAGCCGTCTCGCAGCGTTACGCCGGTCTCGCGATGCGGTTTGGGGACAGATCCCAGCGCACGTTGAAAAGGCCTTCGGCGACGCAAAGGCGCTTCGCGTGGCTCGGGTAATAGCCCGTTAACCGCTGGGGCTCACATTGCCAAGCGCGCGCCCCCGCGGATTGCCCGATCGGAATAGTGGAGATGCCGATGAGACCGGCCCGCTTTTATGCTGGCGTCTTTCTCGTCACCGCGTCCGGATTGATGCTTCAGGTCATCCAGACCCGGCTCCTCTCCGTGGTGCTCTGGTATTACCTGGCGTTCCTGGTCATCAGCCTGGCGATGTTCGGCATCACCGCCGGCAGTCTGTGGGTCTATCTGCGCGGGCAGCGCTTCTCCGAACGCACGCTCTCCCATGATTTGACCTATTTCACCAGCGCGCTGGCGATCGTCACAGCCTTGTGCGGCGCGGTGCAAATGACCTTGGCGTCGGTCGGTCTCGTCACCGCCACGGCGATGCTGGTCACGCTCGAATTGGCCGCCTGTCTTGCCATCCCGTTCTTTCTGGCGGGCGTGGTGATCAGCCTCGCGCTGACCCGAAGCCCGTTCCCGATCGGTCGTGTCTATGCTGTCGATCTTGCCGGCGCCGCAGCCGGGTGCCTTGGCGTATTGGCGGTGCTCAATCTGACGGACGCGCCGAGCGCGATCCTTTGGGTTAGTGCGATCACCGCGCTGGCCGCGGTGAGTTTTTCCGGATCGGGGATCGGCGGCGAGCCGGCAACCGCGATGCCCTTTGCGCACCGGCTACTGCGGGCCAAGCCAATTTTTGCCGTGCTGGCGCTGTGCGCCGTGGCCAACGGCATGACGAGCAGGGGCATCCAGCCCATGTTCGTCAAGGGCAAGCTCGAAGCCGGTGACAACGCGCCCGCCTTTACCGCGTGGAACACCTTTGCGCGCATCTCCGCCTCCAATACTTTTATTGGCCCGCCGGACATGTGGGGACCGTCGCCGACGCTTCGGCCGGAGGACTGGCCCACCGCGCAGCGCAAAATGGTGATCGATGGCGATGCCGGGACGACCAGCACGGGCTGGGATGGCGACGTGGCGCATGCCGGCTTTCTCAAATACGACGTCACCAATATCGCGCAATACCTGCCCGGCCATCAGCGCGCCGCGGTGATCGGGGTCGGCGGTGGCCGCGACATGTTGAGCGCGCGGGTTTTTGGCGTACCCGACATCACCGGCGTCGAGTTGAACCCCATTCTCGTGCGCCTTCTGACGACCAAGCCGGGCTATGCCGATTTCTCCAATCTCGCCCATGCGCCCGGCATGCACTTCAACGTCGATGAAGGCCGCAGCTGGTTCGCCCGCAGTACCGAGAAGTTCGACATCATCCAGATGAGCCTGGTCGACACCTGGGCGGCGACCGGCGCCGGCGCCTATTCGTTGAGCGAGAACGGCCTCTATACCGTCGATGCGTGGCGCATCTTCCTCGACCACCTGACGCCGAATGGCGTCTTCACCGTCAGCCGTTGGTATTCGCCGGACAACGTCAATGAAACCGGCCGGATCGTCAGCCTCGCCAGCGCCACGCTCTTCCGCCTCGGCGTGACCGATTTGCGCGACCACATCTTTCTCGCCGCGTCGGGCGATATCGCGACGCTGATCGTGTCGCGCTCGCCGTTGAGCGCCGACAATGTCGCGCTGCTCAACCAGGTGGCCGCCGACAAGCAGTTCCAGGTGCTGCTGTCGCCCGGCCGCGAACCCGCTTCGCCGGTGCTGCGAACCATCGTCGCCAGCGCCAACGAGGAAGATCTGCGCCAATACACCTCAAGCCTGCCGCTCGATCTCACTCCGCCGACCGACGAACGGCCGTTCTTTTTCAACCAATTGCCGTTGTTTCGTCCGTGGCGCGCGATCGAGCAGGCGGTACACAGCCAAGGCACGGGCGGCGTCATCGCGGGCAATGTCACCGCGACCCTGACGCTGATCATCCTGTTCCTGGCGTCGCTGCTGGTGGTCAATCGCGCGATCGTCTACCCGCTGCGCCCGGCGATTGCCGATGTCGGCCGGCGCTTGGCGGTCGGTGGGACGGCGTATTTCCTGTTGATCGGCGCCGGCTTTATGTGTGCCGAGATCGGCTTGCTACAGCGGTTGAGCGTGTTTCTCGGTCATCCGATCTATTCGCTGAGCATCGTGTTGTTCTCGCTCATTCTGACGACCGGCATCGGCAGTCTGATCTCGGACAAATTGCCGCTCGATACGCGACCGCGCTTTGTGCTGTGGGCGCTGCTCGCCGCCGTTTACCTGGCCTCGCTGCCGGTCTGGCTGCCCGCGGCGCTCCATGCTTTCGAGAGTGCGACGCTGATGCTGCGGGCGCCGCTCTGCGTCGCGGTGATCGCCCCGGCCGGTCTGATGATGGGCTTTGGCTTTCCGACCGGCATGCGCTTTATCAGTGCGATCGACCGCCGGCCGACCCCCTGGTTCTGGGGCATCAATGGCGCCGCGGGCGTGCTGGCCTCGTCGGCCGCCGTGGTGGTCAGCATCGCGCTCGGCATCTATGTGACGTTTCTGATCAGTGCGTGCTGCTACGCGCTCCTGATCCCGGCGGGTCTCCTGATCGGCTTTGAGCGAGAGGACGCATTGGCGCCGCAGCGCCTCGTCGGCGAGCCGACCTAGGCGAGGATCGATCGCCCTAGCATCCGAGCTGGGTCGCCAAATCCTCAAAACTCTCGGCGACATAGGTAAAATCGTGTTCCGCCTTGAAGTCGCGGCTTTGCTTCGCGCCGTGCTCGTAAGGGCGATTGACGTAGGCCGTCTTCATCCCATGCTTTGACGCCGCGACAAGGTCGTTGTTGTGCGCGGCCGTCATCATCACCGCACCCGGATCGCCTGAACCCAAGAACTCGATCGCCGATTGGTACATCGCCGCGTCGGGCTTGTAGGCCTTGACGAGATCCGAGCCGAGCACGGTGTCCCACGGCAGGCCGCAATGCTTTGCCATGTCAGTCAACAGCCGCACCGTGCCGTTTGACAGCGTCGCGATGATGAACTTCTTTTTGATGCGGGTGAGGCCGGGCACCGAATCGGGCCACGGCTTGAGGCGGTGCCAGGTCAGGTTGAACCAGGTTTTGTCCTCTTCGGTGAGCTTGCCGGCGATGCCGAATTTGTCGAGCAGGACGTCGAGCCCCATGCGGTGCAGCGCGTCGAGATTGGTCCACGGCAACTCGCCGGTGCGCACCCGGTTCATCGACGGCGCATAGGCGCCACGCCATTCATCGGCGAATTGCTGCCAATCGACGCCGGTTATCCCCTTGCGCCGGCCCAATTCTTCGCCATCGGCGGTGACCGCCGAGCGCCAATCGACGACGGTGCCGAACACGTCATGCACCAGGGCCTTGATCTCGCTCATCCGCCGCTCCCTTGCACAAATTCAACGCAGCATTGGTCGCTTCTGCCGTGCTGTAAAGCATCGCCGCTCGCAAATCTGGTCCGCGACGCTTACATTGTGCGGCTTATTTTTCCGAGGTCCTGAGCCGCCATGCCCGAAGAATTCTATCGCATCAAGCGCCTGCCCCCTTACGTCTTTGCGGAAGTCAACGCGCTGAAGGCGACCGGGCGAGCCGCCGGGCATGATGTGATCGATCTCGGCATGGGCAACCCCGATGGCGCAACCCCGCCGCATATCGTCGCCAAGCTGATCGAGGCGGTGCAAAACCCGAAGACGCACGGCTATTCGTCGTCAAAAGGCATCCCGGGTCTGCGCCGCGCCTATGCCGGATACTATGCCCGCCGCTTTAATGTCGAACTCGACCCCGAGCGCGAGATTGTCGTGACCTTGGGCTCGAAAGAGGGGTTCGCCAATCTCGCGCAGGCGATCACCGCGCCCGGCGACACGGTGATCGTGCCGAATCCGAGCTATCCGATCCATTCTTTCGGTTTCATTATGGCCGGCGCCGCGGTGCGCCATGTGCCGATCGGGCCCGGTGTCGATTTTCTCGACGAGCTCAAAAAAGCAGTGCGCCATTCGATCCCGGCGCCGCTCGCGGTCGTGCTCAATTTCCCGGCCAACCCGACCGCAATGACCGTCAATCTCGATTTTTACGGCGAGATCGTCGATTTCTGCCGGCATCACGGCATCTGGGTGCTGAGCGATCTCGCCTATGCCGAAATCTATTTTGACGACAAGCCGCCGCCCTCGATCTTTGAGGTGCCGGGCGCGCGGGACATCGCGATCGAATTCACCTCGCTGTCGAAAACCTATTCGATGGCCGGCTGGCGGATCGGCTTTGCGGTCGGCAACCAGCGGCTGATCTCGGCGCTGACCCGGGTCAAATCCTATCTCGATTACGGCGCGTTCACGCCGATTCAGGTCGCCGCGACCGCGGCCCTTAACGGGCCGCAGGACTGCATCGCCGAGATCCGCGAGCGCTACAAGGCGCGGCGCGATGTGCTGGTCGATGGGCTGCGGCTCGCGGGTTGGGACATTCCGGCGCCGGACGCGACGATGTTCGCCTGGGCGCCGGTGCCGGAGGAGTTCAGGAACCTCGGCAGCCTCGCCTTCTCCAAGCTGCTCTTGGAACGTGCCAATGTCGCGGTATCGCCCGGGGTCGGCTTTGGCGAACACGGCGAGGGTTTTGTGCGTATCGCCCTCGTCGAAAACCGTCAGCGGCTGCGCCAGGCGACGCGCAACATCAAGGCCTTCCTCGCCGGCCGCAACGACACCGCCGATCTGCGCCGCGTCCAACGCCTGCAGGCCGCGAAGTAAAGCGATGCCTTGTCGGCTTGCGTGGTTCGAGACGCGCCCTGCGGTCGCTCCTCCATGACGAATGTCAGGGGCTGGATATTCGTCATCCCGAGGAAGCCGCGAAGCGGCTGTCTCGAAGGATGCAGAGCATTTGACTTCCGGGCACGTGATCCCTATGTTCCGCGGCTCGCAAGGAAGTCCGGGTCATGAAGATCGTCAATTCGCTCAAGACGCTGAAGAAGCGCGACAAGAACTGCCGTGTCGTGCGCCGCCGTGGCCGCGTCTTTGTGATCAACAAGGCCAACCCACGCTTCAAGGCGCGTCAGGGCTAGGCGCTACGCGCAGACACTCGCCGCGACGCTAAAATAGCCGCAATCGCGCGGTAGTCTCCGTTCAGAGCTGAATTTCGCCCCGGCTTCATTTACGCTGTTGAAGCCGAGCGGCCTGATAATAGGCTGATCTTAACAGGCGAAACAGGAGCGGTCGGGCCATGGACATGCCGACGCCCGATGCTGGGGTAATTGCCCGTCGCGCGGAGATCGCCGCGGCGCTGCGCTGTATCGTGGCGCCGGAGGCGGTCATCGACGCCGAGCCGGCGCGCCGTGTCTATGAAAGCGACGGCCTCACCGCCTACCATCAGCCGCCGCTGGTCGCGGTGCTGCCGTCGACCGTCGCCGAGGTCGCGGCGGTGCTGCGCTATTGCAAGGATCAGCAAATCAAGGTCGTGCCGCGCGGCGCGGGCACGTCGCTGTCGGGCGGCGCATTACCGCTCGCCGACGGCGTGCTGCTCGGCATGGCAAAATTCAACAAGATTGTTGAGGTTGATTATCTGAACCGCTGCGCCGTTGTGCAGCCCGGCGTCACCAACCTCGCGATCAGCCAGGCGGTCGAGGCCGCCGGCTTTTATTACGCTCCCGACCCGTCAAGCCAGATCGCCTGCAGCATCGGCGGCAATGTCGCGGAGAACTCGGGCGGTGTGCACTGCCTCAAATATGGCCTGACGACGAACAATCTGCTGGGCATCGAGATCGTCACGATCGATGGCGAGGTGCTCCGCATTGGCGGCAAGCATCTCGACGCCGAAGGGTACGATCTGCTCGGCATCATGACCGGGTCCGAAGGTCTCCTCGGTGTCGTCACCGAGGTGACCGTGCGCATCTTGAAAAAGCCGACGACGGCGCGCGCGGTGCTGGTCGGGTTCGCGAGCGCCGAGGCGGCGGGCGATTGCGTCGCCGCGGTGATCGGCGCCGGCATCATCCCCGGCGGTATGGAAATGATGGATCGCCCGGCGATCCATGCGTCGGAGGCCTATGCCCAAGCCGGCTATCCGCTCGATGTCGAGGCATTGCTGATCGTCGAACTCGACGGCCCGGCCGCCGAAGTCGATCATCTGCTGGCGATCGTCGAGAGACTGGCCCGCGATAACGGTGCCGTCTCGCTCAAAATCAGCCGCGACGAGGCCGAGCGTCTCCGTTTCTGGGCCGGGCGCAAGGCGGCGTTTCCGGCGGTCGGCCGCATCTCGCCTGATTATTTCTGCATGGACGGCACGATCCCGCGCGGTAGGCTCGCCGAAGTGTTGCGCGCGATGGCGGGGATGTCGGAGCAGTACGGGCTACGGGTCGCCAATGTTTTCCACGCCGGCGACGGCAACCTGCACCCGCTGATCCTTTACGACGCCAACCAGCCGGGCGAGATCGAGCGGGCCGAGGCGTTTGGCGCCGATATTCTCAAGCTCTGTGTCGAAGTCGGCGGCGTCTTGACCGGCGAGCATGGGGTCGGGGTCGAAAAGCGCGACCTGATGGGCACGATGTTCGACGAAACCGACCTCGCGCATCAGGAACGGTTGAAATGCGCCTTCGACCCCGACGGTTTGCTCAACCCCGGTAAGGTCTTTCCGGTGCTGCATCGCTGCGCCGAGCTTGGCCGGCTGCACGTCCATCACGGCGCCCTGCCGCATCCCGATTTGCCGAGATTCTAGCCGGCGTCATTGCGAGGCGCCGCAAGGCGCCGCGGCAATCTCGGCGCATCAAGCGTGGCCGGCCTGAGATTGCTTCGCTCCGCTCGCAGTGACATCGTGCCGCAATGACACGCTTTGTCCCAACCTCGATCGATGAATTGCGTGAGGCAATCGGCGTGGCGCTGGCCGCCGAGGAGCCGGTCGAGTTGGTCGCTGGTGGCACGAAACGAGGGCTCGGCCGGCCCTTGCAGACGCCGCATGTCGTCGATCTGACACGCTTTTCCGGCATTCGCGACTATGCGCCTCAGGAGCTGGTGCTGACCGCGGGCGCGGCGACGCCGCTGACCGCGATCGACCGGGCGCTCGCCGCCGCGGGGCAGATGCTGGCGTTCGAGCCGCCGGATTGGCGCGGTCTGTTGGGCGTGGCGCACGGCTCGCAAACCCTCGGCGGCATCATCGCTTGCAATCTCTCGGGGCCGCGACGGATCAAATCCGGTGCGGCGCGCGATCATTTTCTCGGTTTCGCGGCGGTCAGCGGCCGCGCCGAAATGTTCAAGGCCGGCGGCAAGGTGGTCAAGAACGTCACCGGCTACGATCTGCCAAAGCTGATGGCCGGGTCCTACGGTACGCTCGCCGCGCTGGCCGAGGTGACGGTGAAGGTCTTGCCGCGACCGGAAACCGCCGCGACGATACTGATCCGGGGTGTCGCGCCCGAGGAATCGGTGCGGCTGATGTCGGCGGCGCTCGGCTCGCCGCATGAGGTATCGGGCGCTGCCTATCTCCCGCCGGGTACACCGCGCCCGGCCGTGCTGCCTTCGGCGGCCGGCGTTGTCATGCTGCGGGTCGAGGGGCCGGAACCCTCGGTCGCCTATCGCCGCGCGGCGCTGCTCGTCGAGTTTGCCGGGAGTGGCGAGACGGCGGCGCTCGGCGATGCCGATACCTCCGCGCTGTGGCGCGATATCGGCAATGTCGCGCCGCTCGCCGGGTTTGCCGATCGTGCGATTTGGCGGCTGTCGGTCGCGCCGGGGCGGGGCGCCGCGGTGGCGCGCGAGATTGCTCGCCTGGTCGACGCGATGTGGTTTCTCGATTGGGGCGGCGGCCTTGTCTGGGTCGCGGTCATCGAGCCGGGCGACGCCGGGGCTTCGGTCATCCGCGCCGCGATCGGCGGGGCCGGCCATGCGACCTTGGTGCGTGGCTCGCCGGGTCTGCGCGCCGCGGTTCCGGTGTTCGAGCCGCAGCCCGGCCCGCTCGCCGCGCTGTCGCGTCGCGTCAAAGAGGGCTTCGACCCGCGCCATATCCTCAACCCCGGACGCATGGTCGAAGGGGTGTGATGGAATGGCCGTCATTGCGAGCGCAACGAAGCAATCTCGATCCGCCTTGGCCCCCCGCGGCGCGAGATTGCCGCGTCGCCTGCGGCTCCGCGCAATGACAATGTGAGCGAATGCGGACCGACTTCTCCCTGGCGCAGCTCCTCGACCCCGATACGCAGCAATCGGAAAAGATCCTGCGTGCCTGTGTTCATTGCGGATTCTGCACCGCGACCTGCCCGACTTACGTGCTGCTCGGTGATGAGCTCGATAGCCCGCGCGGCCGTATCTATCTGATCAAGAACATGCTCGAAGCCGGCGGCAACGTGGCGGAAGAGACCGTCATCCATATCGACCGCTGCTTGTCGTGTCTGGCGTGCATGACGACTTGCCCGAGCGGCGTCAACTACATGCATCTCGTCGACCACGGCCGCCGGCATATCGAGGCGAATTATCGCCGGCCGCTCTTCGAGCGACTGATGCGCTGGGCGCTCGGTGCGGTGCTGACCCACCCGGACCGGTTCCGCGCGGCGCTCAACGCGGCGCGATTGGCGCGGCCCCTCGCGGCGCTGATGCCGGCGCGACTGCGGGCAATGCTGGAATTGACGCCACGCACCATCGTCAAGCCATCGCCGATGGATCGACCGCAAATCTTCCCTTCGGAGGGCCAGCGGCGCATGCGCGTCGCGCTGATGCCGGGCTGCGCCCAGCGGATGCTGATGCCGCAGATCAACGAGGCGACGATCCGCCTCTTGACGCGGCTTGGTTGCGAGGTCGTCGTCGCCGAGGGCAGCGGTTGCTGCGGTGCTCTCGTCCACCATTTGGGGCAAGAGGCGCCGGCGCTCGCGTTTGCTCGCGCCAATATCGACGTCTGGGAGCGCGAACGGGAGACCGGCGGTCTCGACGCGATCGTCATTAACGCGTCGGGTTGCGGCACGACGGTCAAGGATTACGGCTTTATGCTGCGCGAGGACCGGAACTACGCCGACAAGGCGGCCCGGGTCAGCGCACTCGCCCGCGATGTCTCGGAGGTGCTGGCGACGCTTGGTGTCGAGCGGCGCCGGGTGGAGGGGCAGGGGTTGCGTGTCGCGTATCACTCGGCCTGCTCGCTGCAGCACGGTCAAAAGCTGCACCGCGAGCCGAAGGCGCTGCTAGCTGCCGCGGGCTTTGATGCGGTCGATGTCCCCGAGGGGCATCTGTGCTGCGGTTCCGCCGGAAGCTACAACATGTTGCAACCCGAGCTGGCGAACCCGCTGCGTGTCCGCAAAATCGCCAATATCGCGTTGACCGGCGCCCAGGTGGTCGCCGCCGGCAATGTCGGCTGTATCACCCAGCTCGCCGGCCACGCAAAGGTGCCGGTCGTGCACACCGTCGAGCTGCTTGACTGGGCGAGCGGCGGGCCTATGCCCCAGGCACTTGCTAGGGCGCTTGCCGGCGCCGGGCGAGTGTCGGGATAAGGATCGTCAGCGCCAGCGCGCCGAACCCGATCGCGGTCGGCAGCAGCCAGTCGGTCGCACCGCGCATGGCCCGCTCGCCAGCGGCGCCGAGATCGACCGTGGCGATGGTCAGCGGCAGCTGGCCGAGTAGCGAGCCCAGCGCGTAATCGCCGAGTCGAAGTCGGGTCAATCCCAGCGCGTAATTGCTCAGGCTGTGCGGGATCACCGGCACCAGGCGGATCAACGTGACCATGCGCCAACCGCCGCGTTCGGCGCGCTCGAGGATCGCCGCGAATCGCGTCCAGCGTGCCCGGTCGAACACGGCGGAATGGACATAGCGCGCGAGCAGGAACCCAGCGACCGCGCCGATCACGCTGCCGAGCGCCGCCCACAGCAAGCCCCACCACACGCCAAAGACAATGCCCGCGGCCAAGCCCAACAGCGAACGCGGCACAAAGGTCAGGCTGGCGGCGACCTGCAGGCCAAGGAAGACGAGCGGCGCCGCCGGGTAGCCCCGAATCAGCGTGGTCAGCGCCTGCGGGTCGAGATCGCGCCGCCAGCGCCAGGCGGCGGCGATACCGGCGAGCACCGTTAGCGCGATCAGTATCTGACCGGCGCGGCGCAAATTGCCGAACGACGGAGCCTCGGCGATTTTAGCGGCGCTAGGGATCTCGCTCATAGCACCGGATCGGCTGGCGCCGCTTCGCGGCGAGAATCCGCCGGTTCGCCGCATTCGCGTTTATCGACCAGCATCGGCAGCGATCGGCGGCGGCACAGCCACATCACACCAAACAGATCGCTGATGCCGACCCACAAGCGGTCAAAGACGCCGTATTTCGAGGCGCCTCGTTCGCGCGGGCGGTGGTTGACCGGCAGCGAGCGCACCGTGCCGCCTTCGCGCAACACCAGCGCGGGCAGGAAGCGGTGCATGTGGTCGAAATACGGGAGGTCGAGAAACAGCGCGCGCGGAAACAACTTGAGCCCACAACCGGTGTCGGGGGTGTCGTCATGCAGCAGGCGGCGCCGAATCGCATTGGCGATTTTCGACGCGCGGCGCTTCGACCAGCTGTCCTGGCGGCGCGCGCGATGGCCGGCGATCAGCAGCGGCGGCTCGGTGGGAGCCGCGCGCGCGATCTGCCACAGCGAGGGTATGTCGGCCGGGTCGTTCTGTCCGTCGCCATCGAGTGTCGCGATCCAGGCCGCGCGCGCCGCCCTGACGCCGCTACGCACCGCCGCGCTCTGACCGCAGCTCTTGCCGTGGCTCACCAGGCGCAGCCGAGAATTGGCCGTCTGCAGCCGGGTGATCTCAGCGGCGGTCGCGTCGTCGCTGCCGTCATCGACATAGACGATCTCGTAGTCGACACCCGTGCCGTCGAGCGCGGCGCCGATCTCGGCGACCAGCGGCGCGATATTGCCGGCCTCATTCTTGACCGGGATGACGATCGACAAATCCATTGAGCGCTAGATACTCGGTGTTCGCCGACACGTCACCCCCGCGTAGGCGCGCGGCAAGGGCGACCTCTCGTCGCTAGCTGCCGGCTCGGAGCCAGCGGCTGCGGATTTAGGCTTGCCTCAAATCGTCGCCAGCGCCGCCTTGATGCTCTTGTGGAAGTGCTGTAGCGCCGGCTCGTTGCGGCCAAAGGTGATCGCATCCTGCGCGCCCGAGGCAAACCCGCGCTGCATTCCTTCGCAGGTTGGAAAATCCTCCATCTCGACCGTCGCCATCAAGATGTTGAAATTGCGGTCCCAATGCTCCTTGGCCTTGGGGCTGGTGACCGGTTCGGGAATATAGAGCGAGACGTACACCACCATCTCGTCGGTCGTGTTGCCGGGGAAGAAGTGCCAGGTTTCGACATGGTCGCGCTGATAGGTGAAGACCGTGTTCGGGAATAGCACGCAGATGATGACGGTGTTGTCGAGCACGTCCCATTCGGCCTCGGGCACGCCGCGCAACGCATCAAAGGTTTTCCGCGCCGCGACCATACGATGGTTGGTCCCGAACGCGTCAAAGGTGCAGCGGTTGCTGTGAAAGAGCGGATCGACCGTGTTGGGATGCAGATGCTGCAGGTGATAGGTCTCGCCAAACGTGTCGACGCCGAGTTTCCAGTTCATCTTCCGGTGCAGCACCCGGGTCTCGTAATGGTGGTAGGTCTCAAGCCCAAAGGCGGCAAGGTCGGTACCGAGGCCCGCGAGCATCCGGTCGACGTCAAATTTGACTTCGGGGTCGGGGCTGACCCAGATCAGCCCGTGTTTTTCGGCGACCGGCAGCGGCCGCAATCCGTGCGTCGCGCGATCGGCGGCGGCGAAGGAAGGCTCGTCCGGCCGCGCGATCAACGCACCGTCAAGCCCATAGCACCAGCCGTGATACGGGCAGCGGAAATCCCTGTCGCCGCTGCCCCGGCCTTCGGCGACGCGCGCGCCACGATGGCGGCAGACATTGAGATAGGCACCGAGTTTCCCGTCAGGGCCGCGCGACAGCAAGATCGGAACGCCGGAATAATCATGCGTCATCCAGTCGCCGGGGTTTGGCAGCAATGCCGACAGGCCGACATTGAACGCGCCCTTGCGAAAGAAAACTTCGCGCTCGCGCTCGGCCTGTTTCGGGCAGGTATAGCCGCTGACCGGGTTGCGATACACGCTGTCGGCCAGTGCCGTCGTGCGGTTGTTGAGATAGCCGAGCAGCTTGCGCGCTTCGGCAATCTGATCTTCGCGGCGCATTTCGCCTCTCCCTGCGGTCGTCTTTGTATCGAAGACAAATACCAGAAACTGCCGCGACTCAATAGCGCAGCCGGTAATAGGCGAGACCGATCGCTTCGTGCAGCGCATGATAGCTGCCGAGCAGCGCACCCATGCTCGGCAGGTAATCCTCAAACCCGTCAACGTCTTCGTAGGTTAGCGGCGCCGGCCAGGGGATCGGATGCAGGCCGACCCGCTCGAACGACCACAGCGCGCGCCGCATGTGCCAAGAATTGGTGACCACCACGACATTGGTCACGTGGTCGGCTTCGAGCAGTTTTTTCAAATAGAGCGCGTTCTCGAAGGTCGTCCGCGAGCGGTCTTCCGCCCATGTCACTGGGACGCTGAAATCCCCTTCGAGCGCCGCCTTCATCAGCGCGGCCTCGGTGGTGCGGGCACCGGGGGGAAGACCGCCGCTAACGGCCACTCGCAGATTAAGCCGGCGATAAGCGTGGGCGGTAAAATCAAGCCGCTCGAGCGTGCGCGGTCCCAGCGTGTCCGGTACTTCGACACCGTCGCCGCGATGCACGCCGCCGCCGAGGACGACGATGGCTTGGGCAGCGGAGAAATCGAGCTTGTCTGGCGGCTTGATCTCAACTTCCTCGAGCAGGCGCGCGGCGACCGCTGGCAGCGCCGCCGAATATAGCAAGCTGGTCGAGACGATCGCGACCAGGATGCCGAGGCGCGGATAGCGCAAGGCGGCCCATGCCGCCGCCGCGCTGACCAGGATCAGCCCGACCGGCGGCACGAGAAACTCGTAGGGCATCAAACTGGACATTCCGTCTTCCGTCATCGCGCGCAGCAACGCGACCTCGATCCGCGGCGGTCTTATGCGGCTCGAGGTTGCTTCGTCGCCCGCGGGTCCTCGCAATAACGGGTGAAGGGGTTATTTTCCCCGCACGTAATTCCGGCAGACAAGCCGCAGATGATCGCGGAAATGCGGCCGTAATTTGCGCGTCCACTCGCTGTCGGCGGCGTTTTTCCAGGCCGCGGTCGCCTGCACGTCGGGCGATTCGAGATGGTAGAGCGCGACGTATTTGCGGTTGGCGCTTGTCGCACGGAAGCGGCGGGCCATGATCACGCCGGGCACCGCGGCGAGCTGCGGGATGTGCTCCGTGTTGTACCACTCGTTAAATTCGGCCTCGACCTCCGGCGTGCAATTCATCGCATTGAGCAGGAAGCCCTCGGCGCCTTCCGGCGCGATCTGGTCGCCGGGCAGGATCTGTTCGCCCTCAAAGCGCATCAGCCGCTCGTAACGGCTGCCGAGCCGCTTTGACCACGGCGACAGGTTCACCCCGCCGATCGCCAGATAGCCGGGGCTTTGCAGCACCTCGACCGTTTCGAGATCATAGGTCGCGACCGAAATCTTGCGGTCGGTCGTGCCGATCCAGCGCTGGCACCGCAAAAAGCTGGGGCAGGCGATTCGCTCCGGCAGGTGCTCGGTGTCGTACCAATCGTGGAATTCGTCCTCGGCGGCGTTCGCCATGTTCATCGACGCGATCAGGATGCCTTTTGCCATCACTGCCTCCTCCTCTGCCGTTTGCACAGGAGCAGACCGGAGGGGCTATTTCAACTCTGTCCGCGCGGAAGAGAGGGTACCCAAGGCAATACCGCCGATGATCAACAGGATCGCGATGATCAGCGTAAGCGTCGGCGCTTCGCCGAGCGTCACGGCCGAGGCGATGATGCCGATCACCGGCGCGGCGAGAAGCCCCAGCGATGTCGTCACCGCCGGCAGGTTCTGCGACGCGACCGCCGATGCCCAGAATGCGAGCGCGGTTCCCGGCAGCGCGCTGTAGAGCAAGAGCCAGATCAGGTTTGGAGTCCATTCGATCATCGGCCAGCCGTCGATCGTCAGCGCTAGCACGCTCAGCACCAGCGTCGCCAGCGCCATTTCCCACGGGATCAGGTCGAACGGCGCGGCGCGCCAGCGATGCGCGCGGATATGCAGGATGCTCGCCGCCCACAGGAAGGCCGCGAGCAGCAGTGCGGCATTGCCGATCAGCGCCGTCTGATTACGCCAGTCGAACGCCAGCGGGTTGAACATGACAGCGATACCGGAGAGGCCGAGCGCCACTCCCGCCGCGCGAGGCAATGTCAGCCGCTCGCCGAGAAACAGGGCCGCGCCGGGCGTGATCCACAGCGGCATCGTATAGGCGAGGACGATCGAGCGGCCGACCGGAACGAATAACAGGCCGATGCTGACCAGCACCGCGTAGGCGGTCATGTGCAGCATCGAGATGCTGAGGAGCACCGGCAGATCCTGCCGGCTCGGTAACGCCACCCGTCGCTGTCCGGCGGCGATCGCGAACAGCGCGACGGTTGCGATCGCCGAGCGTATGGCGACCGTCGAAAGCGGTGGCAGGTGATAGAGGATCGCCCGGTTGACCGGCCAGCCGATGCCCCAGGCCGAGACGGCCGCGGCCAGCGCGAGGAATGCCGGGGTTCGCGACGGCAGCAATGCCCCTGGCTGGGCGGCGGAAAGGCGATCCGGTGCGGACACCGGACGACCCTAGCCGCCTGCCGGTCGCCTCGGAAGTGCCAGTTTGCGCTGCTTTATCGGACCAATTCGGAACGCGCGGCGGGCTCACGCCCCGGCATAGACCGGCACGACCGCGCCACGCGTCACGCGATTGTCGGGTGAAGCGAGGAAGGCGATCAACTCGGCGAGCGCCGCCGGGGCGACCCAGCGCTGATGCGGCGCGTCCGGCATCGCCGCGCGGTTGGTCGCCGTATCGAGGATCGACGGCGCGACCGCGTTGACCCAGATCTCCTCGCCGGCCAGCTCTTCGGCCATCGCCTGGGTCAAGACCGCGACCGCGCCTTTTGACGCAGCATAGGCGACCATGCCGGCGCCGAGCCGCGGCTCGATGCCGGGCCGCGCCGCGACATTGACGATGCGGCCGCCTTTGCCGTCACCACGCGCGCGCATCGCGGCGACCGCCGCGCGCGAGCAGAGAAAGACCGACAGCGTGTTCATGCGAAACTGCGCTTCGAAATCGGCCGCATTGGTCTCGGCGATCGGCGCCATCGCAAACCCGCCGGCAATATGGATCGAGGCCCAGAGCGGCGGCAGGCTCGCGTAAAAGCGCGTGACCGCCGCCTCGTCGGCGAGGTCGATACCCGAAGTGACATGCACGTTCGGGTCACTTTTAGCGGCAAAATGATCGAGCTCGGCAGCGGCGAGATTGGTCACATGACAGATCGCGCCAGCCTGGCGCAGCGCTGCCACGACGGCCGTGCCGAGCGCGCCGGTCCCACCGGTGACGACGACATGGTCTCCTGAAAATGCGCCCATCGCTCTGTCCTCCCTTTGGGGCTACAGACTGGTATCGCCATACGCTGTCATTCCGCGCGCGGCGACGCAATCGCGGTCCAATTTGGCTCGGTTCGATCCGGCCCTCTATGGCGGGGGATAGCCGCGGCGCCTGACGCGCCTCGCGATGACGGCGAGTGTTAGCTCATCGCCCCTTCGCTGACGGCAATGTCCTCCGACCGTGTGGCGGCGACCTGGAGGATGATCTCGATGCCTTCGACGATCTGCTCCAGCGCCATCGACGGCGCACCGGGGATTTGCGCCGCCTGGCTTGGCAGATAGGGCACATGCAGAAAGCCGCCGCGGACCGGGGTGCCGGCGGTCTCGTGCATAAGCCCGTAGAAGACATGGTTGCACAGAAAGGTGCCGGCGCTGTTGGACACCACGGCCGGTAGCCCGGCCGTGCGCAGCGCGGCGACCGCGGCCTTGATCGGCAGGGTCGCGAAATAGGCCGGCGGGCCGCCGGCGACGACTGGGCGGTCGATCGGCTGGTTGCCGTCATTGTCGGGGATGCGCGCATCGTCGATGTTGATCGCAACGCGCTCCAGCGACAGCGCGGCGCGACCACCGGCCAAACCGACGCACAGCACGATGTCGGGTGCGGTCGACGCGATCGCGTCGCGAAGCGCCGGCACCGCCTCGCCGTAAACCACGGGGAGCGTCCGCGTCGTGAGGTCGAGGGTTCCAAGCCGCGGCGGGAGACGCCGCATCGCCTCGAGTGAGGGGTTGACCCGGTCACCGCCAAACGGCTCGAACCCGGTGACGAGCGCCTTCATGCCGACCTGCCACGATATGGTTGCGGCGTGATGATCAGCGGCGACACGGCCCGACGTCAATCGGCTGGGTCCAAGCGTCCTTCGAGGAGCCCGCCTTGCGGGCGTCTCGAAGGACGCACCAACGCCGGCGCTAATCCACGACGACGCGCACCAGCCTGTCGGTCGGGCGGTTGCGGGTGGTCTCGGACAGCGCGGCGCGGAAGATCGCGGCGGTCGCGTCGTCGGGCACCGCGACCTCGACTTCGATGCCGGTGAATGAGGCCCGCATCGAGGCGCGACCCAGGCTTTCCATCGCCAGGACGGCGATTCGCACCGGATCCGGCGGGGTTGGCGCGGGAAATGGCGCGATTGTCGCCGTCGAGCCGGGCAGCCATGCCGGGCGCGCCCGCTTTTCCCGCCGCCGCCGCAGCCGGCGGCTCGCCGCCGCGACTTTCGACAAGGCTGCCTTAAATGCGTGCTGGTGCATGGATTCGCGGCCCGTTTTGACACTCATGACCACCCCCTGATAAGTGGTGGTAACTGGCCTAGCATGTGCTCGTGACAATTTTGCGACGCCGCCGGTCTGCGACACCACGGGTAGATGTGCGAAAAGTGTAACACACCGCTGCTAGCGTCCACTGTGTTGAATACTTGTTACGGAAGCGCATGCGCGGCGATTACGCCCTGTTTTTCGGCCTTTGGCTGCAAAAGCCACTGCAGATCGCTGCGGTGACGCCGAGCAGCAAGCGGCTTGCCTCCGTCATGGCGAAACTGGTCGATCTGAGCCGGCCCGGCCCCGTGTTGGAACTCGGCGCGGGCACCGGCAGCCTCACCCGCGGTCTGCTGGCCGCCGGCTGTCCAAATGACCGGCTGATCGCGCTCGAACGCGAGCCGCGCCTTGCCGCGACGCTGCGGCGCAGTTTTCCCGGCATCTCAACGATTGTCGGCGACGCCACCATGCTTGCCGATCATTTCGAGCGCAACGGCATCGACCGGCTTTGCGCAGTGGTGTCGAGCTTGCCGATCAAGTGGTTTTCGGTCGCGGCGCAGCGCGATGTGGTCGCGCCCTGCATCGCGCGGCTCGGCCCGGGTGGCCGTTTCGTGCAGATGACCAACGCCTTTTCGTCGCCGATCGCGATCGACCCGCTGGGTATCGCTGGCGCGCGGGTCGCGCATGTCTGGCGCAACCTGCCCCCGGCCCAGGTCTGGTCCTACTCCATGCTCGCCGATTCTGCTCGAGAGACCGAATGAATGACCTGATGCCCAATCCGAAGGGGCAAAATTCCGCGCCGAATGCGATCGACCGCCACTACCGCACGATTTGGCTGTCCGACATCCATCTCGGCACGCGCGGCTGCAAGGCGGAATATCTGATCGATTTCCTGCGCCACAACGATGCGCAGACGATCTATCTGGTTGGTGACATCGTCGATGGCTGGCGCCTCAAGAAGTCCTGGTATTGGCCGCAGACGCATAACGACGTCGTGCAGAAATTGTTGCGCATGGTGCGCAAGGGGTCGCGGGTCATCTATGTTCCAGGCAATCACGACGAGTGGCTGCGCCCCTATGCTCTACTGCATTTCGGTGGGGTCGAGGTGCTTGACGAGGCCGTGCACATCACCGCCGACGGACGCCGGCTGCTGGTCATTCATGGCGATATCTTCGACACGATCGTCAAGCACGCGAAATGGCTCGCCGCGCTCGGCGATAACGCCTACACGGTGGCGCTTTACATCAACCGCTACTTCAACGTGCTGCGCCGCATGTGCGGTTACGATTATTGGTCGCTGTCGGCATGCTTAAAGTTGAAAGTTAAGAATGCAGTGCAATACATTGGATCGTTTGCCGAAGCGCTGTCCGACGAGGCGCGAAAGCGCGGGCTCGACGGTGTTGTCTGCGGCCATATCCACCACGCCGAAATCCGCGACCTCGGTGGCGTGCTCTACTGCAATGACGGTGATTGGGTCGAAAGCTGTACCGCTCTCGTCGAGCATTTTGACGGACGGTTGGAAATCATCGCGTGGACCGAGAAGCGCGAGTTCGACCAGCTTTATCCGGAATTGCCGCTGTTTGCCGACGAACCCGGTCGGGAGCTTGTCCCGGCGGACGCCTAAATTTGGTCGATTTGCTCGTGGCCGCTCCGCAACCCAAGCCTCGCCTCGTTTACGAAGAGAGCGAAGGACGCACCGCGCGGCGTTGGCCGGACAATGGCGTGGCGACGCTGGTTCGTGCCAATCGCAAAAGAGTCGCCATCGTCACCGATGCCTGGCACCCGCAAGTGAACGGTGTGGTGCGCACGTTGTCGGCGGTCTGCGATGGCCTCTCCGCCGCCGGGCACGAGACGGCCGTCTTCGGCCCCGACCGCTATCGTACCATTCCTTGCCCTGGATATTCATCGATCCGGTTGGCGATCGGCGCCGGCCCCTCGCTGCGCCGGCAATTGTCCGAGTTTGCTCCGCAAGCCGTGCATATCGCCACCGAAGGGCCGCTGGGCCTCGCGGCGCGCGCCTTCTGCCTGGCGCGGGGCTGGCCGTTTACCACGGCTTACCACACGCGATTTCCGGAATACGTCCGCGCGCGTAGCGGCGTGCCGCTGGCCTGGACATACGCGGCGCTGCGCCGGTTTCACGCACCCTCGAAAGGGGTCATGGTCGCGACCGAGACGGTGCGTCGCGAGTTGGCTGGTCGCGGTTTCGATCATCTTGTCGCGTGGACGAGGGGAGTCGATACCGAGCTGTTCCGGCCGGGTTGCGAGCCGGCGCTCGATCTGCCGCGGCCGGTCTTTCTTTATGTCGGCCGCATCGCGGTCGAGAAGAACCTGCCGGCTTTTCTCGACCTCGACCTGCCGGGGTCAAAACTGGTGGTCGGCGATGGTCCGTCGATGGCGGCGATGCAGCGGCGTTACCCGCAGGTACATTTCGCCGGCGCCCAATCGGGCGAGGCGCTGGTGCGCCACTATGCCGCCGCCGACGTAATGGTGCTGCCGAGCCGCACCGAGACCTTTGGGCTTGTTCTGATCGAGGCGCTCGCCTGCGGTGTGCCGGTGGCCGCGTTCCCCGCCGCCGGCCCGATCGATGTGATCGGCGATAGCGGCGCCGGGATCATCGACGAGGATCTGCGTCGGGCCGCCATCGCGGCGCTTGATGTTCCGCGTGAGCGTTGCCTCGCGCATGCGCGAGGCTTTAGCTGGCAGGCTTCGATCGATCAGTTTATCGGCCATCTCGCCTGGATGTGACGGCCTCAGCCGTCATTGCGAGGCGCCGGAGGCGCTGCGGCAATCTCCTGCCGTAGAGGGCCGAGGCGGCAGAAGATTGCCGCGGCGCGCGCTCCTCGCAATGGCAGTGGGGAAGGTCATAAAAGTGTCGTAAAAATATCATCTCTGCTTCATCCGGCCTCACTATCAGACCGCGCGTGACAAACACCCTATCGATAGAGGAGCACGCGCTCGGTGTCGCCGCCGGGGCGGCGGCGCAGCGACGATCCTATCGCTGGCTCCCGGTCGTCGTGTTGCTCGCGCCGTCGCTGCTGTTTCTCGCGCTCTTCACCTATGGCCCGGTTCTGCGGGTGCTGGGCGAGTCGCTGATCATCGGGCGGTTT
>Ga0181537_10001359_pt1 | contig 22608 bp, 19 predicted proteins | sample PEATcosm2014_Bin_39_FD_119765 | JGI IMG/M metagenome (GOLD analysis project Ga0181537, IMG submission 119765) | Peatland microbial communities from MTU Mesocosm Facility, Houghton, MI, USA - PEATcosm2014_Bin23_10_metaG | ecosystem: Environmental > Terrestrial > Soil > Wetlands > Peat | place... | reverse complement strand
GTATTCGATCCCGCCTGGTTGGTGTTCTGCCACATCACCATCGGCGTGATCGTAAGAGCGCCGGTCGGCTTCCAGAGCAAGGTCGCGCGGGCCGAATCGAACGTCGTCGAATTCGCGCCGGCGTACGAAACCGCGAGGGGCGCCGAATAGAAGTTCGCGGGACGGCTGACGTTGGGAAAGGTCCCGCTGTCCACGTCGACCGCACCGTCCTGGATGACGTTGCGCTTGATCCAGCCGCTATCGCTGGAACTCGAACCGACGATCCGCACTGCCGCGGTCGAACCCATTGGCAGGTTCACCATCGCATTGACGGCATTGTTAAAGCCTCCGCCAGAGCCGGTGTGGGAAAACTTCGTCTCGGCGGTCGCGTCGAAATCGCCAAGTTGCGGCATGTTCGGAATGACCTTCACCGTCCCGCCCATCGAACTGGACCCGTACAAAGTTCCTTGTGGGCCACGGAGAACTTCGACACGGTCCAGGTCGTAAAGATTGGGGTCGATGACAACCTTGCCGACCTGCGCCGACGCCGGCGACGAAAGCGGTGTTTCGTCCAGGTAAAAGCCAACCATCGAGGTGTTGCCGCCCGACGAGTCGAGACCGCGCATTTCGAATTCCGTCTGGCCGGGGCCCGAGGTTCGCATGGCAATACCCGGTACCGATTCGGCAAGAGAGTTGAAGTCGGTCAGCCCCCGCTCCGCGATGGCTTCCGCGGAGACGGCCGTGATACTTGCCGCGGTTTCCTGGACGGTGGTCGTACGCTTCGTCGCCGTGACGGTGATGGGTTCGAGCGAGTCCCCGGTATCGTCGGCGTGCACCACCCCTGTTCCACCGAACGCGGCGCCAACCACGAGCGCCAACTTGCAAAGTCGCTTCGCACGCATTGCACCCCCCTCTCATGATCTAGTGATGAGGAACGCGTCGAGGCACGCTCATCGTGCGCCCCGCTTCCTTTGTGCATGGCACGCTAGCAACGGGAGGTGTTCACGGCAATATGATGTCCACATTCGTGCGTTGCAAAGCCGCAACACGCCGGTTACAAATTGAGTCTTGTCCGGCTTGGCGAGTATCGCCAGGGAGCGCGATCGGACCAAGAAGCTTTGGAGGAATACTCAGAACCATGATCGAATTCCGTAACGCCCGGTCCGACGAGGATTTCGAGCAGATCCTCGAGCTGCAACGGCGCAATCTGCGAAGGTCGCTCACCGAACGGGAACAAAACGATTTCGGATTCGTTTACCTCGAGCACGACGTTCCGCTCCTGCGCAAGATGGCGTCCGCGTTGCCTCAGGCCATCGCCGTGTCGGACAAGCGCGTTGTCGGATATTGCCTCGCGCTTTCGCCTGCATTCCGCGCGTCGATGCCTTGGCTCGAACCGATGTTCCTGCAATGCGAGCAGAGTTCGTTCGATGGCAGCTTGCTAGCCTCCTATCGATACTTCGTAGGCGGCCAGGTGTGCGTGGATCGGGAGTTTCGCGGCCAGGGACTCGCAGGACGCTTGTACCGGCAGGTTCGAGATTCGTTGACGGACGACTATCAATTGTGCGTCACGGAGATCGCATCGCGAAACCAGACGTCCATTCGCAGTCACGAGAAGATCGGGTTTGTCCAGGTCGCGGAACACTCGGATGGCGTAGAGGACTGGGTACTGGTGGTCTGGAAACTCGCCGCTTAGGTCTTTCGAGCATGGCGCTGGTGCGCCTTGCGCGGCACTTCGCCTGAAAACAAATTCGTCACAATCGAAGCGTACAAGCGAACGTTTTGACCGCGTCCTGTACGGCCTCGAGTGAAATCTCGTTCGCGTTTTGCCGGATTTGCTGCGTCAATCGCCGGCTTGCTTTCCATCGTCGCTTCGGCAGCCCTCCATGCGGCGCCAAGTGATGGTCCGATCCAGGGCGCGGGCGCATCGTTCCCTGCACCCGTCTTGCAGGCATGGGCGAACGATTACGCCGCCAATGGCGGCGCAAAAGTCCGCTACGAGTCCGTCGGTTCCAGCGAGGGCATTCTGCGAATCACGGTGCGATCCGTGGATTTCGCGATGACCGACGTGCCACTGACCCAGGCGGAACTGCTGCAGGACGACCTCGTCCAATTTCCCTTGGTGCTCGGCGCGGTCGTGCCGGTCGTAAACCTGCCCGGCATCGACGCTGGCGAACTTCACCTCAGTGGCCCGGTACTGGCGGATATCTACCTTGGCAAGGTGACGCGATGGAACGCACCATCGCTGCGCGCGCTCAATCCGGGCCGTTCGCTCCCTGATCTTCCGATCCAGGCGGTGCACCGCTCCGACGGTTCCGGGACGAGTTTCGTGTTCACGTATTACCTGTCGCGCGTAAGTGATGAATGGAATGAGAGGCTGGGGATCGGATCGCGCCTGCACTGGCCTGCTGGCAGCGGCGCGAAAGGAAACGAGGGCGTCGCCTCCGCGGTGCACCGCACGGCCGGGGCGATCGGCTATGTGCAATTGGCCTATGCCGAACAGCAGGGCTTTGCGCCCGTGCGGATGCTCAATGCTGCAGACCAGTTCGTCAGCGCCAGCGAGACATCCGTTCGTGCGGCCCTCGCGGCCGCACGTTGGACCGGCCCCGGATTCTACGAAGTGCTCGTCAACAAGAGCGGCGATACCAGTTGGCCAATCGTTGGCGTGTCCTACGCGTTGCTTCACCGCAGGCAGGAGGATCGCGGTGATGCGGTTGCGACCCTGCGCTTCCTGGACTGGATCTACCGGCATGGGGGCGAAGCTGCGCGACGCCTGCACTATGTGCCGGTCGACGGGCGCGATCTGGTCAAACGCATCGAGGACGAATGGTCCCAGGTGCACGATGAGGAACGATCGATCCCTTGGCAAGGCCAGCAGTGAAGCGCGCGGCGATCTCCTGCGTGGCCGCGGCGCTGTCGTTCGCGTCGCCGGGCTCGATGGCGGCCGGCGCGAGTCAACCGAAGCCGAACAAGGATTTTCGGGAACTGATCGTGCACGGCGAACGGCCGGAAATTGCGGCCTGTCTCGCCGCTGCCATCGAGCGCGCTCGCGACGATCCGTCTTTCAGTGCCATCCGCTGGGGCGACGACGCCTCGGACCGCGCGGTCATGCAGGAGAGCGAGCACGACGGCAAGAAGCTTCGCTTCATTCGACTTATGGCCCATATGCGGGTGCGCGGCTCGCCGATCGCCTTGGAATCCTGGCGTCGGGTCGAGGTGAAATGCGAGCAGCCCGAGGACGGAGCGGTGCGCGTCGAAATGAAAGCTGTCGGACGCTGAGGAAATTCAGCGCCAGAGATCGAATCCGGAAACATGTGGACATGCGCGGTATCGATATTGCTGTTGTCGCTGGCCTGCCAGACGGGAGCGGCGCGCGCACAATTGCACCAAGCGGACGTGCCGGGCGCGGAAGGCGCTGTCGACGAAGGCTCGTCGTGGAGCTTGCACGCCCAAGCGACGAACGTCACGCAGGTTCACCCGGCGTTCACCTCTCCCTACGAAGGCGCCAACAGCCTCGCGCACGCCAACGGCACGAACGAGACCTTCGACGCAACTGCGTTTATCGGACGCGGCCTCTGGAGCGGTGCGGCGCTTTACGCCAATCCGGAGATCGACCAAGGATTCGGCTTGAGCAACACGCTTGGAGTTGCGGGATACCCCAGCGGCGAAGCCTATAAATTGGGATTCCTGCATCCGTACTTTCGACTGCCGCGGGCCTTCCTGCGCCAATCGATCTCGCTGGGCGGCGAAGGCGAAACGGTCGAACTCGCGGACGGCGCGAACCAGCTCGCGCAGTCCATGACTAGCGACGACCTGGTCCTGACGGCAGGAAAATTCTCGGTGGTCGATATCTTCGATACGAATCGCTACGCGCACGATCCACGCGGCGACTTCCTGAACTGGGCCGTCATCGAAAGCGGCGCATTCGACTATCCTGCCGATCCCTGGGGCTTCACCTACGGCGCCACCGCGGAATGGACGCACGCCTGGTGGACCTTGCGCGGAGGATTCTTCGCGCTGTCCAAGACGCCCAATGGACGCGACATCGATGGCCAATTCGACGAGCATGGCTGGGTCGCCGAATTCGAAGTGCGCCAGGATCTGGAAGGTCATCCGGGTAAATGGAAGCTCCTGGGATTCGACAACCTGGGACGCATGGGCAGCTACGATGCGGCGCTCGCCGTGGCTGCCGCGACGGATCAAGCGCCCAACACGGCACTGGTTCGCCGCTATGGCGCGCGAACGGGATTTGCGATGAACGTCGAGCAGGAACTCACCGCCAATTCCGGGGTTTTCCTGCGCGCCAGCGCGAATGACGGGTCGAAGGAAACCTTCGACTTCACCGACATCAATCGCTCCCTTTCTTTCGGATATTCCCTGCAGGGCGCGCCCTGGCGCCGCCCGAACGACACGGTCGGCATCGCGGCGGCCATCGATGCCATCTCCAGCGAGGCACAGGCCTACTTCGCTGACGGCGGCATGGGAATCCTGATCGGCGACGGTGCGCTCGATTACGGCAAGGAAAAAATCGTCGAGACTTATTACTCCTGGAAGGCCACCGCGAATTTCACGGTTTCCGGCGACTACCAGGTGATCATCAACCCGGCCTACAACCGCGAACGCGGCCCGGTCTCGGTTTTCGGCCTTAGGCTGCACGGCGAATTCTAAGAAGAGAAATTTGCCTTTCGGCGCGACCGGGCGCATCCGGTTAGCATCTGTCCGATGCCCAATTCGAACCCGGCGCCCAAAATCATCCTCCGCCCCATGCCGCACATGGGTACCGCCGCGCTTGTACTTGCAATCGGCATGCTCGCCGCGTGCGATCGCGACTCGCCGTCGACGCAATCGCAAAAGGCCGCGGACGTCGTGCGGATCGGCTTTGCCGCACCGCTGACTGGCCCGCTGGCAAATCTGGGCGAGGAGAGCCTGCACGGCGCCCAACTCGCAATCGACGACGTGAACGCAGGGAGCGGCCTGCAAGTCAACGGCCGAAGCGTGCGCCTGGAACTCAAGGCCGAGGACGACAAGGCCGATCCGCGCGAAGCGACCCTTGCAGCCCAGCGACTGGTCGATGCCGGCGTCATTGGCGTAGTTGGACATGTGAATTCCGGCGCATCCATTCCCGCTTCGCGCGTCTACGCCGAGGCTTCGGTTGCACAGATCTCGCCTGGCAGCACCGCGGTGAAATATACCCATCAGGGCTACCGCACGACATTCCGTCTGGTCGCCAATGATGACCAGCAAGGCGCAATCCTCGCGACGCACATCGCCCAGACCCTGCACGCGCGATCCGTTGCCTTGGTCGACGACCGAACAGCCTATGGCCAGGGACTGGCCGATGTCGTCGCCGCCGGCTTGCGCGCGGACGGCGTGCCCGTGATCCTGCGCGAATACACCAGCGACAAGGTCAACGACTTCACGGTCCTGCTCACCAAGCTTGCCGCAAAACACCCGGACGTCGTGCTGTTCGCGGGCATGGATGCCACGGCGGCTGGCATTGCGCGCGAGCGGGAGGAGCTGAAGCTTCGGGCGGCACTCGTCACGACCGATGGCGCCTGCACCGGCAACTTCATTGCTCTCGCGGGCGTGGCCGCGGAAGGAACCACTTGCGTCAATACCGGCAACGAACTGCACCGAAGCGCGCGCGGCGAGGAATTCCTCGCCCGCTACGCACAGCGCTTCGGGCGACCCGCGCAGAACCAGGCGTTTTTCTCCTACGACGCCGTTCGCGTCATTGCCGATGCGCTGACGCGTGCCGGACGCGCGGATCGCGCTGCGGTCCTCGATTCAGTGGCCAGGACACGTTACGAAGGACTGATCGGTCCGATCGCCTTCGACGAAAACGGCGATCTGCGGGGCGCCGCGATGACACTGTTTCGGTTTACGGATGGCCATCAGATCGCGATCCGGACCTATCCCTAGCGAAGCTTGGTCCGACCAGGACACAGGAGTGAATTCATGCACCTCGAAGCAAAGACGACGGCCCTGGTCCTGATCGACCTCCAGAGGGGCATCCTGGGAGGATCGACCGCGCCGCATGCCGCGACCGCCATCTATGAGCGTTCCATGCGCCTCGCGCAACGTTTTCGCGCTGCAAATTCCCTGGTTGTTCGCGTGCGCGTTGCCTTTTCGCCGGGGTTCGTCGACGCCTTGCGTCAACCGGTCGACCAACCAACCAACTTCGCCGCGATGACGCCGGGCTGGGAAGAGTTCCCCGATTCGATCCCGGCGGGCGATCTCGTCATCACCAAACGCCAGTGGAATGCCTTCTACGGTACCGAGCTCGATCTGCAGCTCAGGCGCCGCGGCATCAACCGCATCGTCCTGGGCGGAATCTCGACCAGCATCGGCGTCGAATCGACGGCGCGTTCCGCCGCCGAGCAAGGCTATGAACTGCTCGTTGCCGAAGACCTGTGCAGCGCCGCGCACGCCGAAATGCACGCCTTCAGCTTCCGATACATCCTGCCCAGATTGGCCCGCATCACGAATTCCGACGCGATCATCCTCGGATGATTCGCGTGGGACCGTGGGGTTCCACGATCGCGGATCGCGCCGCGGCTTTGCCTCGACCGTTGCAATGGCTGGCTTTGCTTTGCGTCTCGACCTTGCTCGCCTTGGCGTGGGGCCGTGCCGGCCTTCCCGCGAATCTGCTTTTTGGCCCGATGATCGCCGGCATCGTATTCGGGGTGGGCTGCATCCGCCTCGATGTTCCGCGCGTGCCCTACGTCGGGGCGCAAGCCTTGATTGGTGCTCTCGTCGCCGCCAACACGACGCCCGTCATCGTCACGACGTTCGGCCGCGACTGGCCGATATTCCTTGCTGTCATGGCGGCAACCTTGTTGGGTGCCGCCGTGCTCGGCTGGGCCATCAGCCGCGCCAACGTGATTCCGGGGTCTACCGCCGTCTATGGCATCACGCCGGGTGCGGCAAGCGCCCTCGTGCTCCTTGGCGAGGCGAACGGCGCGGATGTCCGCCTGGTGGCGTTCATGCAGTATTCGCGTGTCTTGCTGGTTTCGCTTGCGGCCGCCGTGGTGGCCAGGAGCTTGTCCGACTCGGGAGCTGCCCATGCGCCCGCAGTGCCGTGGTTCGGGCCCATTCATTGGGATCGTCTGGCGCTTGTACTCGTGCTTGCCGCGCTAAGCCAGCAGGCAGCGCGCATTCTGCGTCTGCCGGCCTGGGCCGTGCTCGGTCCCATGCTCGTGCTGGCGACTCTGCACGTATTTGGCCTGTTGGCGATTGAACTGCCGCGTTGGCTGTTGGCGCTGGCCTACGCGTTATTGGGCTGGCACATCGGTCTGGGTTTCCGTCGTGAAGTCCTGCGGCATGCGTGGCGTGCACTTCCGGCCGTCGCCGGCGCCACGCTGGGCTTGATGGCCTTTTGTTTTCTCCTCGCCTGGATCCTGACTCTTGTCGCCCGTGTGGACCTGCTCACCGCGTATTTGGCCACGAGCCCAGGCGGCCTCGACTCGGTCGCCATCATCGCGGCGTCCTCGCCGCAGGTCGACCTGCCGTTCGTGCTCGCTTTGCAGTCGATGCGCCTGGTCGTGGTGATCCTGCTGGCACCCTGGATCACGCGAGTCGTCGTACACCTTTCCCCTCATCTGCGTCCCCCTTATGAAGGTCCATCCTGAATTTCAGTCCGTGCCTTCGACGCGAAGCCGCACAGCGCCGGGCCCTTGCGAGGCCAGCTTGTCGTCCCGATTTCGCAGGCGGCAGCGATCGATCGACAGGCATCCGCAGCCGATACAGTCGTCCAAGGTGTTGCGCAACTTCTCCAGTTGCGCGATGCGCCGGTCCAGATCTGCGCGCCAGCGGCTCGACAGGCGCTTCCAGTCGGCACGGGTGGGGCCCGCTTTCTCCGGCAGTGCTGCCAACGCGGCCTGGATGTCACCCAAGGGAATGCCGACCCGTTGCGCCACCCGGATGACGCCGAGACGCCGGAGCACATCCCTGGGATAGCGCCGCTGGTTCCCCGGCGTTCGCAGGCTGCTGATCAGACCCTTTGCCTCGTAAAAGTGAAGTGCGGAAACGGGGATTCCACTCCTGCGCGAAACTTCACCCACGGAAAGCACGTGGCGCATGGCACTCGATGCGGTCTTGTTTTCCGTCATGGTCACTCATCCCTTGACCTCAAGTTTACTTGAGGTTTCAAAATGCGAACCATGAACCAGATCAAACTGAAGCCAAACGCAGCAGCGGGTCCGATCGAGTGGACTCGCGCCTGTCCGATCGATCGGCTCAGGTCGAAGGGGCAGATCGCGGTCAAGCTCGAAGATCGTCAGGTCGCGGTGTTCCTGCACGACAACGAGGTCCTCGCCTGCGACAACCGCTGCCCCCACGAGGGCTATCCCCTCGTCGAGGGATCGCTGGACAAGGATTGCGCCTTGACCTGCCACTGGCACAACTGGCGCTTCGACCTGAAATCCGGCGCGACCTTGTACGGCGGGGACGCATTGCGAATCTATCCGGCACAAGTCCTCGACGGCGCAGTGTGGCTCGACCTGCGCGACCCGCCGATCGAAGAGCGCATCGGGCAAGTACTGGTCCACCTGGACGAGGCAATGGACAAGCTCGAGACGTCGCGGATCGCGCGCGAGCTGGCGCGCCTGGGCACGATGGGCGCGAATCCCGGAATTGCCGTCGCTCGTGCCATCCAGCGGTCCCATGTGCGGCTGCGCGACGGCATGACGCACGCGTATGCGGCTACCGACGTCTGGTTGCGCCTGCGCGACACCCTCACCGATCCGGCACAACGCCTCACCTGTGCCAGCGAGGGGCTCTCCTACATCGCTTTGGACACACTACGGGAGTGCGAATACCCATTTCCGAACGAATCCGCTTCCTGGAATGCAGCGTCCTTCGGCGATGCCGTGGAAGAACGCGATGAGCGGCGCGCCACCGCCTTGCTGAACGGCGCGCTTGCCGACGGCATGCACCTGGGCAATCTCGAGTTCGACCTCGCGGGAGTCGCCCTTTCGCATTACAACGATTTTGGCCACTCCTTGATTTACCTGCAGCACATCGGCTCGCTGATCCAGCGCCTGGGAACGGATGTGGAGCGCCCTCTCCTGCTCGCATGGTTGCGTTCCCTCGTTCTGGCAACGCGCGAGGATCTGCTGCCGGACTTTCGCGGCTATGCCCAGGCACTCGAATCCTGGTCAATGTTGCCCGAAGCGACTGGCGCAGCGATCCTTGCCGATTCGTTCGAGCGACGCTCGGTGCGGGAAACATTGGCCGCGACCGTGGCGGCGCGGTCGGGCCAGCCGCTTGAACTCTACTTCGCCTTGCTGGAAGCGGCGGCGCGGCACCTGCTGCGATTTGATACGCGACACGAGTCTCGTACCGACAATCCGGTCGGCGGCGATGTGGGTTGGCTCGATTTCACGCATGCACTCACCTTTGGCCATGCACTGCGACTGCACTGCGAGCACCATCCATCGTTATGGCCACAAGGCCTGCTTCAACTCGCCATGTTCGTTGGGCGCAACGCCAAGTACCTCGATGAATCGATCGGCGCGTCGCAGACGCTCAGCCAATGGAAAGTGGCCGATGAACACGCCTTTCACGAGCGTGCGGCGCGAACGATCCTCGACCATGGAATGGGCCAACCGATATTTCCCGCGCATTGGCTCAAGACCTGGACTGCTGTGCGCGACGAAATCGGCCTGGGCGTCCCCCACGCAACGCGCGCCTTCCTGCTGGCAGCCGTCAACCGCATGCTCGACGCGCGCCTGAAGGAAAGTCACGCATTGCGCGCGGCGCACCAGGCTTTGCTCTTCATCGGGAACAACGACCCGAGTACCATGTCGCAGCCCTCCGACGCCGCTTCGTGAGCGTCACGAATGATCAACAAGAAAAGGATCCCTGCGATGAATCAAGCTGAATCCGCCCTCGACAATTTCGCCGGCGTCGTGCGGAACCGTCCGACCAGTGTCCGCTGCCTGATTCCGTTGCTGTCGGCAAGTGTCGTGGCTTGCGTCTCGGCCCCATGCCTGGCCGCCGATTCCAGCCTGCAGGCGGGTCTCTGGGAGCAACACATGATCAAGAATATCGTCGATGGCCGCGACATCTCAGGGCAAATGAGTCAGGCCCAGGAGCGCATCAAGCAGTCGATGGCGAAGCTGCCACCGGAACAACAGGCGCAGATCCAGGCGATGATGGGTCAAATGCAAGGACAGGGTGGCCAGGTCAAACCTGACGCCAGTGGCGTGCAAATCTGCATCGGACCGGATTCCGCCAAGCGCGGGGACGAGACGCTCGCGAAATTCGGCAGCGGCTCGCATGGCAACTGCGAGGATTCCACTCACGATCGCGAAGGCAATCAGACGCACTTCGAATCGACCTGCCAGCGCAACGGTCACACGATTCACGTGAAGGGAGTCGTGACCGTTTCCGATTCGCTGATAACGATGCAAACGGACGTGACGGATACCGACGGTTCCGGCAAGCAGCACACCAGCCACACCGAGCAGGAGTTGAAATACCTGGGAGCCGATTGCGGCAACATCAAGCCCTTTCAACCGCCGGCTCCGCGGCAGTAGTCGTGCGCAATCGTCCTGTTCGTTCTACTTGATTGCTTCGAGCAGGATGATTCGTGCCTTCTCCCAGTCACGCTCGACCGTCTTCTCGCTTACTTCCAAGGTTTCGGCGATTTCCTGGTTGCTGTACCCGCCGAAATAGCGCATCTGGGCAACCTCGGCCAGCCTCGGGTTGACCTGCTCAAGCGCAAGGAGCGCCTCGTGGACTTTGAGAATCGTGTCCTCGTCACCGGAAATATCCGATACGAGCTCGGTCACCAAGGTAAGTTGCTGCACATTGCCGCCGCGGCGCTCGGCCTGGCGCTCTCGCACGCCGTTGAGAATGACGGAGCGCATGACCTGCGAAGCGTAGGCAAAGAACGCCCGGCGATCCTGCGCCCGCAACTCACCCGCGTCGACGAATCGCAAATACGATTCGTGCACGAGGGACGTAGCGTCGAGTACCGTACTCGCACCTCCATCTCGCAGGCGCGCCCGCGCCAGACGCCGCAGTTCCGGATACGCAAGGGCAAACAGGTCATCCCGCGCGCGGGCCTCGCCCGAGTGAACGCGCTGCAACAACTGCGTGATGTTGGTCACGGCTGATCCCCCTCGCCTGCACCTACTTGCGTTCAATTGGAATCGCGCTGCCGGCTTCTGGCAAGTCCCTAGTCGTCAATTTTGCGAATTTTCGTCGTCGGATGTCGGTTTTCGGGGCCACGTCGTGTCTTACCTGGTGAGGCGGAATTCTGATTTCGCCCGCAAGTCACCTAACCGACCTGAAGGAGCCCCACCATGAAGAACAGCCACTTTGAGAAGGCACCCCGCGTCAGCGCAACGGGCGTCGCCACCGTCGCCATTCTGGCGACGATCATGACCATGGTCATTTCCGTGTCGATCGAGCCGCAGAGCGCCAAAGGCGTTACGCGCACCGCGAACCTTGCGCCGGCAACGCAACTTGCCTGAAGCAAGCAGATCCTTCGTTCGAACACCCGCCCCAATGCCGTTGCCGACGTAAACGAAGCGATAGATCGTTTTTGCGGCTGCGTGCCGATCGGGAATATCGATCGTGACCGGGTCCGTCGCGATGACCGACGACGGCGACGGCGAGGTGACGGTCCAGGCCGGACCAGAGATCGAATCGCCGAAGGTGTGCGCAGGAATCGGCTCACGCAGGTAAAGGTGCGCTGAGTCACACCGTGCCCAGCGATGGTCGTTATTCAGTCGTCGAGATTCATCTCGATCCCGTCCCAGTGAGCGGGATGATGGAATCGTCCGATGTTGTGACCGACCAATGCGCCCATGCAAAAAGGGAAGAACGGAATGACGATCAGCAGGAACACCCTCGGACATCCGAAGATCGCGTAATAGACAATGGACGCGAAAAGCCAGACCTGGACGGCAACGCGCGCTGCGTCGCGCGATCGCCAATGGGGTTGAAGCCATGCCGCCGCGCCGAAGGCCAACGCGGATAGGGACAGAATCACGAAAAACGAGGCGAGAACGGATCCATGAATCTCCTTGACGTGATCGAGAGTCTCGGTCGTCGTCCACATCGACCGGAAAATCGCATAGATGATCAAGCTGGCCACAAGCAGTGCGCAGTGAATGGCCCAACGCTGAGCGGAGGAGATCCGCGGTGGAATGTCGGCAACCGGCATTCGCATTTTCAGGCTTCCACCTTGGCACGCGGATGGGCAATGCGTGCCTGCGGCGCGACAGTAGGTTCAACTTCGTTCGTGGCGAACATCACGCTGTTGTCGCGCCCGCGACGTTTGCACTGGTACATGGCGGCGTCCGCATTGCGCAGCAATTCGGACGCATCCCCGCCGTGATCGGGGAACACCGCCGCCCCGACGCTGCCGGAAATTGCCAGTTCGTGCCCTTCGATCCGGAAGGGGCGGCGCAGGACCTCGCCAATCCGGCGGGCGACCACCATCGCGTCGTCGACTTCCCGCATGTCCGGAATAAGGACGGTGAACTCGTCGCCGCCAAGCCGCGCCGCGTCGCTCTCCGTTCCCGTGGCCGAGATCGGCGCGGCGGTGTCGTAGGATCGAATGGCTTCGCGTATCCGCCCGGCGGCCTCGATCAGCAGGCGATCGCCGATTCCGTGCCCCAGCGTGTCGTTGACGCCCTTGAAGCCATCGAGGTCGAGGAACAGCAGACCCAGCCGACGACCGGTTCGGGTGGACCTCTCCACCTCGCGCTCCAGGCGCTCCAGGAACGCGGAGCGATTGGGTAGTCCTGTGAGCTTGTCGGAAAATGCCAAGCGGGCCAGTTCCGCGTCGCGCGCCTGGATCGTCTCGATCATCCGATTGAATCCGCGTGCGAGTGCATCGATTTCCACGACGTTGCTTGCGCGTGCCCGGACCGTATAGTCGGATTGCGCGTGCACCCTGACCATGAGGCGGCTGAGCGACTGCATGGGCTCCAGAAGGGATGGCCGCAGGCGGCGTAGAAGAAGACCGCTCACGACAAAGGCCGCGAGCGCGCCGAGAAACAGGAAGACGACCATCCGTCCCGTCTGTCGGTACAGGTCGGCAAGGCTGACCGTGAGCCTGATTTTCGCGATCACATCCGGTCCGTTGCGTATGTCCTGCCAGAAGACGATGCCGATCGGGATTACATCGTCCGTTTGGCCAGGCTGCGCGTCCTGCGCGCCCTGCCGATCGCGAACGTACCGGGCCAGCACATGATTGTCAGGGCCCAGAAGCTGTGCCGAGTAGACCTGGGGCCATTGCCGCAACGATCGCAAGAGTTCGAATTCGCCGCGTTTGTCGTTGGCGTGAATCAGCGCAACCGCCTCGTCGGCGAGGAGCCGGGCCTGCACGCGAGCCGCTTCGGAAAGCGTCATCCATCCGCTCGTGAAGCTGCTGGCAATGGTTGCCACGAAAATGATCCCGACGGCAACCGTCACAGCGGCACGGTCGATTCGCTTCAGCAGGTCACCGACGCCGATCGAATAGTTCATCATATGAGACGGATCGCCCGCGGTGCTCGCCGGCGTCCAGACTTCGGGCATCTTCGGAATCACCAGCGCGAATGGTCGGCCAAAATTCCGCGATGGCAATCGGGGAATTGGCCCCAAGCGGCCGGCCAATCTTTCCCTTACAGTCGCGGAAAATATTCAATCGGAAGGGGGTTGCAGATGCGCGTTTCGCTCGCGAGATATTCCTTTGGACGAGTCGTAGGTCGCCGCACATTGGCAGCGGCGCTGATTTGGGGTTCGGCGACGGTAGCGCACGCTCAGGTCGTCACCGTTCCGGCGACACCTCAGGTCGGGTCGTCGAATCCAGCGACTGCCGAGCCGCCGGTCACGCGACCGCACGGCAAGCCTTGTGTCGTTCCACTCTTCCATGACCTGGCCTTCGCGGATTTCAACCCGAAAAGCTTCCCTTACACGCCTCCTTCGTCTTGCCCCGGACCATGGGCCAAGGTCGTATTCACGGCGGACTTCACGGTGTCGGCCGGCCGGCAATACGACCGCACGGCCGCGTTCTACCTGGGTCACGCCAGCATCTACTACGGCACGACGGCCGAACCGCGCTCCTCGCTGAGCCCTTCGTGGCACGTCGAGCGTGATGTCACCGATCTTTCGGCGATTTTCCAATCCACACAAACCGGCGAAGCGAACATCGGGAACTTCGTGGGCGTCTACAACGGCGTCACGTACAACGGCATCATCTACGCGAATGCGGCGCTCGAGTTCTATCCTGCGACGCGATGGGACGCCGCAGCGTCCGCTCCGGACATCGTTGTTCCGGTGAACGGGAGCGGCGGCGACGCGGGCACTCTCAACACGGGGACGGACCAGATCACGCAGGCGCTCAACCTGCCCAACACGGTCGAGAAGGTGTACCTGGACGTGATCGCGCAGAGCCAATCGAACGACGAGTTCTGGTATTTCTGCGTTCCCAACGACGAGGCGGCCAACCTCCTCAGCTGCGGCAACACAGCGTTCCGCGAGACCGAGGTGACGATCGACGGTGTCCCCGCAGGAGTCGCACCGGTTTACCCCTGGATCTTCACGGGGGGAATCGATCCATACCTATGGGAACCCGTCACGGGTGTACAGACGCTTGCCTTCAGGCCCTATCGTGTAGACCTGACGCCGTTTGCGGGGCTATTGGGCAACGGTTCCACGCATACCATCGGAATCGGTGTCTATAACGCCGACAGCTATTTTCTCGCGACCGCGAACGTGCTGGTCTACACGGACCATGGCGGCAAGCCTGTCACCGGCGCCGTTACCGGCAATACTCTGAGCGCAGCGCCGACGCCGGCTGTCTCGGAAAGCATCTCCGTCGATTCGACGGGCAGCGTGTACAGCGGTTCGGTTCTCGTGACTTCCAAGCGCGGTTACACGATCAGCGGCTATGTCGATACTTCGCACGGACGCGTCCAGACCACGGTCCACCAGGACGTCGGCTTCTCCAGTTACCAGACTTTCCAGGTCAACCCGACCCTCTATGCGCCCGATATCCAGGACGCGCAGCAGCTGACGACGGTGGATTCCCAGACGACCACTCGCGAGGGTGGCCGTGATTCAACCGTGGAATCGCACCTGCGCTATCCGCTGGTCGTCGACTACGCGTTCCTCCAGAACGCCGATGGCACGTATACCCAAACGACCACGGTCGATCAAAGGAACGAGTTCACCGAAATGCTGGGTCGCGCGGGCTTTGCGGGATCGACGCGCACGCGCAGCGAACAGGTTCATTCGACCGACGTGCTGAGCTACGACGCGAACTTCAACATCCTGGCGAACAGCGCCAGCAAGTCGAGCGCGTCGTACCTGAGCACCGGCGGAGACGACGATTGCTACAGCCGCAAGCTGACGTCTGCGTCGCAGGTCCTGCTGACGGTCGTCGACGGCGACGATTGCCGCTAAGTCGCAGTTCAAGCGCTGCGCGCGCAAAGAACTCCGTGCAAGAGCGGCTCTTTCCCGCGGGCGGTGCGATCCAGGCGCAGGTTCACGCTACCTGCGCCGTCCACCATAACGTCGCAGGATTTCCAGAATTGCGAGTGCGAGCAAGGCATATGTCCAGGGCGGCAACGGCACATCACCGTTGTCGGCCCCCGCATTGACTGCAGAACCGACCGCAAAGCTTTGCGTAACTTCCGCGGCGGCCGCATAGACGCCGTTGCCCGCCTGGTCCGCCGCCACCGTACAAGTCCCGGCGCTAACGCCCGTGACCGTGCTGCCGCTGACCGTGCATACCGATGTCGTCTGGCTGCTGAACGTAACGGTCAGGCCCGAACTGGCTGTAGCACTGAGCGACGCGGTACCGCCCACGGCAAGCGCCGGCGCCGCGCCGAACGCAATGGTTTGCGTCTGGGCCGTGATGGCAAAGGTCTGCGTGACTTCCGTAGCCGCCGCGTATTGGCTGTTTCCGGCTTGATCCGCCGCAATCGTGCACGTGCCGGCAGTGACGCCCATGACCGTAGTGCCGCTGACCGTGCACACGGCGGTCGTCTGGCTGCTGAACGAAACGGTCAACCCGGAACTCGCCGTCGCACTCACGGTTCCGCTCCCGCCCGCCACCACATTGGGGGCAGCGCCGAAGGTGATGCTTTGCGATTGCAGGCTTGCGCCGACGGCAAAGCTGAGCGTTTGCTCGACGGCCGGCATGATCGTACTGGTACCGGCCTGATCGACCGCGATCGTGCAGGTGCCGGCCGATACGCCGGTCACGACGTTGGCACTGACCGTGCAAACCGAGGCTGTCAGGCTCGTGTAGCTTACGGACAGGCCGGAGCTTGCAGTCGCGCCGAGCGTTCCGTTGCCACCGACGGAAACCACCGGGGCCGTGCCCACGTTGATCGTCTGCTCCACGCCCGGCGCGAAAGAGACGCCGCGGATCGACGTCTGCCCGCTCGCGTCGGTGTACAGGGTCGTGAATTGCTCGTTGGCCACCTGCGAGATCGACGTGGCGGCAAGATTGTCCGTGATCTCGACTACGTAGCTCTGCGACAGCTCATTCAAGCCGTACGTCGAAGCGAACAATTGGACCTGCCCAACTACCACGCGCCCTGTCAGCGAGAGCAGGCCGGTGACGCCCGGCGCCGTCGGCGTAGCGGCGTTCGCGTTGGCGTTGTTGGCAAGGTTCAGCCCATTGACCAGGTCGTAGGCCAGTGTCCACACACCGTTGACGAGGATCCATTTCTGCAGACCACCTTCGCCCAGGCCGGCGGCATTGGCACTGCCGTCCTTGGGTTCGCCGCTGTCCGCCACATACAGGACGGTCGGACTGGCCAGGAAGAACTGCTCGGGACTAAGGTAGACGAAGCTGCCGATGCGGGCATTGTTGACGCCGTTGGCGGTTTGCGCGGTCAGGTTGATCGACGCGTTATTGCCGCCCAGGGAAAGCGGACTGGCGGGCGGTACGATCAAGTTCGTGACCAGGCCCGTCGATGCGACGGGCAGATTGCCGTTGGCGTCGGTAAGCGTGTCGACGTTCGTGAAATCATTGGCGCCCGTCGACGGCTTGAAATCGCGCGAAACATACAGCGTGTTGCCGCTACCCGCGTTGAGAATCTCGACGACCCGTGTGTCGGTGCTGTTGTCGATGGTCGTCGCGATGCTCGCGCCGATCGGCGCATAGGCCACGCCCTCCGTCGGATCGCCCTTGCTCGCACCCTGGCCCGAAGTCCAGAAGGCCGTGCCGTCGATGGTCGCGACGCTCCGCGGATTGTTCTGGTTGTACAGGCCGGTGAGTTGTGTACTCGTGTCGATGCTGGTGTTGATGCCGATCAACGCAACCGTCCGCGGCACGGTTGTCACGACGGTCCCGGTCTGGTTTGCGGCCGTGAGGCTGGTGGTCTGGCCCAAAGCCGCCGTGCCGTACGTCGTGAGGGGTGCGGAGTTGAATGTGGCCGCGTCCACGCCATAACCCATCATCGCGAGGTACTGGCCATTGACGGAAAGCTGGAGATGGCCTTCCGAGGCGGAGCCGAATTCACCCGAGATCGGCGCCTGCGCCGAACCCGCTTGGGGAAGAAGCAAGGCGCCTGTCTCGGTCGCGATCGTGCCGTCGGAACTCAATTGGAATTGCTGCAAGGCGATGGGGGATGCCGTATCGAGATCCGCCCCGCCGTTGTTCAGGCCCGATACGGTGCTGATCACCAGGTTGCCGGCGGTGAAGGTGGTGATCGGATTGGCAACCACAAAGGTCTGCGTGACCGTACTCGCCGCCTGGTAGTCCGCGTTGCCGGCCTGGTTGGCGGCGATCACGCAGTTACCATTCGCGAGCGCCGTCACGGCGCTGCCGCTGACGGAACAGACCGTGGGCGTATTGCTCGAGAACGTAACGCTCAGCCCGGAACTTGCTGCTGCGCCGAGCGTGGCAGTACCCCCAACCAATACCTGGGGCAGGCTCTGGAAGCTGATCGTCTGGGTGGCCGCGCCGACCGTGAAGCTTTGCGAAACCTGCGCGGCCGCGAGATAGTTGCTGTTGCCCGCCTGGTTGGCGGCGATCGTGCATGTGCCCGGAGCCACGCCGGTCACGGTGCTGCCACTCACCGTGCATATCGCCGTCGTCAAACTGCTGAAGCTCACGGCGAGCCCGGAACTGGCAGTTGCCGAAACGGTTCCCGTGCCGCCATAGACGAGCGACGGAGCGCTTCCGAACGAGATCGTCTGGCTGCCCTGCCCGACCGCAAAACTCTGGGTGACTTCGGGCGCAGCGTAGTAGTTCGCATTCCCCGCCTGATCCGCGGCGACTGTGCAGGTCCCGGTCGCGACGCCGGTCACCGTGCTGCCGCTGACCGTGCAGGTTCCCGGCGTCTGGCTGCTGAAAGTGACCGTCAATCCCGAACTCGCCGTCGCACTGAGATTGGCGATACCGCCGACAAGCACGTTGGGCGCAGGTCCAAACGTAATGGTCTGTGTTTGAACTGCGCTCACGACGTTGATGGTTTGTGTCGCCTCGGTCGCCGCGCTGTATTCGTTGTTGCCTGCCTGATCACCGGTCACGACGCAACTGCCGACGGCAACACCCGTCACGACGTTGCCGCTGACGGTGCAAATGGACGGCGTGGTCGACCCGAATATGACCGTAAGCCCGGAACTTGCCGTCGCGACAAGGGTACCGGTACCGCCCACGACCACGGCCGGCGCCTGGCCGAAGGTGATGGTCTGCGGCACATTGACGCCCGCGGAGGCATCCGTGCTGGCGCCGGCGTCGTTCACGGCACGCACCCGGTAATAAACGGTCGAGTTGCTCAGGCCGGTGAAATTGCCGGACGTCGCATTTGCCGCGACAAGCGTCGTATTGGCAACGGGCGAAAAGCTGCTGTTGTAGGAAAGGTCGACGACGTAGTAATTGACCGTGGCCCCGCCGCTCGGAGCAGTCCAGTTCGCGGTGAAACTCGACGCGGTGACATTCGTGGCGTTCGGATTGGACGGTGCGTTCGGCACTGCCGTTGCGAGCGCCGTTTCCGGCGAAGGCGCCAGGCCGTAGTAAACGGCATCGGTGGGCTGCCCGCTCGCAGTTGCAAACGCGGTGTAAGGCGTGTTCGACGCGAGCGTTCCCGTCGGGCCGCTGGTGTCGAAGGCCTGGTACAGGATTCCGGCCTTGGAATTCGTGAAGTACAAGGCAACAATGCCATCGCCCAGATTGGCAGCCATCAGGCCGTGCGTATTGACGCCGCTGATGCCGGCCGTGCTCAGCCCGCCGGCAGCGACCCAATTACTGCCGTTGTAGGTGTACTTGGAGATCAAGTTGTTGACGTTATCGGCCAGGTACAAGGTATCGTTCCCGGTAGAGCCGGACTGCAGCTTCAGGAAAGCGACGCCGCGATAGTTGGACGTAGCGATATTCGCGCTGACCGCGCTGACGGTCTGCGTTCCGCTGGTCGGCAGACCGGTACCGACCGTGTCGAACGTCGAGCTGCTGAAGGACGAGTAGAGCTGGCCGTTGCTGATGGCCATGCCCTGTGCGTTCGTCTGTACCAGCTGTGCGCCGGTCGTGGCGCCCAGCGCCGCGTACCAAACGCCATAGTTCGTCTTGCCTGAGCCGTTGCCGCTGATCCAGGCATGACCACAGGTGTCACTCGCGGCGCCGCGCACGTTGCTACCCGCGAAAGCCAGCGTTCCCAAGGTCGTTGTCGTATCGATTCCACCCGCGGCGTTTACAAATGCCACGTCGCGCTGCACGTTGCTCGCCGTGATGACGCTCGCAGTGCCGACCGCTGCCGCGTACCCTGCCAGCGTCAGGCACGTGCCGTCGACGGTGCGCGTCATCAGGCCTTCGGACCCGGTGCTGCTCGCCGTCAGTGCATTGGTCAGAGGCGCCGTGCCCGCGACCGTCGGCAATGCGATCGACTGCAACAAGGTGCCGTTCGGGCTGTATTCGTCGAGAAAAACCGGGCCCGCACTTGCCGAAACCGCCGCAGTGCCATTGCCAACGCGATAGGCGACGATGCTGCCCGGCGTGAATTCCGCAGCCACCGCACTGAAACCGGCCATGCCCAGTGCCAGTGCTGCCAGTGCCAGAGAGCATCTCAGCACGCGTTGCTCTGCTCGACCTCTCTGGCTTGTTTCGTCGATGGCGTGACAACGGTCGCCAAAGTCCTGCAGGATCCCGTAGCGGTTTTTCATCTTGTCTTTCGAAGTTCTTTTTGTCGAAATGCCACGGTCCACCCAATTTCCGGCGACGATGGCCTTACGCGCCCCTCTCGTGCGCCGGGCGAAACTACGGGTCCTTTATGACAGGCAGGTTCCCGATAGGCATTCGGATTGATCCGAAAGAGCCATCCGCTCGCTTCCCGGCAGCGCGGCGCGCTTACGGTCTGGACAGGAATTCGGTGCCGTCGCGAGGCGGCGGCAGTCCGCTGCCCCGTCATTTACCGGTCATCGCAGACTGTTGAGATTGGCGGCATTAGCCTCTCAAGATCCCGCCGGCCGCTTTCATCGAAAGCGCGCGTTCCAAGCCAAGGCGCGGATTTCACATTCCTGGGTCCGCTATGCCTGCCCGCATTTCGTGGCGCCTCTTCGGCTTTCTTGCACTCTATGGCGTCCTGTACGCCTTGCTCAGTACCTTCTGGTCCGAAGGACTGTCGCACGCACTGATCGACGTCGCCACGGTCAAGCCGGCCGCGTGGATCGCAAGGCTGGTGAGTTCAGATCCAGGCATCGTGGCCGTCGGCCCCCGCATTCAATCGCCGGAAGCATCGATCAACGTTCTTTTCGGTTGCGAAGGCACCGACGTCTTCATGCTGCTTGCCGCGGCACTCTTCGTGGCGCCCGTTTCCCGGCGCGCACGCCTGCTCGGCTTTCTTGCCGGCACTGCGCTTGTCTTCGTGGTGAACCAGGCGCGTGTTCTTGCGCTCTTTTATGCGTTTCGGCGCCATCGAGAGTGGTTCGGCCCGATCCACGGCCTGATCGGACCCATGCTTGTCGTGCTTGCCGTGACTTTGTTTTACCTGATTTGGCTGCGCTGGGCGCGGTCCGAAGCCATCAATGGCCAGGGCGCTTGACGCTCCGGGGCGCGCCATGCTGCGCTTTCTTCTGATTGGGATAGGCCTGACGATCCTGGCCGGCGCCCTGCAGAATGAAATCGTCGCCCGCCTCCTGCCTCTATTCCGCGCGTGGCTCGACCTGGTCGACACCACCTTTCGTACGCTCGACCTGTCCATCGTCAGCGACCATTCCGAATCGATGGTTCGCCGTCTTTCGACCCCGGCATTCGTGCACGCGGTCGGGAACACGTTCCTTTATCCGGGACCGGTCCTGTTCAACCAGGCGGCCGCGGGCATCGTGCTGCAACCGGCGATCCTGGCCATCGCGCTTCTCGCGGTCTGGCCGTGGCACTCGCGCACGGATCTTTGCCTGCGCTTGCTGCTTGGCGCCGTCTTTCTGCCCTTGCTCCTCGTGCTCGATGTCCCCATGATGCTTTGCGGATTTGCCTGGTACACGGAGCTCAAGGAATTCGACCCCAGCCACTTCTCCTTGCTCGTTTCCTGGGCAGACGCAATGAACGCGGGCGGGCGCTTCGCGCTGGCCATCGTCGCGGCGGCGAGTGCGACCGCCCTGGCCGTGCGTTTGTCCGTGCGCTTGGAGGGCATGCGCGACAGGACGCCTCTGCCGACGTAAAATCCCGATACGGTGGCACGAAACGTCGAGATCAAGGCGCGCATCGAGAGCCTGGACGCCCTGGAGCCGGTCGTCCGAGACTTTGCGGACAACGGGCCGATCGAGATCCGGCAGGACGATACGTTCTTCCCGTGTCAAGCGGGACGATTGAAACTGCGTGATTTCGGCGACGGTTCCGGCGAGTTGATTTTTTATCAGCGCGCCGACGTACTTGGGCCGAAACTCTCCCAGTACACGCGTAGCGCCAGCGCGGATCCCGCCACGCTTCGAAGCATTCTGACGCAGGCCATGGGCCAGTCGGGACGCGTCGTGAAGCGCCGCACGCTGTACCTGGCTGGTCGCACCCGTATCCATCTGGACCGCGTGTTGGATCTCGGCAACTTCCTGGAACTCGAGGTCGTTTTGCAGGACGGTGAGGCGATCGAGAGTGGAATTGCCGAGGCCAATGGCTTGCTCGAACGTCTCGGAGTTGACGCATCGCAGCTGACCGAGGGGTCGTATTTCGATTTGCTGGCAAAAGCTCGTCCGTACCGTTGATGACGGCTCCCGGGACTTCCCTTGCCCAGGAGCTGCCGCAGATCCGCGGGAAATCGGGGGCGCGAGCAGGTCTTTGGGTTGCGGCGACCGTGGCCGGCAACGCGCTCGAATTCTTCGACTTTCTCACTTACACATTCTTCTCGGTTTACATCGGGCGCGCGTTCTTCCCGACCGCCAACCCATGGACCAGCCTCTTGCTTTCCCTTGCGACATTTGGCGTGGGTTTCTTCACACGTCCCTTGGGGGGAATTCTCATAGGAGCGTATGCAGACCGCGCGGGCCGTCGCCCCGCCCTGATGCTGACGATCGGCTTGATGTCGGTTGGAACGCTGGCCCTCGCCTTTACGCCGTCCTATTCGTCGATCGGCATTGCCGCTCCCTTGATTCTCGTAGCGGCCCGTCTCGTGCAAGGACTGGCGCTCGGCGGCGAAGTGGGACCGTCGACCGCGGTCCTTCTGGAAAACGCGAGTCACGGCAGAATCG
>Ga0181537_10001357_pt1 | contig 22626 bp, 22 predicted proteins | sample PEATcosm2014_Bin_39_FD_119765 | JGI IMG/M metagenome (GOLD analysis project Ga0181537, IMG submission 119765) | Peatland microbial communities from MTU Mesocosm Facility, Houghton, MI, USA - PEATcosm2014_Bin23_10_metaG | ecosystem: Environmental > Terrestrial > Soil > Wetlands > Peat | place... | reverse complement strand
ATCGACCTCGGCACTACCAACTCGCTGGTGGCGGCGGTGCGCAACAGCATCCCGGCGGTGATCAACGACGCGCAGGGCCGGCCGCTGCTGCCGTCGGTCGTGCATTACACGGGGCCCGGCGCGCCTGAGGTTGGTTATGAAGCGCAGGCGAAACAAAGCATCGACCCGATGAATACCGTGGTCTCGGTCAAGCGTTTCATGGGACGCGGGTTGAAGGACGTGGTGCACGCCGAAAATGCGCCTTACGATTTTGTCGATGCACCGGGCATGGTGCAGTTGAAAACCGTGGCCGGGATCAAAAGCCCGGTCGAGATCTCGGCGGAAATCCTCAAGGTCCTCAAGCGCCGCGCCGAAGACGCGCTGGGCGGCGAGCTGGCTGGCGCGGTGATCACGGTCCCCGCTTATTTCGACGACGCGCAGCGTCAGGCCACCAAGGACGCGGCTTCTCTCGCCGGCCTCAATGTGTTGCGCCTGCTCAACGAGCCGACCGCGGCGGCCGTCGCCTATGGGCTGGACAACGCGGCGGAAGGCATTTACGCCATTTTCGACCTGGGCGGCGGCACTTTCGACATTTCGATCCTCAGGCTCACCAAGGGCGTGTTCGAAGTGCTGGCGACCAACGGCGACGCGGCACTCGGCGGCGACGACTTCGACCAGCGCCTGTTTTGCTGGATGATGGACGAAGCCAGGCTGAGACTCCTGTCGCCGCAGGATACGCGGCTTCTGATGGTGCGCGCGCGTGAAGCCAAGGAACGCTTGTCCAGCGCGTCCGAGGCCCGCATTGTGCAAAAGCTCGGCAATGGCCAGGCCGTGGACCTCAACCTCGATGCGCAGACTTTTTGCGAAATCACCCAGACGCTGGTCAACAAAACGCTGGCGCCGACGCGCAAGGCGCTGCGCGACGCGGGACTTACCGTCGCCGACATTTCCGGCGTGGTGATGGTGGGCGGCGCCACGCGCATGCCGCATATCCAGCGCGCGATGGCGGATTTTTTCGGGCAGGCGCCGCTTAACAACCTCGATCCGGACAAGGTAGTCGCGGTCGGCGCTGCAATCCAGGCCAACGCTCTCGCCGGCAACCGGGCGAAAGATGAGGACTGGTTGTTGCTCGACGTGATTCCCTTGTCGCTGGGCGTCGAGACCATGGGCGGCCTCGCCGAGAAGGTCATTCCGCGCAACTCGACTATCCCTGCCGCGCGCGCCCAGGAGTTCACTACGTTCAAGGACGGCCAGACCGCGATGAGCCTGCACGTGGTGCAGGGCGAGCGCGAGCTGGTGTCGGATTGCCGCTCGCTGGCGCGCTTCGAGCTGCGCGGCATTCCGCCGATGGCGGCGGGTGCGGCCCGCATCCGCGTGACGTTCCAGGTCGACGCCGATGGCCTGCTGTCGGTGGCGGCACGCGAATTGTCGAGCGGGGTCGAGACTGCGGTGGCGGTCAAGCCGTCCTACGGCCTGTCCGACGAGCAGATCACGCAAATGCTGAAAGACTCGTTCGACCATGCCAGGGAAGACGTGCATGTGCGCGCGCTGCGCGAATCCCAGGTCGACGGCGAGCGCTTGCTGGAAGCGATTAACGCGGCGCTGGCGGAGGACGCGGGCCTGCTCGACGCCAGCGAGGAAAAACACATCCGCGAGCAGATGGCGGCGCTGCGCGCCTCCATGGCGGGTACCGACCACCGTGGTATCAAGGCTGCTGCGGAAAAGCTCAACAAAGCCACCGAAGCGTTCGCCGCCCTGCGCATGGACCGCAGCGTGAAGCGCGCGCTGACCGGGCAACGGGTCGACAAGCTGAATGTCTGAACATTGTCCGGCCTGCAAGCCATGCCGCAGATAACCGTACTGCCGAACGCCGAGCTGTGCCCGGACGGCAAAACCTTCGAGGCGAGGAGCGGGGTGTCGATCTGCGACAATCTGCTCGCCAACGGCGTCGAAATCGAGCACGCCTGCGAGAAATCCTGCGCCTGCACCACTTGCCACGTGGTGGTGCGCGAGGGTTTCGATTCGCTGGCGCCGTCGGAAGAGAACGAGGATGACCTGCTCGACCGCGCCTGGGGCCTGGAACCGTTGTCGCGCCTGTCGTGCCAGGCCATCGTCGCCGGCGCCGATCTCACCGTCGATATTCCGAAATACACCATCAACATGGTAAAAGAGGGCTCGCCCAAGGGCTGAGCGGCAGGAGGATCGCTATGAAATGGACCGATACCCTCGAAATCGCGATGGCGTTGTCTGACAGACATCCGGAAGTCGACCCCCAGACCCTGCGATTTACGGATCTCCACCGCTGGGTGACCGAATTGCCGGAATTCGACGACGATCCCGCGCGTTCGGGGGAAAAAATCCTCGAAGCCATCCAGATGGCCTGGATCGACGAAGTCGACTGACCGGCAATCTTTGCGCTGGCCCCCGGTTCCAAGCATAATTCGCCATGGCCAAGATCCAGCTCGTCGAAGTGCGCGGGGCGATTCGCAACGTCATCCAGTTGCAGGAACGCGAGCGCAAGTACCTGCTCAACGAAATCGTGCAGGTCAAAGGCCTGATGCCGCTCCTGATGAAGCCGCGCAACAAGCAGCGCTGGAGCGCGGAAGACAAGGCCGAGCTGCGCGAGCACCTGCGGCGCATTTCGCATATCTCGCCTTATATCGCGGTGATGATCCTGCCCGGTTCCATCGTGCTGCTGCCGATTCTGGCCTGGTGGCTCGACCGGCGCCGCAAAGGCGCGCCCGAACTGCGCGACAAGCGTGCACGCGAATTGCAGGCTGCTGCTGCGGCTGGCGCGCCTGGCGTTGCCGCCGCGACCGTGCCGCAGCAGTCCACTATTCAAACAGATTAAGGACGGCGTCGAGCCCGCAGTGGTTGATGGCGTGGTTTGCCTCGGCCCTGACCGCGGGCTTCGCACGGTAGGCGACGCTGACGCCGGCTTCGCGCAGCATCGGCAGGTCGTTGGCGCCGTCGCCGATGCCGATGACCTGACCGGCTTCAATCCCTAGTTCTCCGCGCAGTTTGCGAACCGCCGCCGCCTTGGCTTCGGCGTCGACTATCGCGCCGGGTATCCGGCCCGTCAGCTTGCCGTCCTCGATTTCGAGCTCGTTGGCAAGCGTGTAGGCGAGGCCGAGACGCTCTTTCAGCCTTTCGGTGAAGAAGCGAAAGCCGCCGGATACCAGCATGGAACGGACGCCGGCCTGGTGCATGGCCGCGAGCATCGCCTCGGCGCCCGGCGACAAGCGCAGCCGCTCCTGGTACACCCGGTGCAGCGCGTCTTGCGGCAAGCCGGCGAGCAGGGCGACGCGGCGCCGCAGGCTTTCAGCGAAATCGATCTCGCCGCGCATCGCGGATGCGGTGATCGCCGCGACCTGCGGCTTGATCCCCTGCAGGTCGGCGATTTCGTCGATGCACTCGATGCTGATGAGCGTCGAATCCATGTCCATCACCACCAGTCCCATAGCGCCAAGCTTGCGGCCCGCGGGAACCAGTGCGCAGTCGAGCCGCGCGGCGTCGCACAGCGAAGCGATTTGCTGCAGTGACGCGGGCGCGGCCTGCACACCGCGCAGGCGGAAACACCGCGCATTGACGCGCTCGATACCTGTGGCGGCACTGAGCCTCGCCAATTCCTTGAGCAGTGGCGTGGCGATGTCCTCGCCCTGGATCACCAGGTGGTTCATTTGGGCGGACTCAATTTCGCAATCGCCTTCGGGTTGCCTTCGGCCGCGGCCCGGCGGTAGTAGGAGGCGGACCGGTCCGCGTCCGCGAGCGTGCCCAGGCCCAGCTCGTAAATGACGCCGAGCTCGTAATTGGCGGAAGCCATCGACGGCGAAGGCGGCCCTGCGGCCGCGCGCTCGAACCAGGCAATCGCGGCGGCAAGATCGCGCGGCACGCCTTCACCTTTTTGCAGAAGTACGCCGAGCAGGTATTGCGCCTCCGCCGAATCCTGCTCGGCTGCAAGGCGCAGCCAGCGCACGGCCTCGGCCATATTGGCGGGAACGCCCTCGGCGCCGACCAGGTAGAGCCTGCCGAGCTGCACCTGCGCGCGCATGTAGCCCTGGCCCGCCGCGCGCAAGAGCCACTGCAGCATGGCGGGGGCGTTGCGCGACTTTTCAGGATCGTCGGTGCCGAGCCCCTGGCCCAGCATCAGCGCGTAGTTGAGCTGCGCCTGGGGATTGCCCTGTTCCGCCGAACGGCCGTACCACAGGCGCGCCTGCGCCAGGTTCAGCGCAACCCCGCGGCCGTCGTAGTACATGGCGCCGAGATTGTTTTGCGCTTTGGCGCTGCCCGCCTGCGCAGCCTTGGCGTACCAGGCGGCGGCGTGCTCGGGACTCGCGCCGTGCACCTTGCCGGATTCGTTGAGCAGGCCGCGCAAGTACAACGCTTCCGGATCGCCCTTATCGGTGAGCGGCGCCAGCAGCGCCAGGGCTTTCTCGAAGTCCTGTGCGTCGATCGCCTGCAAAGCCTGTTCGAGGCTGGCCTTCGGTTTGGCTCCCGCTTTGCCGGGCGCGGGCGTTTGCCCAAAGGCGGGTGTTGCCAGCAGGGCGGCGCTTAACGCGAAGCAGGCGAGGGCGCGACTCATCACACTGCCTGCGCCAGCACTTTCAATGCGTTCCGCACCGCCAGCACGCGTTCGCTGAGCGTGGCGGACTTTGCTTCGACCCGCAGCCGGTCCGGGCCCTGCAGCCGGTAATTTTTTTGCCGGCCGATCAGCGCAATCAGCTTGGCGCCGTCCAGCGGCGGCTGTTTGACGAACTGCAGCTGGATTTGCTCCCCGGTGGCGTCGATGCGCGCGATGCCGAGCGGACGCGATGCCACCCGCAGGCGATGCGAGTCGAGCAGGGTCTGCGCCGGTTCCGGCAGCAGGCCGAAGCGGTCGATGAGTTCTTCGTGCATGGCGTCAAGCTGTTCCGGGGTTTCACAGTTGGCGAGGCGCTTGTACAGGGTAAGCCGTTGGTGCACGTCGCCGCAATAGGCGTCCGGAAACAGCGCCGGCAGGTGCAGGTTGATTTCGGTGGTGACGCCGAGCGGCTCGGTCAGGTCAGGCTCGCGGCCGGCTTTGAGTGCCCTCACTGCGTGCAGCAGCATGTCGGAATAGAGATTGAAGCCGATTTCCTGCATTTCCCCGCTCTGCGATTCGCCGAGCACTTCGCCTGCGCCACGGATTTCGAGGTCGTGCATCGCGAGGTAAAACCCTGCGCCCAGGTCCTCCATCATCTGGATCGCTTCCAGCCGTTTTTTGGCGGACCCGGACAGCGCTCCCTCCTCGTGCACCATCAGGTAGGCGTAGGCCTGGTGGTGCGAGCGGCCGACGCGTCCGCGCAGCTGGTGCAGTTGCGCGAGGCCGAACTTGTCGGCGCGGTTGATGAGAATGGTGTTGGCGGTCGGCACGTCGATGCCGGTCTCGATAATGGTGGTGCACAGCAACAGGTTGAAGCGCTGCTGGTAGAACTCGCGCATCACGTGCTCCAGGTCGCGCTCGCGCATCTGGCCGTGCGCCACCGCGATGCGGGCTTCCGGCACCAGGCGCGCGAGGCGCGCGTGCATGTCGGCGATGGTGGCGACCTCGTTATGCAGGAAATAAATCTGGCCGCCGCGTTTAAGCTCTCGCAGCACCGCTTCACGGATCACGCCGTCGCCCATGCGGCTGACGAAGGTCTTGATCGCGAGCCGCTTCTGCGGCGCGGTGGCGATCACCGAAAAATCGCGCAGACCCTCGAGCGACATCGCCAGCGTGCGCGGGATCGGCGTCGCGGTCAGCGTGAGCACGTCGACTTCGGCGCGCAACGCTTTCAGCGCTTCCTTCTGGCGCACGCCGAAGCGGTGCTCCTCGTCGATAATGACGAGGCCCAGGCGCTGAAACTTGACGTCGCGCGACAACAGCTTGTGGGTGCCGATTGCGATGTCCACGGTGCCGCTCGCGAGGCCCGCGAGGGCCGCGCTCACTTCCTTGCCTGAACGAAAGCGCGACAGCTCGGCGACTTTCACCGGCCAGTCGGCGAGGCGGTCGGAGAAGGTATTGAAGTGCTGCTCGGCGAGCAGCGTGGTCGGGGTCAGGATCGCCACTTGCTTGCCGCCGGAAATGGCGGCGAAGGCGGCGCGCAGCGCGACTTCGGTCTTGCCGAAGCCGACGTCGCCGCAAATCAGGCGGTCCATCGGCTTGCCCGACTTCATGTCGTCGAGCACCGCGCCGATCGCGCCCTGCTGGTCCGGCGTTTCCTCGAAGCCGAAGCCGGCGGCGAACGCTTCCATGTCGTGCTGCGAGAAGCTAAAGGCGTGGCCCTCGCGCGCGGCGCGCAGCGCGTACAGGTTGAGAAGTTCGGCTGCGCTGTCGCGCACCTGCTGCGCGGCCTTGCGCTTGGCTTTTTCCCATTGCCCGCTGCCGAGGCGGTGCAGGGGCGCGTCTTCCAGCGGTCCGCCACTGTAGCGGCCGATAAGATGCAGTTGCGCGACCGGCACGTAGAGCTTGTCGGCGTCGGCGTATTCGAGGTGCAGGAATTCAGTGGCGCCTTCGCCGAGGTCGAGCGTCTCCAGACCGAGGTAACGGCCGATGCCGTGTTGCGCGTGCACCACCGGGTCGCCGATCTTGAGCTCGGACAAATCGCGCAGCATGCCCTCGACCGAACTGCGCCGCGCTTCGGCTTTTTCCTCTTTGCGCCTGACGGTGTCGGCGTAAAGCTCGGTTTCCGTGATGAGGGCGAGATTCTCCCGTGGCAGCAGGAAACCGGCGTCAAGCGGCGAGGAAGCCAATAGCAGGCGTTGTCCGGATGCGACAAACGAAGCGTAATCCGGGCAAGCCGCGGGCCTGAGCCCGTATTCCTCCAGATATTGCGCCATGGTTTCGCGGCGCCCGGCGGACTCGGCGCATAACAGGACACGTCCGGGAAACTTTTCGAGAAAATGTTTCAGTGGAGTCAGCGGATCGTCGGCGCGGCGTTGCACAGCGAGTTCTGGCAGCGCGGAAGTCACCATGGCATCGGAGTCTGCTTCGGTGTCAGCATCGAGGTCGATCGCGGCTTGCGCGGAATCCGCCGCCAGCGCGACGCGCTCGTGGGCCTTTGATGCGACAAAGAATTCCTCGGCGCTCAGAAACATTGCGGAGGGCGGCAATAGCGGCCGGTCCGCGTCGCCGCGCAGCAGGCGGTAGCGCGACTCGGCGTCGCGCCAGAATTGCAACGCCGCAGCCTCGACGTCGTGATGCAGGGCGAGCAGGGTGTCTTTCGGCAAATAATCGAACAAGGTCGCGGTGTGGTCGAAAAACAGCGGCAAGTAGTATTCGATGCCGGCCGGCGCGATGCCCTGGCTCACGTCCTTGTAAATGCGCGACTTCGAAGGGTCGCCCTCGAAAGTTTCGCGGAACCTGCCGCGAAAGCCGCTGCGTCCGGCTTCGTCCAGCGGAAATTCGCGCGCCGGCAGCAGCCGGATCTCGGCCACCTTGTATATGCTGCGCTGGGTATCGACGTCGAACGTGCGCAACGAGTCGATCACGTTATCGTCAAGATCGATGCGATAGGGCACCGCGCTGCCCATCGGGAACAGGTCGATCACGCCGCCGCGAAACGAGTACTCGCCGGGCGCCACCACCTGCGTCACATTCTGGTAACCAGCCAGCGTGAGCTGTTGCCGCAAGTCCGCTTCATCGAGCTTCGCGCCCTGTTTCAGGAAAAAAGTGAACTTTGCCAGGTACTCGGCGGGACACAGGCGGTAGAGCGCGGTGCCCGCCGGCACGATCGCGACGTCGCACGCGCCGTGGGCGATTGCATACAGGGTAGCAAGGCGCTCGGACACCAGGTCCTGGTGCGGCGAGAACGCGTCATAGGGTAGCGTCTCCCAGTCCGGCAGCAAATGAATGCGCAGTTTCGGCGCGAACCAGGCGATTTCTTCCGCCAGGCGTTGCGCCTCGACTGCGCTGGCGCAGATGACCGCGAGCAGGGATTTGCCTGCAGCACCCGATTGCGGTTGCGCCAGACGTGCGAGGGCCAGCGCATCGGACGACCCGGCGAGGCCGCGCAAACGCTTCATGCCGGCCTGCTGCTCCGGCGATGCCGGACGAATTGCCGGTTTACTGAGGCGCCGTGCGCCTTGACCGCTGACCGCATAAACACTTGAAAAAGGCGTGTATTATACCTTCGCTGGAAGTGCCCTCAATTAATCCGGCACCCTTTCACGAACTGCGATTGTTAAACCATGCCCGTGCGCCTGCACGCTCTGATCCCTGCCGCGGGCGCGGGCGTCCGCATCGATTCGGACCTGCCCAAGCAATACCATCTGCTGGCGGGCAAGCCCGTGCTGGTTCACGCCATCGCCGCGCTGGCGCGTTCAATGGCGATTGCCGATGTGTTCGTGGTTCTCGCGCCCGGCGACGAGCGTTTCGCGCAGTGCGGGGCGGAACAATTTGGCGAGCGGGTGCTTCCGCTCTATTGCGGGGGCCGCAGCCGGCGCGACAGTGTTTATAACGGACTGGTGGCGATGGCGGGTGCGGTGGACGAAGACGACTGGGTGCTGGTGCACGATGCCGCCCGGCCCCTGCTGCCGGTGGACGCTCTCGCACGCCTGATCGACGAGGCGGGCGGCGACGAAGTCGGCGGCCTGCTTGCGATGCCGGTAACCGACACCATCAAGCGCGCCGGCCAGGCGGACACACAATCAGGCGTGCGGGTTGCGGCGACCGAACAGCGGGCGGGCCTGTGGCAGGCGCAGACGCCACAGATGTTTCGTTACGGCGTGCTGCTGTCCGCGCTGCGCAATACCGCGGCGGCGGACATCACCGACGAAGCGTCCGCGGTCGAGCTGATGGGGCTCGCCCCGCGCCTGGTGCAGGGCAGCGCCACCAATATCAAGATCACCTGGCCCGGCGACATCGTCATCGCGGAAGCGTTGCTTGCGCAATGCGGGGCGGCACCATGAGCAAAATCAGGATCGGACAGGGCTTCGACGTGCATGCGCTGGTAAGCGGGCGCGCGCTCATCGTCGGCGGCGTGACGATTCCCTTTGAGCGCGGGCTTGATGGGCACTCGGATGCCGACGTGCTGCTGCACGCGATCACCGATGCCCTGCTCGGCGCGGCGGCGCTGGGCGACATCGGATCGCATTTTCCTGATACCGACGCCAGGTTTCGCGGCGCCGACAGCCGCGCCATGTTGCGCGAGTGCGTAAACCGCGTGACGCAGGCGGGATATCGCATCGTGAACGTGGACAGCACCATCATTGCGCAGGCGCCGAAAATGGCGCCGCACATTGCGCTGATGACTGCCAACATCGCAGCCGATCTCGGCATCGACGTCGCCTGTGTCAGCGTCAAGGCCAAGACCACCGAGCATCTCGGCTTTGCCGGCCGTGGCGAGGGCATCGCGGCCGAGGCCATCGCGCTGCTCGAACATGGCTAAGGCAAAACCTCGCCCGCCCGTAGCATCAGCCGATCCAGCCACAAACTCAGACACGGCGCGGCTGTTTTTCGCTTTGTGGCCGGACAGCGGCGTACGCAAGGAACTTGCGGCCTGGCAGCGCAGGCTGCAGCAAAGCATCAACGCGAGCGCGATGCGGCCCTGGACTTTGCACCTTACGCTCGCGTTCCTGGGCGCCACGCCCGAAGCGCAGTTCGATGCGGTCAGGGACGCCGCGGCCGGCGCGCGCGGCATGGCGTTCGACCTTATGCTCGATAAGGCGGACTATTGGCCGCATAACAATATCGTCTGGATAGGCTGCAGCGCCGCGCCGCCGGCCCTGCTCGAATTGCAGGCTGCGCTGACCTCGCGGCTCGGCACCGCCGGTGTCGCGTTCGACACCAAGGCTTTCCTCCCTCATGTCACGCTGTTGCGGAACGTGCGCTCGCCGAAGGCCGCGTGGGAACAATCGAACCTGATCTGGCCGATGCGCGAGTTCGTGCTGGTCGAATCGATCGCCACCGACTACGGCAGCCGCTACGAAATTGTCGCGCGTTTCCCCTTGCGCTAGGGACGCGCCATCGCAACTTTGTTACAAGACTTGAAAGCAACTCATGTCTGGCGGTATGCTCCCGGCTTCGCCGACTGGTTTGCGCGCATGAACCGCAAGCTTTGCCTGTCCCTGTTGTGGTCAATCCTGCTGTTGCTCGCGCAGCAGGCAGCGGTATTGCACGAGATTGGGCACTGGAACAGCGATTTCGCTCGCGGTGGCGTACAGGCCCAGGCCCAGGTTCAACCTCAAGGTCAGGGCAAGCAACAACAGATTCCCGGTACCGCTTGCGAGAAATGCGTGGTGTTTGCGCATTTCGCCGGCGCAGTGTCCCCGGATTTCCCCGAATTCACCCAGCCGCCGCTTGCCTACGATTTTGCAAGGCAGGAAGCGGCATCACAACGCAGCACCGATAGTCCCACTGCCCGCAGCCGCGGGCCGCCCATTCTCCTCTGATCGTCAAACGCATTGACCTGCCGTGCCCCGTAACGGATGCGGCCGGTCGTCACGTTGTGCCGTTTGTTCAGAGGAGTTTCAAATGTTTGGACCCAAAGTCCGTGCCCTGGCGGCTGCGATGGCCGTCACTTATCCTGTAGTCGCCCACGCGGCAGACGGGGCTGCCGATTCCAGCAACGATTACGCCGCACCGGGTGCGATTCCCGCGACCGCGGATTCCCTGCCTGCGGTACAACTCGCGCAGGCGGCGGCGCCAGCCACTGCACCGGCACCCGGCAGCCCGGCGCAGCAAGTCGAAACCGTGATCGTCACCGCGCAAAAATTGAAACAGGCGCGCATCGACATGGTCCCCAAGGTCGGCACCACGATCTATACCATTGACGAAACCCTGATCGGCGCGCTGGGGCAGGGAGATGCCACGCCGTTCGACGAAGTGATGCTGCACCTGCCGGGCGTCGACAAGGACTCGAAGGCGTCGGGTTCGCTGCACGTGCGGGACGATCATTCCAACGTGCAATACCGGATCAACGGCGTGCTGCTTCCCGAGAATATTTCGGGCTTCGGCACCTCGATCGACTCGCGCTACGTCAGCAAAATCGACTTCATCACTGGAACGATTCCGGCGCAATATGGATTGCGCACCGCGGGCGTGGTGGAAATCCAGACCAAAGAAGGCGACGTACCGTTTGGCGGCCAGGTCGAAGTGCTGGGCGGGAGCAACAACACCTTTCAGCCGAGCGCACAACTGTTCGGAACCCAGGGCGCGTTAAGTTACTACTTGTCCGGCAGCTACGTGTCCAACAGCCAGGGAATTGAGATTCCGACGCCGGATCGCAGCAACCCGCACGACAAAACCGAGCAGACCAAGAGCTTTGGCGATTTTTCTTACTTCGTCAACGCCGACACCCGGCTGGGCTTTCTGTTCGGCACCTACAACGGCCGGTTTCAGATACCGACCAATCCGAATATCGCGCCCGGGTTCAACCTGGCAGGCGTCAGCGACTTGACTACCGAGATGATTACCCTGCCGTCGTCGCAGCTCAACGAGAATCAGACCGAAGTGAACCGTTTTTTCATTGGCGTACTGCAGCGCAGTGTCGGGAATCTGGATTTCCAAGCCTCGGTCTTTCACCAGTATTCCGACCTGCACTACACGCCTGACCCGATCGGCGACCTGGTCTACCTCGGTACTGCTTCCGACACGCTTCGTTCCAATTCCGCAAGCGGCCTGCAGCTCGATGCGGCCTATCGCCTCAATCCGGCCCATACCATACGATTCGGCGGCGGCTTTACGGCGCAAAGAACCCAGAGCAACAATACCGTCTCGGTGTTTCCGGCCGACGTGAACGGCAACCAGATTTCGAATATTCCAACCTCGATTGTCGACGATTCGGGCCAGCTCGGGCGCATCTACAGCCTGTACCTGCAGGATGAATGGCACGTCGATCCCAGGCTGACGGTGAATTATGGCGCGCGCTTTGACCACGTCAACGCCTTTATCGACGAGCAGCAGATCAGCCCGCGGGTGAACATGGCCTACGAACTGACTCCTGCGACTTCGGTGCACGCCGGCTACGCGCGGACGTTCACGCCGCCGCCGCAGGAGCTCGCCTCTCAGAACAGCGTCAATCTCTATGCCAATTCCACCAATCAGGCAGCGGTGCCGACGGAAGACCCGGTCAAGGCCGAGCGCGCGCATTACTTCGACGTCGGCATGGCCAACAAGGTCAATTCCAACCTGACGGTCACGCTCGATACCTATTACCGGAGCATCAGGGACCTGATCGACGAAGGCCAGTTCGGGCAGGCGCTGATCCTGTCGCCGTTCAACTACGACAAGGGTTACGCCAAGGGAGTCGAGTTGTCGTCGACTTATACCTACAAGCAGTGGACCGCGTACGCGAATTTTGCCTACCAGAAAGCACAGGGCGAAAACATTGTCTCCGGCCAGTCGCTGTTCGGTCCGGACGAGCTTGCGTATATCGCCAACCACTACATCTATCTCGACCACGACCAGACCTACACCGTGTCGACGGGCGTAAACTACAAGTTCGGGTCGAACCGGGTCAGCGCCGACGCCATTTTCGGCACCGGGCTCCGGCGCACCGGGGACGATGGCGTTCCGAACGGCGATCACCTGCCGGCTTACACGGTCGTCAACGGCGCGTTGATCCACGACTTCGGTGCAACCGCGCTCGGCAAGCTCCAGGGCCGCATCGCCGTCCTCAACATATTCGACAAATCCTATGAGCTGCGCGACGGCACCGGCGTCGGCGTCGGTGCGCCGCAATGGGGGGTGCGCCGCACGTTTTATGCGGCGATGACGTTGAAGTTCTAGCGCGCGTGACCGGCGGTTCCGGGCAGCCGCCGGCCGCGCGCATTACCATACCGGCTTTGCCGACAACACCGTGGTCAGAGCGACCCGGGACCGCCTATGAGCGCATTGTGGTTTTCGTTCGCAACTTTCGTTTCGACCTTCGCCGGCGGCCTGTTCGCGCTCAAGTTCCGCGACCGTCTGCACCTGATCCTGAGCTTCACCGCGGGTGTGCTGCTGGGCGTGGTGTGCTTCGACATCCTGCCGGAAATTTTCCGGCTCGCCCGCGAGCATGCGCTCGACGCCACCGGCGCCATGATTGCGCTGGTGGTTGGTTTTCTGGTGTTCCACAGCCTCGAAAAATTCGTGCTGCTGCACCATGCGCACGAAGGCGAGTACGCCGCCCACCACCACCCGCATGTGGGCGTGGTTTCGGCCCTGGCGCTGGCCGGACATAGCTTTATGGACGGGGTCGCGATCGGCCTCGGCTTCCAGGTGTCGGGGGCGGTCGGCACCGTGGTCGCGGTCGCGGTGATCGCGCACGATTTCTGCGACGGCCTCAACACCGTGAGCCTGATGCTCGTGCATCGCAACACGACCCTGCGCGCGTTTGCGATGCTGGCGCTCGACGCCGTCGCCCCGGTGCTGGGCACGGCTTCCACCTTGCTGTTCCAGGTTCCGTCATCGTTCCTGTTGCTCTACCTGGGATTTTTCGCGGGCTTTCTCCTCTACGTGGGCGCATCGGACATCCTGCCGGAGGCGCATTCGCAGAATCGCTCGGGCACCGCGTTCGGCCTCATCAGCCTGACCTGCCTTGGCGCGCTGTTCATTTTTGTCGCGACTCGCTTCGCGGCATAGCGCTGTAAAAACAGGAAAAAATATCCGGCACGGGGTTCGCCGCGGCGGGCTGTCAACCCTTGTCAACCCGCATGGCCGCTCACGCGTTGAATATTGTTTTGAGCGCGCCTCAATAACAATCTGCGCGCCTGCAATCGTGTCTGCTCAATTCACTTCCACGGCGCCGGCCGCCGTGCCCTCGCGGCCCCGGTCCGGCGACCTCGAAACGTTGAGGACGCTGTCGCCCTACGTCTGGCAGTTCCGCCGCCGGGTGCTCGCCGCCGTGCTGTGCCTCGCCGCCGGCATCCTGTGCAACGTCTCGGTGCCGCTGATTTTCCGCGGTGTGGTAAACCGTCTCGATCCCAAGCTGGCGGCCGTTGCCATTCCGGTGGCGCTGGTGCTCGCCTACGGCGCGGCGCGCATGCTGGGAAGCCTGTTAGACGCTGCGCAGATCCGCCTGGTCGCCAAAATGACGCAGGCGACGGTGCGCGCCATCGCCATTCGCGTGGTCGGCCACCTGCACCTGCTGTCGCTGCGTTTTCACATCCAGCGCCAGACCGGGGCGCTCACGCGCGACATCGAGCGCGGCGTGCGCGGCATCAGCTTCGTGGTGCTGCATATCCTGTTTTTCGTGGTGCCGCTGTCGATCGAGATCCTGATCACGCTCGGCATCCTCGCCGTGCAATACCCGCCGGCGTTCGCCCTCATCACTTTTGCCACCGTCGGCACTTTCGCCGCGTTCACGCTGTGGATCGCGCACGGCCGCATCAGCATCGTGCGCAGCATGAACGACCGCGATTCGGCGGCGCACAGCCGGGCGGTGGACGGCCTCATCAACTTCGAGACCGTCAAGTTCTTCGGCAACGAGGGCTTCGAGGTCGAGCGCTACGACGAGAGCATGGCGCACTGGGAAGCGGCGGCGATCCGCAACGAAATGTCGGTGTCGGGCGTGGTGCTGGGACAGGGTTTCCTGATTGCGGCCGGCATTACCGCGCTGATGTTCACCGCGGCGAGCGGCGTGGTCGCCGGCACGCTGTCGATCGGCGACCTGGTGTTGATGAACGCCTATATCCTGCAGTTGTTCATGCCGCTCAGGGAAATTGGCTTCGTCTACCGCGAAATCAAGCGCTGCCTGACCGACATGGAGCGCATGTTCGGCCTGCTCGGCATCGACGCCGAGGTCAAGGACCGGCCGGGCGCGCAGCCGCTGGCCGTCGGCGGCGCCGCGGTCAGTTTCGAAAACGTGGTGTTCGGTTACGACGCGTCGCGGCGCATCCTGCACGGGGTGAGCTTTGAGATCCCCCCCGGCCGCACGGTGGCGGTGGTTGGCCATAGCGGCTCGGGCAAATCGACGCTGGCCAAGCTCTTGTTCCGCTTTTACGAAATCGAGTCGGGACGCATCCTGATCGACCGCCAGGACATCCGCCAGGTGACGCAGGCGAGCCTGCGCGCGGCTGTCGGTATCGTGCCGCAGGAGACGGTGCTGTTCAACGACAGCATCCTGTACAACATCGCCTACGGCCGCCCCGGGGCGTCGCGCGAGGACGTGGTGGAGGCGGCGAAACTCGCCTTCATCCACGACTTCATCGCGAGCCTGCCCGCGGGCTACGACACGCTGGTCGGCGAGCGCGGCCTCAAGCTCTCGGGCGGCGAGAAACAACGGGTGGCGATTGCGCGCGCGATCCTGAAAAACCCCGCAGTGATCATTTTCGACGAGGCGACGTCCGCGCTCGACTCCAAATCGGAAAAGGCGATCCAGGCCGAGCTGAAGAAGCTCTCCGAGAATCGCACCACGCTGACCATCGCGCACCGGCTCTCCACCGTGGTCGACGCCGACGAAATCCTGGTGCTGGAAGCCGGGCACGTTGTCGAGCGCGGCCCGCACCGCGCGCTGCTCGCGAAAAACGGCGCTTACGCCAGGATGTGGGCGCTGCAGCAGCAGGAAGAATGGGATCAGGCCGAGGCCGCCTCGGAGGCGGTACCCCGGCCTGTATCCGCAGCCGAATTCAGTTGAGCGTCAAATGGATTTCGCGGTTTTCCGGCTCGCGATGCTCGACGAAGCGGAACACCGAGTCCACGGTCACGGTATCGATGTGGCCCGCCATGCGGCGATCGAAGGGCTGGTCGTCGAAGGCGATGTTGGCGCGGAACATGCGGGCGCCAAGCCTGGTCATGGCGTCGAGCTCGACGGTCCCGGGCTGGTAGCCCGCCGTTTTCAGCCAGGCCTGGGCTTGCGCGCGCGAGTTGATGTCCACGTCGCGCGCGCTCGCCGCCGCCAGCAGTTCGAGCCCCCACTGGTTCGAGTTCTGGTATTGCGTTGAGTAGGGATAGGCGAGCATGTTGTAGGGCAGGCCGTGCATCGCGAGCGGTGCGTTGCCCGCGAGCAGCGCCGCCAGGTGCTGCTGGGTTTCCTGGCCCGGGATCAGGATCAGCGTTTCGTACGCGAACATGTCATCCAGGAAGAAATTGCCCAGGCCCTCGAGGTAGATGTTCGATTCGGCTTTGCCGCAGCTATTGAGCTCGTGCACCACCATCCAGCGGCCCTGCGGGTGATCGCGCCAGACGTAGCCGAAGTGCGAGTAGCGCAGGTGGTATTTCGACAGGTCCTGGCCGACCCGCGCGATCAGCGCCACTTGCGCGCCTGAATCGTCGAGCGCCGTGCGGGTTTGCTGCGCCAGCGTCAGCGCCTTTTTGACGGTGTCGGGCGTGGGGACGAACTCGGTGCAGGGCCGCCCGGCCATCGCGTTGGCCGCGACCAGCAGGCTGCAGATTGTGAGCATGGATCTCAACATGGCATGTCTCCTTGGATGAGTAGGCTCAGTCGAGCCGCGACTGGTAGAGCAGCGAACGGCCCAGCTCGTTCGGGATGAAGGCGATGGTCCTGCCGGCGGCAACCAGCGCGTAGCCGACCGCCTCGGTCACCACGGTGACGACGGTGCCGATGGCGAGCGACACGCCCGCTGCCACATTGCTCGCCACCTTGAGCGAGACCTCGACTGTGCTGCCGATGCCCTTGAGCACGATCAGCGTCGATTCGCCGACGACCTCGACCGATGCGACAACCATCTGGCCGGCGCCCGCCAGCATTTGCACCGAACCCTGAACGAGGACGCCGGAGGCGTTCGACAAGGCGGTCGAGGCGTTGGACATGGCGTTGGATGCCTCGGACAATCCTGCCGCCTGCGCAACCGGCAGGTGCAGCGCCGCCGCCAGGGTTACCGCGCACATCAACTTGCTTGGCAAAGTTCTGAGTTTCATCTTGAGCTCCTTGAGTTGCCGGCGAACCCACCGTGGGTTGCAGGTGGACCCAGCTTGCGCTGCAGGTCATGGCGCTGCCAAGCATGCCCTTGAAGGTTTATACCTGCTTTACTGTTAGTATCGCTATTTGATACTATCAGCCATAATTCGTTGACGGGAGCGAGCATGGCCAACACCGCGGCGCTGGTGGAAACGCTGAAACGCGAGCTGAGGGCGCGCCGTATCACCTACCGGGCGGTGGCGAAACACCTCGGATTGAGCGAAGTCAGCGTGAAGCGCATGTTTTCGCGCAAGGAACTGAGCCTGTCCCGCCTCGACGGCGTTTGCGCGCTGGCGGGAATTGAATTTTCCGACCTCGCGCGTCTGGTCGGCGCCCAGGACGCGGTGATTTCCCAGCTCACCTACGAGCAGGAAAACGAGTTCGTCGAAAACAAGAAGCTAATGCTGGCCGCGCTGTGCGCGCTCAACCATTGGAGTTTCGAGCAGATCATCAAGGTCTACGACATCGCGCCGGCGGAGTGCGTCAAGCTGCTGGCCCGGCTCGACAAGCTTAAATTCATCGAACTCATGCCGAACAACCGCATCCGCCTGCTGGTGAGCCGCGCCTTTGCCTGGATTCCCGACGGGCCGATCCAGCGTTTTTTCAAAGACCAGGCGCAGGACGATTTTTTCCGTTCCGATTTCGACCAGGAAGACGAGCTGCTGCTGGTGGCGAACGGTTCGCTGTCGAAATCCTCGATTGCGGCGCTGCTGGCGCGCCTGCGCCGGGTGGCGACGGAATTTGCGGAAATGCGCAGCGACGACGCGGCGATACCGGTGGACGAGCGCTTTCCGCTCACCATGCTGCTGGCGGCGCAGCCCTGGCAGCCGGCGTTTTTCGCCCAGTACCGCAGGCCCGCGTCGCCCGCGGCGAGGCGCGCGCGTGGGTCTACCGCAGGGCGCTGAAGCGCGGACTCAGCCGGCGTCAGACTTGAGCAGGACGGGTTTGCCGTGCGGCGTGCGCCGCGCCGCGGCTTCCCATGCGAGGCGGCGCTGCACCAGCATTGCGCTGTTGACCAGGCGTTTGCTGCTGCAAATCCGCTCGAGCGCCGTGAGCCAGTGCACATAGTAGGATTCGCCGAGATCGGCGTCGCCGGCAGCCTGCGCATCCCTGATGGCAATGGCGAGCGTGTCGGCCCACTCCTGCCAGGTAAACACGCCGCCCTCGTGCAGCGACAGCGCGATGGCGAAAGCCTGCGCTTCCCACGGCGCCCTGAACACGGGCCCGGCATCGTCGCGCGGCCGGCGCAGGAGCGGCGTGTCGAGTTCGGGAATCGATTCGGGTTCTGAGCGGGTCATCGCACTGTGGCGGGTTCCAGGTAGGGCTCCCAGCAGTCCACGCTTACCGAGGCCGCAGTAGTGTCGGGCCCCCACAGCTCGCGGGCTTCGAAGCGCACCCCGTAAAGATGGCACGGCGACTCGCCGCGGCCCGCGGCATTGCTGTCGGGAAACACGTGCGCGCCGTGCCAGGCTACGACCACGCCGGTTTTGCCGCGGCAGTAACGGGGAAGGCGGGTGTGGCCGCGCGGGTTCATTTCGAGCGTTGTTACTGCGTCGCCCGTTTTGAAGCGCGCGGGTACCGCGATCTCACGGGTGAAGCCGCGGGCTCCGGCGAGGGCGCTCGCCACCTTGTCCGCACTGAGCCGGTTGACGCCCGCCACGGCTGGCGCCATTACGCGGCCGCTCCCAAGCTCTTCGGCGGACACCAGGCCGCTTGCGAGCAATAGTCTGGTCAGGCCCGCAAACCAGATTTCGTAATAGCTGCTGGCAAGGTATTGCGCGGGCGGCATACTCTCGCGCGCGGCGCGCGAGGTGTCGATGTTCCATTTCCCGCTCGCGCCCATAGCGACGGCGAGCGCGAACACGCGTCGTTCCCACTCCGCATGAAATGTGGGCTCGCCGGCTTCGGGAAGCACGGGGCCGAACGCCTGCATTCCACCCATATCCTGCGCGCCGTTCATGGCGATTTGACGAGGCCGGTGCCGATCATCGAATCGCGGGTCACGATTGCCGCGAGGCGCTCCTCGTCCCAGCCTTCGGTGCCGGCAGGCTGCAGCGGCAGCACCAGGTAGCGCAGTTCGGCGGTCGAATCCCACACCTGGATTTCGGTCGCCGCGGGCAGCTCGAAGCCGAAGTCGCGCAGGACGCCACGCGGGTCGATGACTGCGCGCGAGCGATAGGGGGCTGACTTGTACCACACCGGCGGCAGGCCCAATACCGGCCACGGATAACAGGAGCACAGAGTGCAGACCACCATGTGGTGGACCTGCGGCGTATTCTCCAAAGCGACCATGTGCTGGCCCCCGCGCCCGCTGTAACCGAGCGACGCAACCGCCGCGGTCGCATCGGCCAGCAGCCACTTTTTGAATTCCGGATCGGACCAGGCCTTCGCCACCACGCGCGCGCCGTTGCGTGGCCCGACGCGCGTCTCGTAGGTTTCGATCAGCGCATCGAGCGCGGCGGGCTCGACGTAGCCTTTCTCGGTGAGCAGGGATTCAAGCGCGCGCACCCGCAGGTCCATCGGCGACAGCTCGCTGCCGCCGGCGTCAGCGTGGTCGTGCTCATGCTCATGCTCATGGTCGTGATCGTGGGTCACAGGCGATTCCCGGTTACATGCATTGTTTGCGCGTCCCGCACGTGGCGAGCGGAGCATTGTTTGGTTCGAGGTGCCAATTGTCAAATCGCATGGTATTCGGGTGATCGCGGCGTCAAGCCGGGGCCCGCGCAACGTTCGACGGCCAAGAGCCGTTCAAATCACTGAAATGGGCGCGAAATCACGTTCGTTTTTCCCGATGCCGGCGGCCCGCCATGGTGCATTCTGTCATTGCTGCATTTACGCCTGAACCTACGGAACCGCCATGTTACGTGCTTACCTCGCCGGATTTGTCGAATGCCTGCTGGTGCGCGGCGCACGCCGCAGCCGCCAGCCATCGTTCGAAATGAATCTTGCGTACGATCGCGGCGCAACCGTCGCCGAAGCTCTCACGTTCTGGAGGAGTTGGCGGGACGGCGGGCTCGCTTCTACGCCATCGCGTTTCAAATGGTGGCTGCGCACCCGCAACCTGCAGCGCGAGGCGCTGCGAAACCAGATTTAATTTTGCGCGTTCGCGCAGGCTATTCAGCCGATCCGCGCGTCCATCTGTTCCAGCACCAGCGGCCAGGCGTCCGCGTGCTGCTTCCTCGAGGCTTCATCCGGAAACCCCGCGTGCCTGAGATGCAGCAGCGTGCCCGCCGCCTGCGGCGACAAGCCGACCGTAACCACGGTCTCGGCGCCTGCCGTGCCGCCCTGGCCGGTAACCCAGGTGAGCTCGACCAGCCGGTCCGGCGTCAGCCGCAGGAAACGCCCGTAGTGCGGATGGCGTTGATCCTCGTATACGGTTTCAAAAAAGTACGGCGTATCCGTTGCGCCCTGCATCAGCACCGAGCCCGGCGCCGCAAACCAGCGATCGAATTGCCGCGTCCAGGCAACATATAGCGCGGACGGCGAAGCGCGCATCTTGCGCTCGACTTCGAGTTCGAACGAGCGGTTTTTCAGATCCGGCACGCAGAACACGCTCATCGCCGGTTCAGCGCTCGCTCACTGCGAGTCGCACCCCGAGAAATACAAACAGCGCTCCCGCCGAGCGGAATATCCCGTTCAGCACCGCCGGGCGCCGCGCGAAAAAGTCGCGCATGCGCGCAGCGCTAAGCGCCAGCACGATGCACCAGGTGGTGCCGGTGGCGACAAAAGTCAGGCCCAGCGCCATGAATGCTTCCACTTTGTGCGCGCTGTCGGGCGCGATGAATTGCGGCATCAGCGCCAGGAAAAACAGCGCGACTTTCGGATTCAGCACGTTGGACAGGACGCCCTGGCGAAACGCGGCCCAGGCGCCGACCGGCGCGCCGGCGTTCGCGGCGCCGATCGGGACCGCGCGAGTGAATAGCATGCGCGCGCCGAGGTAGACGAGGTAGATCGCTCCCAGCAGCTTGACCACCAGGAAGGCCGAGGCTGAAGTTGCGAGGATCGCGGACAGCCCGAGCGCCGCCGCCACCGTATGCACCAGCGCGCCGGCGCCGATGCCAAGCGCGGATGCAACACCGATGCGCCGGCCTTGCGCGATGCCGCGGCCGAGAATATAGAACGTGTCCTGCCCCGGTGTGAGATTCAGCAATACACCGGTGGCGACGAACAGCCAGTAGTCATGAATACCGAGCATTTCTTGTGCGCGCTTCGAGGCAATTCTAACGTGAGTCTGCGCAGCGCCAATGTGAATCAACGCATATTGCGCCGCAACAATTAATGTTACCATTCTTCGCATCGCAACATTCCATTTCGCATGGTGAAATATGCACGCATCGCCTGCACTAGCTTCGAGGAGCACCGGCATGACCCAACCGAGTTACGGCCCCGGCATCAGCATCATCGGGAAAATCACGCCGGAATACGCGCAAATACTGACTCCGCAGGCGATCGAGTTTGTCGCGACGGTGTCGCACAAATTCGAGGGCCGGCGCCAGGAGTTGCTGGCGCGGCGCATGGGTCGCCAGAAGGATTTTGACGCGGGCCGCATGCCTGATTTTCTGCCGGAGACCGCGGCGATCCGCGCCGGCGACTGGAAGATCGGGTCGCAGCCCAAAGACCTGCTCGACCGCCGGGTCGAAATAACCGGCCCTACCGACCGCAAGATGGTGATCAACGCTTTGAACTCCGGCGCCAACGTGTTCATGGCGGACTTCGAGGACGCCAACGCGCCGACCTGGGACAACATGATCGAGGGCCAGATCAACCTGCGCGATGCGATCAACCGCAGCATCACGTTCGAAGCCAATGGCAAGCCGTACAGTCTCAACGACAAGACCGCGGTGCTGCTGCCGCGTCCGCGCGGCTGGCACATGGAAGAGAAACACATGCTGCTCGACGGCAACCCGGTCGGCGCGGCATTCTTCGACTTCGGCCTGTATTTCTTCCACAACGCCAAAGCGGCGATCGCGCGCGGTACCGGCCCGTATTTTTACCTGCCGAAAATGGAGAGCCACCACGAGGCGCGCCTGTGGAACGAAGTGTTCGTGATGGCGCAGCGTGTGCTCGGCATTCCGCAGGGCACGATCAAGGCCACGGTGCTGATCGAGACCGTGCTCGCCGCGTTTGAAATGGACGAGATCCTGTATGAGCTGCGCGAGCATTCCGCCGGGCTCAACATCGGGCGCTGGGACTATATTTTTTCCTGCATCAAGAAATTCCGCTCGCATCAGGATTTCTGCCTTGCCGATCGCTCCGAGGTCGGCATGACCTCGCCCTTCATGCGCGCTTACGCGCTCACCCTGATCAAGACCTGTCACCACCGGAACGCGCCGGCGATGGGCGGCATGGCGGCGCAGATCCCGATCAAGAACGACCCGGTTGCGAACGAAGCGGCGCTGGCCAAGGTGCGCGTCGACAAGGAACGCGAAGCGACCGACGGCTGCGACGGCACCTGGGTCGCGCACCCGGGGCTGGTCGGCATTGCGAAAGAGATTTTCGACAGGCACATGCCGACGCCGAACCAGTACTTCCGCCAGCGCGATGACGTGAACTTCACGGCGAAGGACCTGCTGGATTTTCGTCCCGAGGGCCCGATCACCGAAGCGGGCCTGCGCAACAACATCAGCGTCGGCATCCAGTACCTCGGCGCCTGGCTCGCGGGCAACGGCTGCGTGCCGGTATTCAACTTGATGGAAGACGCCGCCACCGCCGAAATTTCGCGCTCGCAGATCTGGCAATGGATACGCAGCAGCAAAGGCGTGCTCGACGACGGCCGCAAAGTCACCGTCGAATTGTTCCGCAGCCTGCT
>Ga0181537_10001356_pt1 | contig 22638 bp, 17 predicted proteins | sample PEATcosm2014_Bin_39_FD_119765 | JGI IMG/M metagenome (GOLD analysis project Ga0181537, IMG submission 119765) | Peatland microbial communities from MTU Mesocosm Facility, Houghton, MI, USA - PEATcosm2014_Bin23_10_metaG | ecosystem: Environmental > Terrestrial > Soil > Wetlands > Peat | place... | reverse complement strand
TCGGAGCGAGATGAACACGCGCCATCTCGGCCAAGTACTCACTCGCCTCCTCCACAATCAGGTCGATCACCAAAACGCCGTCCGCGCCCGCAGCCGCTGCATCCTCTGCAAATCTGCGCAGACCATAACGCAAAATTGGATTGAAATAACTGAAAATCACCAGGCCCGCAAGAGGCCGCGCCGTACGAATCTCCTGCGCCAGCGCCAGCACATCCTTCAATCGTGTGCCCCGCGTCAATGCCCTCTCGCTCGCGCGCTGGATCACCGGCCCATCTCCCAGCGGATCACTGAACGGCACACCCAGCTCAATCACATCTGCACCCGCGTCAATGGCCTCCAGCGCAATCGTGCGTGTGGTCTCCAGCGATGGGTCGCCGGCCGTGAGGTATACAACCAGGCCGGGCTTGTGGATGAGGTCGATCGCCATTTGAATGCGTTACGCTCCCTGAATCTTCAGCTCACGAGCCAGGATGCCCATGTCTTTATCGCCGCGTCCGGAGAGGTTCACGACTAGTATGTCACGCGCCTCCATTGACGGAGCGATGCGCAGCGCTTCGGCAACTGCATGCGCACTTTCAAGCGCCGGCAAAATGCCTTCGGTCCGCGCTAGCTTCACGACCGCATCCAGCGCGGCCGCATCATCCTGCGCAACATACTCGGCGCGCCCCGAGTCGTGTAGTGCCGCATGTTCCGGTCCGATCGATGCATAATCGAGTCCCGCCGAAACCGAATGCGTCGCCGCGATCTGTCCATTCTCGTCCTGCAAAACATAAGAGTACGTTCCTTGCAGAACCCCCGGCTCGCCGCCACGAAAACGCGCCGCATGTTGTCCCAGATCCGTTCCGCATCCGCCCGCTTCCACGCCAATCAGCCGCACTTCGCGGTCGGGGATGAATTCATAGAACGCGCCGATCGCATTCGATCCCCCTCCAACGCACGCGATCACTGCCGTCGGCAGCCGCCCCTCCTTCTCCAGAATCTGTTCCTTCATCTCGATGCTGATGCACCGATGAAAGTCCCGCACCATCGTTGGATACGGATGCGCTCCCAGCGCGCTGCCCAACAAATAATAGGTAGTTCGCACATTGGTGACCCAATCGCGCATCGCTTCGCTGATCGCGTCTTTCAGCGTCTTCGACCCTGAAGAAACTCCACGGACTTCCGCTCCCAACAGCCGCATGCGCAGCACATTCAGTTCCTGGCGCGCCATGTCCACATCCCCCATGTAGACCACGCACTCCATGCCCAGCAACGCGCATACCGTTGCCGTCGCCACGCCGTGCTGACCCGCGCCCGTCTCCGCGATTACGCGCTTCTTTCCCATGCGCCTCGCCAGCAGCGCTTGGCCCAACGCATTGTTGATCTTGTGCGCGCCCGTGTGTAGCAGGTCTTCGCGCTTCAGATAAATCTTTGCGCCCCCAAGCTCTTCGCTCAGCCGCTTGGCAAAATAGAGCGGCGTAGGCCGCCCTGCAAAATCTTTGAGCAGCCCGGCAAGCTCGGCCTGAAATGCTGCGTCTGCCTTGGCCGCTTCGTACTCATGCTCCAACTCCACCAACGCAGCCATCAGGGTTTCCGGCACATAGCGTCCGCCATACACGCCAAAACGCCCCGGCCGCGACTCCGATGGAGAAGAGGGAAGTATCACCGATGCCATGGGGCCTCCTATAGCCGCTCGCCCAGATGAGGGGAACCTTTCAGTGTACAAGGAGGCGTTCGAGCGATTCGACGGCTAGCTCTGAGTGCCGCGCGCGTTCGTCACAAAGTCCCGCACCTTCTTACGATCTTTGCGGCCCGGTGACGCCTCAACCCCACTGACCACATCCACGCCCCATGGCCGCAGCGTCGCAATGGCCTCCGCGACATTCTCTGGCGTCAATCCGCCTGCAACAATGAGTTTGCGCTTTCCCACATTCTTGAAGAGTGTTTCCGCAGCTTCCGTCCAATTGAAGCGCAAACCCGTCCCGCCCACGGCAGTTGCCGTCCGCGAATCCACCAGTACGCCATCGACATTCTCGTCACTGGCGATCACCGCATCAGCCTCAGCAGCACCTGCACCAAAATGCACGACCCTCAGAATGTGAAACCGGGGTCCAAGCCTTTCGCGCAGTCGCTTTGGCACTTCCGAAGCCACATCTGAGTGCAATTGCACGCCGCTAAGCCCGCACACGCGCACAGTCTCTTCAATCTCTTCGACGGCCGCATCTACGAATACGCCGATTTTTTCAAGCCTTGCAGGAAGGTGTGGCACGATCACCGCGACCTGCGCCACCGTTACCCGCCGTGGACTCGGTGCAAACACAAACCCCACCGCGTCGGCCCCGGCTTCTGCCGCTTTCTGCGCGTCTTCCAACGAGGTATTGCCGCAGATCTTCACCCACAGGCTCATTGCACGGCAACCGTTCCCGCAAGCAGCGCCTCAAGAGCAGCGCCAGGATCGGGCTGCCGCATCAGGCTTTCGCCTATTAGAAACGCGTCAAATCCCGCCGCACGCAACCGGATCAAATCCTCGGCCGTGAAGATTCCACTTTCGGTCACCCGCACAACGTTGCCAGGAATCCGCTCCGCCAGTTCGAGCGACGTCTCCAGCCGCACATCAAAAGTCTTCAAATCGCGGTTGTTCACTCCAATCGCGTCCGCGCCCTCTTCTCCTATCGAATCAAGAACGCGATCCAGTTCCCGAGCTGTATGTACCTCTACTAAAACGTCGAGCGCCATTCCTTTCGCCACGTCAGAAAACCGCTTCAATTCGTCATCCGTCAGAGTCGCGGCAATGAGCAGGATCGCGTCTGCGCAATGCGCGCGCGCCTCAACAATCTGGTACTCGTCCACCATAAAGTCCTTACGCAAACAGGGCAGCGTCACTGCTCCCGACGCCAATTCAAGATTGCGCAGACTTCCCTGAAAATACGTCTCGTCGGTCAGCACAGAGAGCGCCGCAGCTCCGCCCCATCTGTATCGTTCCGCCAGCCACGCCACATCAAAATCAGCGCGGATTACGCCCTTTGATGGCGAGGCTTTTTTGATCTCTGCGATAATCGCCGGCGACGCAGCTCGCCTTTTAAGCGAAGCCGCCCAGCCGCGAGGTTCGTGGGCCGCCGCCCGCCGCTCCAATTCCCTCAGCGGGACACGATCTTTGGTCGCCGCGAGTGCCGCGCGCGTCGATGCAACAATGGTTTCAAGCCGGGCCATCATACGCTGGGTTGAGTATACGAGTGGAAATCGAGCGGCACCCGCCAACCCTGGCCTCCGGTTTCCACGACCTCTTTCGGAAATTGGACTTCAACATCCCCTCCCGGAGCAGTTTGCCGTTTCAAAACGAAGCGCCAATTTCACGCAAATCAGGCTGCATCTCTTTTATTTTGTTTGCTTGTACGGGCATTTCCGAAACCCGCAAAGACCTTCGGCCAGATCCCGCGCAGCCCACATCTCCAACGACCATTCCCGCATTGACCCAACCCAGCCGATAATCGCCAACGGTTCACTCCTGCTCCGCCCCCTGTGCTACGCTTCGTCCAACTGTGGCCAACTTCGAAAAAGCGCCGGCTGAGGTCCAGGAGATGCTCTCCAAGCCGATCCAGCAGCTCGGCTTGAAACTGGAAGGCTCCCCTCTCGAACGATTCGTCCTGCAGCTCTACAAAGAGCTGGACGCAAAAGGACTCACCCGGTTCCGCCCCAAGTGCTACCTCACCGACGAGTGGGGCTGCCCGAACATGGAACCCGTCATCGGAATTCCGTTCTACCTCGCCGATCCCAAACTGCAGCGCCTCGAGTCGGAGATGAACGACATTGAAGACGCGCGGCAAATCATGATGTACATGCGCCATGAGGCCGGCCACGCGTTCAACTACGCCTACGCGTTGTTTCGAACCCCCAAATGGCGCGACCTCTTCGGGCCCTTCCGGCGTCCTTACCGCGAAAATTACAAACCGGTTCCGTTCTCACGCCAGTTCGTTCGTCACATGGAGGGCTGGTACGCGCAAAAGCATCCCGACGAAGACTTTGCTGAGACGTTCGCAGTATGGCTGACACCTCGATCCAACTGGCGCAAGCGCTACAAGGGTTGGGGCGCGATGAAAAAACTTCTTTACATGGACCGCATCGGCCGCAAGCTCAGCAATGTCGAGCCCGTTATCGCAAATGGAGATACTGATATTACTGTCGACGAAATGGATGTAACCGTCGGCGAGTTCTATCAGCGCGCGCTCGTTCAGGAGCTCACTCCGGGCGAGCTCCCTCTCGATACCGATCTGCGCGACATCTTCAATGTATCCAAGCGACGCAGGAATAATGTTCGCCCCGCCGTCGATCTTCTTCGCGAAAACCGCAAGGTCCTCATCGACAAAGTGAATTATTGGACCGGCGTCCAACGTCCGCTGATTAAGAAGCTTGTGGAAACTATCGAAGCAAAAGTTAGCGACCTCGGCCTCAGTGCCGACATAAAATGTGAAAGGGATCATTTAACCGAAGTGACTGTGTACGCGACCGCGCTGGCGATGAACTACATGACTCGTGGCAAATTCATTCTTCCCTGATTGGTGCTTCGCATCTGCCATTCAACAGATGTGGTCATCTGAAAAGGCATAGGGGCGTTATGGCTAACCTGAAAGTAACGATATTGCACGACGTCTGGGAAGAAGGGCCGCCCGAGCCCGAGCCCGAGCCAGTTAAGCAGCCGCGCAACAAAAGCGGCAAACGCCCGAAAAAGAGAAAAGATCCCCTCCACGATCGCGAAGAGATCTTTGCGGCATTGACAAAGCTCGGGCACGAACCGAGCTACTACATCCTCGATGGCAAAAACCAGTCCCTGCTGGCGTTGGCAAGATGCGGCGCCGACCTCATCTTCAATCTTACTGAGTCTTATGCCGGCCACGACACCATGGACAAGAACATCGCCGCCTATATTGAACTATTGCAGGTTCCATATACCGGTGGTGGCCCTGAGGCTCTTTATCTTGCCCAGGACAAATCCCTCGCCAAAAAAATCTTCGACTTTCACAAAATAAAGACTCCAGACTTCGCAACCTCCTATAAAGGCCGCACAGACCATTCGCACGATATCGAGTTTCCGCTCATTGTGAAGCCTGTCTCTGAAGACGGGTCCGCGGGCATCGACAGCGGCTCTGTCGTCGATAGCGTCAAGGAGCTGATGGAGCGCATCCACTACATCCACGAAGAATTCGACAGTCCGGCGCTCATTGAGGAATACATCGAGGGGCGGGAAATTTATGCAGCAATTCTTGGCAACGACAACGTCGAGGTTCTCCCCCTCATTGAGCTCGACCTCTCCAAGCTTCCCAAGGGCACTCCGCGAATTGCCTGCCAGGATGTGAAATTCGATCACGAGACCGAAGCCTACAAGTTGACAAAATCCGCACCGGTCGAAGACCTCGACGAGGAGACCACGAAAAGACTGCAAGACACCGCGCTTGCCGCCTATCGCGCTCTAAAGCTGCGTGATTACGGTCGCATCGATATGCGGTTGAACAAAAAAGGCGAGGTCTATGTCATCGAAGCGAACCCAAATCCATGGCTCGCTAGTGCCGCTGAGTTCGCCATGGCCACCAAAAAAGCCGGCTACTCCTACACCGACATGATCGATAAGATCGTGGAATTGGCCCGCCAGCGCTCGTTGTAGCTCAAAAGGAACGTGCGGTCGCCGTGCTCGCCCGCAATTAAGTGGTGGGCCCGGAGGGATTCGAACCCCCAACCAAGGGATTATGAGTCCCCTGCTCTAACCGTTGAGCTACAGGCCCGCTTCGTAAGCAACTATTGTATCTTTTGGCCTTACGTTCCTTTTCAGCGTCCCCGTCCGCTGTCGCGCAACTTCCCTCGGGGCACCCGAGCCAGCCCTACCATCCCAATATTGCCGCCGATTCACTCTGGACGTCCGTACCGTCCAAAATGCTATAGTCTGCCAGTTTCTCAGGAGGCGTGATGGTCGGGGCAGCAAAGCCTCAAAACCAGTTGCATTCCGCGCTTGATAGGCAGTCTCCGCGGTTCAAGTCCAATCACGCGGCGCTGGCGGCATTGCTCGGTTCGCTCCGTGCCGAAGAAGACGCCATTCGCCTTGGCGGAGGCGCCAAAGCTGCCCAGGCACAGCACGCCAAATCCCGCCTTACTGCCCGCGAACGCCTCCAGCTTCTTCTCGATGACGGCACAGACTTTCTCGAACTCGGCCTCTGGGCCGCCCACGGCATGTATAGCGATTACGGCGGTGCGCCCGGTGCAGGTGTCGTCACCGGCATCGGCCGGGTCAATGGTCGCCTGTGCATGATTATCGCCAATGACGCCACGGTCAAGGCTGGCGCATTCTTCCCCATGACCGCCAAAAAAGTCCTGCGCGCGCAGACTATCGCTCTCGACAACCACATTCCAACGCTCTACCTCGTCGATTCCTCCGGTGTTTTTCTCCCGCTACAAGAAGACGTTTTTCCTGACACCGACGACTTCGGTCGCGTCTTTCGAAACAACGCCGTCATGAGCTCTCGCGGCATCCCTCAGATCACCGCCATCATGGGCATGTGTGTTGCCGGCGGTGCCTATCTTCCTGTCATGACAGACACGGTCCTCATGACCGAGGGCTCCGGCCTCTTTCTCGCCGGACCCTCACTCGTCCAGGCCGCCATCGGGCAGAAATCCGACCCTGAAGAACTCGGCGGAGCGGCTATGCATTCTGAAATATCCGGCACTGTCGACTTCAAAGAGCCCAACGATCACCTCTGCATCGCCCGTCTGCGCTCTCTCGTCGACAAACTCGGTCAGCGTCCACTCACCGATTCATCTGCGGAGGCCTTCTCCCGCATTTCCTACGATCCCGCGGCAGACGCGCCAAAATTCCCCGCCGAAGATGTCTACGGGCTCATCAACCCCGATCCTGGCACCACCAACGTTTACGACATGCGTGAAGTCATCGCCCGCATCGTCGACCGCAGCGAGTTTGATGAATACAAGGCCGACTTCGGCCGCACCGTCCTCTGCGGATACGCGCGCATCGGCGGCCATGCCGTGGGCATTGTCGCCAATCAAAAGACCAATCAGAACCAGACCGTCGCCATGGGCCCATCGGCCGGAGCTAAGCGCATCGAGGTCGGCGGCGTCATCTACACCGAGAGCGCGCAAAAGGCTGCCCGCTTCATCATGGACTGCAATCAGAACCTGGTCCCCCTCATCTTCCTCCACGACGTCAACGGCTTCATGGTCGGCAAAGATGCTGAGTGGTCGGGTATCATCCGCGCCGGGGCAAAAATGGTATCCGCCGTCAGCACCAGCGTCGTGCCCAAGATCACCGTCATTATTGGTGGCAGCTTTGGCGCCGGCCACTATGCCATGTGCGGCAAAGCCTACGACCCGCGCTTCCTCTTCGCATGGCCCACTGCACGATACGCTGTCATGAGCGGAGCGTCAGCCGCCAACACCCTCGCCGAGGTCCGCGCCAGGCAGATGGAGCGAGGCGGCAAAGTGCTCACCGACGCCGAAAAGAAAGCCCTCCACGATGAGATTCGCTCCACCTACGATGAACAGGCCCATCCACGTTACGGCGCGGCCCGCTTGTGGATCGACGCCATCATCGATCCTGCACAGACTCGTAACGTCCTGATCACCGCACTGAAGGTCTGTGCGCTCAATCCCGACGTCCCCCGCTTTAACCCAGGCATCCTGCAGACCTGATCCTCCTTTCCCACGCGAATCACAGCAATTAATCGTGTTCAATATGGCATCTCAATAATTGAGGATTCAAATTGAGTCAATCCGAGGAGCGTACTCCATGAGCGTTGCTCTGGAAAATGTCGAGAATCTTTACCCCTTCGTCTTGAGCGAAGAGCAAGAGCACCTCCGCCGCGAAATCCGCGATTTCGCTGCGCGCGAGATTGCTCCCCACGTAATGGAGTGGGACGAGGTCAGCGCATTCCCCCTGGATGCAGTTAAAAAACTCGGTGCGATGGGCCTGCTTGGCGTCATCTTCCCGCCCGAATACGGCGGCGCAGGACTCGGCTACGTCGATTACGTTCTCGCCATTGAAGAACTCTCCGCCGTCGATGGATCGATTGGCATCATTGTGGCCGCGCACAATTCTCTCGGCAGCAATCACATTTTTCTCGCCGGCAACGAGGCGCAGAAGCGCAAGTTCATTCCACGCCTCGCCAGCGGCGAGTGGCTTGCCGCGTGGGCGCTCACTGAGCCCGGCTCCGGTTCCGACGCCAGCAGCGCTCGCACCACTGCCGTCAGAAAAGGCGACCGCTACATTCTCAACGGCAACAAGACCTTCATTACAAATGGTCACTATGCCGATGTGGCAGTCGTCATCGCCGTCACCGACAAAGCCAAGGGCACCCACGGCCTCTCAGCGTTCATTGTCGAGAAGGGAACTAAAGGTTTCCGCCCCGGCAAAAAGGAAAACAAGCTCGGCCTGCGGGCCAGCGACACAAGCGAACTGATCTTCGAAGACTGCGAAATCCCCGTTGAAAATCTGCTTGGCGCTGAAGGCGAAGGCTTCATCGACGCCATGCGCGTCCTCGACGGCGGTCGCATCTCCATCGCCGCTCTCGCGCTCGGCATCGGCCGCGGTGCCCTCGACGCCGCATTGAAATACGTCAAGGAACGCCGTCAGTTCGGCAAAGCCATCGCTGAGTTCCAGGGGATTCAATGGAAGCTCGCCGACATGGCCACCGAACTCGACGCAGCTCGCCTGCTCACCCAGCGTGCCGCCGTACTCAAAGATGCCGGGCGCAAAGTCACGCGCGAGTCATCGATGGCTAAACTCTTCTCCAGCGAAGTCGCCGTGCGCATCTGCGACGAAGCCGTGCAGCTCTTCGGCGGCTACGGTTTCATCAAAGACTATCCCGCGGAAAAGTATTATCGCGACGTCAAGCTCTGCACCATCGGCGAAGGCACCAGTGAGATTCAGCGCATGGTTATCGCACGCGAAATCCTGCGCGTTCACCCCTCGCGCGGGTGACGACTTGCCGTTCGGGCAACGAGCCCAACCGATCGGCGAAGAAAGAAAACATGAGCGACGCAGTCAAAATCATCGAGTGCCCGCGCGACGCCTGGCAGGGGCTGCCCACGCAGATTCCTGCCCAAGCCAAGGCCGACTACCTGCGCCGGCTCATCGCCACCGGATTCACTCACATTGACGCAGTCAGCTTCGTTTCGCCCGCCGCCGTCCCGCAGATGGCCGACTCCGAGCAGGTACTCGAGCTGCTCATGCCCCCTGAGCACATCGAGATCATCGGCATCGTCGTCAACGCCAAAGGCGCCGAACGCGCCATTCGCACCGGCGCGGTCCAGACACTCGGTTTCCCATTCTCCATCTCGCCAGAATTTCTTCGTCGCAACCAGAACCAGACTCCCGAGCAGTCCCTGGACACTCTTCGTACCATCATCGCGTTAGCGCAAAGCGCCGGTCTCGATGTGGTTGCTTATCTCTCCATGGCCTTCGGCAATCCCTATGGCGACGTATGGAGCATCGATGCAGTCCTGCGCGGCTGCGATCTCCTCGTCGATTCCGGCATCCAGCAGATCTCTCTCGCTGACACCGTCGGCGTTGCTTCTCCTGAACAAATTTCCGACGTGCTTGCTGCCGTCATCACCGCGCACCCCGACATTGAGATCGGCGCCCATCTTCACGCGCGCCCTGCTGAAGCCGCATCGCGCATCCGCGCCGCCTACGATGCCGGTTGCCGCCGTTTCGACTCGGCTCTCGGCGGTCTCGGCGGCTGTCCCTTTGCGCAAGACGCCCTCGTCGGCAACATCGCCACCGAAACTCTCATCGCAACGTTGTCCGCTGCCCGCGCCATAATCCCGACCCTCGCTCCACTCGACGATCTGTTGCGCGTCCCTGATTGAGTCCGGTCCGCCCCACGCAGTGGTCTGCGAAAATAGAACTGAATGCTTTCGCTCCAAAATGCCGGCAAGCGCTTTGGTCCGCGTGTCCTTTTTCTTGAGGCCGACTGGCTCATTCGTGCCAAAGAAAAGACCGCTCTCGTTGGCGCTAACGGCACCGGTAAGTCCACGCTGATGAAGGTCCTCGCCGGCCTCGAATCCCTCGACTACGGCACACTGCAGCAAACCCGCGGCATGAGCATCGGCTACCTGCCGCAAGAGGGTCTTCAACTCACAGGTCGTTCCATCTTCGAGGAGTGCCTTACCGTCTTCGACGAAATCCGCGACATGGAGTCCGAGCTCGAGCGCACCGCAGCGCAGCTCACCGACGTCGATCACGCCAGTCCCGAATACGAAGCCGCCGCCGAGCGCTACTCCATGCTCCAGGAGCGTTTCCACGTCCTCGACGGCTACGCGCTCGATGCACAGGTCGGCGCCGTTCTCACAGGCCTCGGCTTCACCAAAGAGGATTGGCAGCGCCAGACTGACGAATTTTCCGGCGGCTGGCAGATGCGCATTGCGCTCGCCAAGCTGCTCCTAGCCCGTCCCAATCTTCTCCTGCTCGACGAGCCCACCAATCACCTCGATCTTGAAACGCGCAACTGGCTCGAGGACTATCTCAAGAGCTATCCCTTCGGCTACATCCTCATCTCCCACGACCGCTACTTCCTCGACGTCACCATCGATCGCACTGTCGAAATATGGAACAAGAGCCTTACCATTTATCAGGGCAACTACAGCAAATATCTCTCGCAAAAAGACGAGCGTCGCGCTCAACTCCAGGCCGCCTACCGCAACCAGCGCGAACAGATCGAGCACCTCGAAGCTTTCATCAATCGCTTTCGCGCCCAGGCCACCAAGGCCAAACAGGTCCAGTCGCGCATCAAGGAACTGGAGAAGATTGAGCGCATCGAGATCCCCGAAGAAGAGCCCGTCATCCACTTCAAATTTCCGCAGCCGCCGCCTTCCGGCCGCACGGTGGTTGAGGCCATCGATCTCTCCAAGAGCTACGGCACAAAGCGCGTCTTTTCTAGCGCGCGCTTCTCAATTGAGCGCGGCGACCGCGTCGCTCTGGTCGGCGTCAACGGAGCCGGAAAATCCACACTGATCAAGCTGCTCACCGGCGATGAGGCCCCAACTTCCGGCACCGTCAAGCTCGGTCACAACGTGGTCAGCGAATACTTCGCGCAGGACCAGTACAAAGTCCTCGACGGCGATGCGCGCATGCTCGACGACATCAGTCGTGCTGCCATCAAGGTCCCCGAGTCCCAGCTTCGCTCCCTCCTCGGTTGCTTTCTCTTCTCCGGCGACGATGTCTTCAAAAAGCTCGGCGTGCTCTCCGGCGGTGAACGCAACCGCTTTGCACTTGCGCGCATTCTCGTCTCGCCTTCCAACTTCCTGCTCCTCGACGAACCTACCAACCACCTTGACATGCGCGCCAAGGATGTACTCCTCGACGCCTTGGACGCATTTTCCGGGACCGTCGTCTTTGTCTCCCACGATCGTTATTTCATCGATCGCCTCGCCACACGCGTCATTGAAGTGGAAAACGGTGCCATCACCACTTACGAGGGCAACTACGAGGATTACCTCCGCCGCAAAGAGGCGCTCGCAGCGCCACCAATCCCCGAACCTCAGGTGAAATCCAAACCGCAGTCAATTGGGACCACGATTGTCATTGAAGGCGGCTTCGACTCTGTGAATGGTCAAGTCGGCAAAGCTTTTGCCACGGGTCACAGTGCCGGCCGCCTCAATCCCATCAAGCAAAAGCAAATGGAAGATCGCTGCGAGTTTCTGGAAGAAGAAGTTCCGCGCATCGAGGCCGCCATCGCTCACACTGAGCAGCAGCTTGGCAATTTCGTCTCCGCCGCTGAGACCCAGCGCCTTGCCGATCTGTCCTCAGAATTGCGCGCTCAGCTCACCGCTCTCACCGCGGAGTGGGAAGACCTGATGCTCCAACTCGAAAGCAATTGAACGATTGCCGCCGCTCAGGGGCTATGCTTGAAGTGCCCCATGCCCGAAGCGACTTCAAATTCTCCTGAGCAAATCGAAATTGCGGCCGTCTTGCGTGAATACCGCACCGAGTCGGGTCGATCCCTCCTCGAGGTCGTCGACGCCTCTCCTGTGCTCCTCATTTTTCTTCGCCACTTCGGCTGCTCCTTCTGCCGGCAGGCTCTCGATCAGGTCACGCAGATTCGCCCGCAGATTGAGGCCCGAGGTGCAATTCCCGTTTTCGTTCACCTCGGCTCTCCCGAGCGGGCCAAGCCTTACTTCGATTACTATCAGCTCTCCGATGTCGAACGCGTCAGCAATCCCGACGCATCCCTCTATCAGAGCCCGGTCTTCGCTCTCTCGCGCCGCAACCCACTGCTCCACTTGATCAGCCCTTCGGTTTGGAAAGGCTGGCTCAACGGCACTCTGCTCAAATATGGAATCGGGACCATCCAGGAAGATGGGCATCAGATGCCCGGCGTGTTTTTCCTCAAAGACCGCAAGATCGTGCGAGGCTTCCGCTATCAATCCATCGCCGACGAACCTGACTATCTCAAGCTGATCGGTGCGGGCTGATCGACTGGCCGTTTAATGCTCGTCCTTCGGCCGATACCCGTGCCACAGATATTCAAGCGCTTCCGGCAGCGTCTGTTCGCGCACGCTGCGGTCCACATGGCCCGCATTCCGCGCAAACACAAACTGGTAGTGGTAGCCTTTCGCCGCAAGCTCGGCTGCCATCCGCTCGTTCGCCAGCACCCAGTCGTGCATGTTGTCGCGCATCACGCTCGGGTTATATAAATCCCTGTCGCCTACCTCCATCCAGAGCCGGATCGGCTTAATCCTGTTCCTCGGAATCAAGTGCTCGTGAAACTCCCATGCCCCATGCGGCGTCTCGGGATTGCTTGGCCACTGCTGATTAATAAATGTGCCCGAATAGGTCAGCACGCGGTGATACCACTCTGGGTGATACCACGCCATGATCAGCGCACACGATCCGCCTGAACTTCCCCCCGTCGTCGCACGTCCGTCCGGATCGTGCGTCAGCTTCACATGGGCCTTGCTCTCCACCAGCGGCAACACCTCGCTCTCTACAAATTCGGCGTAGCGCCCCGACATCGTGTCGTACTCCAGTCCTCGCTCGCTTCCCTGTGCGTCTCCGCTGCCGTTGCCAATCGAAATCCCAATCATCGCCGGCAGTTTGTGCTCCGCGATCAATCCGTCGAGCGCTGCAAAGAGCAGTCGATCCGGCCCGTCTGCCCCCACGATGAATGGCGCAGCCATTCCCGCAACATAGGTCTTTGGCACATACACTGCCACCTTCCGCACATACGGCGCGGGATGGCTCGTTGTCAGGATCAGCTTCGCAGGGTCCGAGGGATCCGGCGTGCCAAACGTTCCTGGCTCCCGTGCGATCCCCGGGTAAAGCTTGCTATCGGTTGAGTTCATCGTGAACTCAATCACCGTGCCATTCGGCGTCCCATCACCGGCCGCAATCTCAGGCGCGGGATTGTGAGTCGGTCCGAGAATAAAATTGCCATCCGTGTCGGCGGCGGGAACGGCGCCATCCGGCAACTCGATCGCCTCAACATATCCGGGCGTATGAGGATCGCGCGTCGGCGGCTCGGGCCATTTCGGACGTTGCGCAGGGTTAGGCGGCTGGCTTGCAGGCGCCGTCGGCGACTGCCCCCGACCTGCAGAAACAGCCAACAATAGGATCACAAGCTTTGCGGTGCTGCAAACTCTCGCAAATTGCATGCAGCCATTCTCTACCACCCCGCCGCCTTGCGGAAGCAAATTGAGCCATCTCACAAGCCGCAAATGCCGCCCAGTCTGTCGTGCATAATCAAAGTACGATGGCCCTTTTGTGGAACCCTGAAAGCTGGTCGCAGCGTCTGGCCGAGCTCGAGGCCCGCACCGGCGAATTGAAGGAAGCGCCGCTCCGCCGAGACGTGCGTTCCCTTGGCACGCTGCTCGGCGAGGTGTTGCGCGAGCAAGCTGGCGACGATCTCTTTGCCCACGTCGAGGCTTTGCGCCAGGGCACCATCCGCCGTCGCGACGCCGAGGCGCGCGGTAATCAGGAAGAAGCTTCCCGCCACGCCGCCAAGGCTCTTGAACTCGTCCATTCGCTACCCGTAGACCGCGCCATTCTCCTCACTCGCGCTTTCGCCTTCTACTTCGAATTGATCAACCTCGCCGAAACCAACCACCGCAAGCGCCGCCGCATCGCCCTTCAGTTGATTGGTGCCGCAGGCCGCCAACGCGGCTCCCTCGCCGGCACACTGTGCGAGATGCGCCGCGTCGGCATCAGCGCCCACGAAGCCATGGACTGGCTTCGGCGCGTGCTCATCGTGCCCGTTTTCACCGCCCACCCAACTGAGGCTGCGCGCCGTTCCGTCATGGTCAAGCGCCGCCGCATCGGCGAATTTCTCGCTGCCATCGATCGCATCCCAGTTCCCGAGCAAGATCTCGCCCGCCTCCAGGAACTCATTCGCGCCGAGATCACCAGCCTCTGGCAGACTGACGAAGTTCGCTCGCGCCGTCCAACCGTCTACGACGAAATCAAGATGGGTCTCGATTACTACGACGTCTCCATCTTCGCCACGCTCCCCACCCTCTATCGTGAAATCTCCGAAGCTCTGCATGCGGCCTATGATCTCGAAATTGAGCCGCACGAACTGCCTCTCGTCATTCAATTTGGGTCGTGGATTGGCGGCGACCGCGACGGTAATCCCTTTGTTACTCCCGAGGTCACCCGCGAAGCCATTCGGCTCGCTCGCGGCCACCTGCTCCTTTACTACCAACACCAGCTCGATGTCCTTATTGATCTCATTACCAGCAGCGCACAGCAGTGCCCGGTGAGCGATGCCTTGCTCGAGAGGCTAAAGGATTACGTCGCGCAGGTACACACCCCTGAGTCGCAGGTCTTCGGCGCGCAATATGAATTCGAGTACTACCGCCGTTTCATCATCTGTCTCAAGGCGCGTGTCCAGCGCACTCTAGAGTTATCCAGCGAGTCTCCCGCAGGCTCGCAGTTGCCCGTCATGCCGTTCACGCTCGCGCAGGGGCAAGACAAGCTGGCGCGAGTTTTGCCTGCCTATTGCTCCGTCTCAGAATTCCTCGACGACCTCGCGGTCCTGCGTGCCTCACTCGCCGGGCACGCTGGCCTGCGCATTGCGCGGACCCTCGTTGATCCGCTCATCCTCCAGGTCCGCACTTTCGGGCTTCACCTTCACACTCTCGATATCCGCCAGCACGCCCGCGTTCATGCCGCCGCGCTCAAAGAGGCCATAGCCGACACCATTGCTTCCGATCTCCCCGGCAGTCTCTCCGATGAATCCGCAAGCGTTCTTGAAACATTCCGGGTTGTTGCCGAAGCCAAGAACGGCTGTTCTCCCGAAGCGATTCGCCAATACGTCATTTCCGGCGCGTCCACTGTTGAAGACGTGCTCTCTGTCGTACGTCTTGCCCGCCTCGGTGGCGTTCGCGTCGAAGGCTCCGGCCGCGATCCTGGTCTCATGCCCGTGCCGCTCTTTGAGTCCATCGATGATCTTCGCAACGCGCCCGCTGTCTGCCGCGAGCTCTTCAGCCGCCCCGACTACCGCAAGCTCCTCGCCAGCTGGGATAACTGGCAGGAAGTGATGCTCGGCTATTCCGACTCAAATAAAGACGGTGGCATGCTCACCAGCACATGGGAAATCTTCCGCGCTCATCGCGATCTGCACACTGTCGCCCGCGAATGTGGCGTGAAGCTGCGTCTCTTTCATGGCCGCGGCGGCACGGTGGGTCGCGGCGGCGGGCCCACCCATCGCGCCATCTTCGCCCAGCCGATGGGCTCCTTTGAAGGTCAGCTCCGCATCACCGAGCAAGGCGAGGTTCTCAACTTTAAATACGCTGACGAAGTTCTCGCCGAGCGCAATCTCGAACTCATGATCGCCGCTTCGCTCGACGCACTTGCGCGCCCCAACGAGCGCGATCCCGAGGGCCACTTCACTGGCGTTCTCAAGCCCGAATGGGAAGCGGCGCTCGACGAACTCTCGCAGCTTTCCTTTACGTTCTATCGCTCCAGCATTCTCGACAATCCCGACGTCGTCACCTACTTCGAGCAATCCACGCCGGTCGCCGAACTCGAGCACGCCATGATCGGTTCGCGTCCTTCGCGCCGCAAGGCCTCCACAAACATCTCCGACCTACGCGCCATTCCATGGGTCTTTGGTTGGACGCAATCCCGTCTGCTCGTCCCCGCATGGTATGGCGTGGGCCATGCGCTTGATCAATACTTGCAGCGGTCCGGCGCTCTCGAGCTTCTGCACACTATGGCGCGCGAGTTCCCGCTCTTCATTGACCTCATCCGCAATGTCGAGATGGCTCTGGGCAAGGCTGATCTCACCACGGCCCGTCTTTACTCAACGCTCGTCCCCGACACAAAACTGCGCGAGCAGGTCTACGACATGATCGAGGGCGAATTTCATCGCACCGTGCGAGCCGTGCTCGCGGTCACCCAGCAGCGCGAGCTACTGGAAAAGAATCAGGTTCTCGCGCGCTCCATCAAGCTTCGTAATCCCTACGTCGACCCCATGCACCTCATCCAGGTCGATATGCTTCACCGCAAGCGTGCCGGCGAAAACACTCCCGAAGTCAACCGGGCCATTGCCGCCACCATCAGCGGCATCTCGGCCGGTCTTAGAAACACCGGCTGATTCGCAAGTCGGCAGGCGCAGCACGACGCGCGAATCCCATCTGGATTCCTGCCCCCTTAGCTTTTCAGATATGTGTCGTTGCGCAAATCCGTCTCGGCCGCTGCCACATTCTCGGGTCGGCCAAGATCGCGCCAATACCACTGATCTGCATTGAACGCGACGACCTTCTCCCCCTGCGCTGCCATTCGCAGATACGCGGGAATGATGGGGAACGCGCCTTCTTCGCTCAGTTTCCCAAAGATCGCCGGCGAGAGCACGTGAATCCCCGCAAAAGCCCACGTCTTTACTTCATTCGCATGCTTCGCCATCTCGGGTTCCACATCACCAACTTTGCGCCCGCACAATTCGCCACGCTCATCAAAGAGCAGCGGCCGCGATGTCACCCGATCTTGCACTGCCAGCGTCGCCAGTGCGTTTTGCTCGCGATGAAAGCACACCATCGCGTCGAGATCGATCGTGCTCAGCACATCCACGTTGTGCAACAAGAAGGGCTTTTGCGCGTCGCCTTCGAGAAAAAACCACGCAGCCTGCTTCAAGCCTCCGCCCGTATCCAGCAGCGTCTCCTCGTGCGAAATCTCAACGCGCATTCCAAAATCGTGCCCCCGCAGAAATTCCTTAACTATCTCCGCAAAGTGATGCGTGTTCACAATCGCTTCGGTCACGCCAAAGCTGCGCAGCCGTCGCAGCGCGATCTCGAGCAGCGTGTGGCCATCAATTTCGACCAGCGCTTTGGGTCTGTCGTCGGTCAGCGGGCGCAGCCGCGTTCCCAGTCCGGCCGCAAGGACCATCGCTTTCATCGGCCCATCTTCTCCAGCTCAAGATGCCGCACCACGACTTCCACGCCGCTCGTCGCACGCAGGCTCTTTGCCAATTGCTCGGCCAGAAAGACCGAGCGGTGTTGCCCGCCCGTGCATCCAAACGACACCATGAGGTTCTTGAATCCTCTGCGCTGATACGCGCCCACGCTCGCATCTACAAGCGACAACACGCCTGCCAAGAACTGGTGCACGCTCTCCTGCTGATTCAGGTAGTCGATCACTTCATGATCTTTTCCGCTCATTGAGCGAAGCCGCTCCTCACGGCCCGGATTCGGCAAACCGCGCGCATCAAACACAAATCCCCCGCCATTGCCCGATTCGTCCGCCGGCATCTGCCGATGAAAACTGAAACTGAAGACGCGTACCTTCAGCACTATCGTCGAAGCCGCCAGTCCGTCCAGCTTCTCCGAGCCCTGCATTGCTTTGAATGCTTCCATCAGCGCTGGCAATGCAATCGGCAACTTCACATTCTGCGCCAGCCATCGCAGGTTCTTCAGCGCATAGGGCACGCTCTGCAAAAAGTGTGCTTTGCGCTCGTAGAAGCCCCTGAACCCATATGCGCCCAGCGCCTGCATGATGCGCACATACACATACGCGTAGTAGTGTTCCAAAAACGCTGCGCGATCGAGCGCAATGTGTTCCGCCAGGCAATCGAGATAATCATCGAGCAACTCCTGTCGCAGCTCTGGCGGCAGATCTGCTTTTCCGTCAAAGAGCAGAGAAGCGATGTCGTATTGCAGCGCCCCTTTGCGCCCACCTTGGTAGTCCAGAAAGTAGGGCTGCCCGTCTCGCAACATCACATTGCGCGATTGAAAATCCCGATACAGAAAATAGTCGTGATCCGCGCTCAGTAGAAACTTCGTCAGTCTGCTGAAATCGTTCTCCAGCGCCTGCTCGTTAAACGGCACCCCTGCCAGGCGAAGAAAGTAATACTTGAAATAGTTCAGGTCCCACGCAATCGATTGCCGGTCAAAGCTGGCGCGCGGGTAGCAGACTTTGTAGTTCAGATCGCGTCCCGCCTCCACCTGAAACCGCGGAAGCGCAGCCACCACTTTGCGATACGCCTCCACTACTGCGGGTGCAATGGTCTCGGAAGAACGATTCTCGCTCAAGAATTCGTACAGCGTCGTGTCGCCAAGATCCTCTTCGAGGTACGCGCCTTCGTTCAGCGCTTCGCCGTAGATCTCCGGCACCGGCAAACCGTGGCGTCTAAAGTGTCGCGAAAACTCGAGGAACGCGACATTTTCTTCCCGCACCGGATACACGATCCCGACCGCGGTGCGAGCTCCACCTGTCAGTCGCACAATCGCCCGCCCAGAACCCCCGAGCTGACCCTGCAAGGGCTTCACTTCTTCCGGTGGATGCTGGAAGGTCTGTTCGAAGAGCCGCTTCAACACGTCCATTGAGGTTTTTCCCGCGCAAACAACTCAACGCCATCCTCACCTTAATGCATCCCTGACCGGCGCAGCCTTCCTACTCAGGTTCTCTTGGCTTTCATGCACCAAAAACAAAACGAGGACGGGGATCGCTCCCCGCCCTCGCCTGTATGTGCTAGATTCTGCCGGAATCCGGCCTAACGGTTTACAGCGGCTGCACGTCCGCAGCCTGCCATCCCTTGGGCCCCTTCACCACGTTGAACTGCACGGCTTGACCTTCCTGCAGGCTCTTGAATCCACTTGAGTTGATCGCCGAGTAGTGCACGAATACGTCTTCGCCGTTCTGACGCGAGATAAAGCCGAAGCCCTTCGCGTCATTGAACCACTTCACAGTACCTTGTTCCATTTCGATTTTGTTCCTGATTTGAATTGCGCTGGATGAATCGGAGCGACCACTGGCAGAATCCTTGCTTGGTTGGGCGAGTACTGCTCACGCCCGGTTCGGCTCTAACGCTGTACCAAGTGTATCATTTTCCGCAAGCAATCCGGCCTATTTCTCATCCGATGCTCCCGCACTTTCGTTCCGGCTTCAGGAAACTGTCTCAGAATCAGCCATTTATGGAACTCGCCGCGAGTGTGCTACCGTGAAGGGTCGCTATGCCCACCGACCCCGTTCCTGATCTGCTCAGGCGTGCCACCGAGGCCCTTGAGGCCCAATTTAGGGCCCTTCCGCCCTTCGAGCCCGCCCTTGCTCTTGCCGGCGAAACCGAAGCCATGGCCCAGGTTCTCGACACCGTCGCACAGCACCTCGGCGACAACTACCCCTACTTCCATCCTCTATATGCCGGGCAAATGCTCAAGCCGCCCCATCCCGTGGCGCGCGCAGCCTACGCCCTGGCCATGAAGATCAACCCCAACAACCATGCCCGCGACGGCGGCCGCGCCAGTTCCGCGATGGAGATCGAGGCCGTTGCCGAAATCGCCCGCATGTTCGGTTGGTCTGAATTCCTGGGCCACCTCACCTCCAGCGGAACGATTGCCAATCTCGAGGCCTTGTGGGTCGCAGGTCAGCTCGCGCCCTGCAAGCGCATCCTCGCGTCAGAACAAGCCCACTACACGCACCACCGCATCTCTTCTGTTCTCAAGCTCGATTTCGACTCGGTCCCGTCCGACACGCGTGGCCGCATTGACCTCAATGCGCTCGAGTCCGAGCTGCGCAAGGGCGACGTGGGCACTGTCGTCGTCACCATGGGAACCACCGCCATCGGCGCTGTCGATTCGCTGCCCGAGATTCTCTCCCTGCGTGATCAATATGGCTTTCGCATTCATGCCGACGCGGCTTATGGCGGCTATTTCCGCCTCATTCCCGATGCCCTCGATGAGCCTGCACGCCGCGCTTTCGCCGTCATCAACGAGGTTGACTCCATCGTCGTCGATCCCCACAAGCATGGCCTTCAACCCTATGGCTGCGGTTGCGTACTTTTCCGCGACCCCGCCGTGGGCAGGCTCTATAAGCACGACTCGCCCTACACTTACTTCACTTCTCATCAATTGCACCTCGGCGAAATAAGCTTGGAGTGTTCCCGTGCCGGCGCCGCGGCTGTTGCGCTCTGGGCTACGCAAAGGCTACTGCCCCTCGTGCCCAACGGAGACTTTGCCCGCGGCCTCGCCTCCGGCCGTGCCGCCGCCCTTGAGCTGGACCGCCGACTGCGCGCCGACGCGCGCTTCCAGCCCTTCATCGCCGGCTCTCCAGAACTCGATATTGTCGTCTGGGCCCGTCGCGCTCCCAATTCCGAGCAATCCTCCCAGCTCGCCCTGCAAACATTTGCGTCCGCCGCCACACGCGATCTGCACCTTGCCCTTGTACAATTGCCCCAATCCTGGTTCTTGCCGGCGAGCGCTCGCAGTGAAACACCCGGCAACATGACTTGCCTGCGCTCGGTGCTAATGAAACCTGAGCATTTGAGCTGGCTCGACACCATCTGGGATAAGCTGACCGCGGCGTGCGCGTAATCGATGAGGGCTTCAGAGTGACCCGGCAAAGCGTAATCGCACTCGAAAAAGAAAACGTTCTCATTTCTGCAGGAAACTGCGCTCTTACCTTGCTGCCTCACCTCGGAGGCAAGATCGCATCCATCCACTTCGCCGGTCATGAACTCCTCCAGACGCCCATCGCACCGCTCGCTCCGCGCACTCGCACCATGCCCTTCGACGCTTCCGATGCCAGCGGTTGGGACGAATGCTTTCCCTCTGTCGCCGCCTGCACTGTGTCCACCTCCGCCGGACCCGCTCCCATTCCCGATCATGGCGATCTCTGGCGTGTCGAATGGTCCATCCAGCGTTCGGAACCCGCTCTCACCCTGCTTGGCGAGTGCTTTTCATTGCCTCTCGCCCTCCAGCGCACAATCGCTCTCACTGAAACTCCTAAAGGCGCACAACTCCGCCTCGATTACACCGTCACCAACACCGGCAGTCACCCTGCGCCATGGTCCTGGGCCGCACACTCGTTGTTTGCTGTTGAGCCGGGCGATGAAATCGAACTTCCGGCCTCCGTTCATGCGCTGCGCCTCGAGGGCTCCGGCGGCAAGCGCCTCGGCAACTCCGGCGCAACCGTCTCCTGGCCCATCGCCGCGCTCGCCAACGGTTCACAGTCCGATCTGCGCGTTGCTCAACCACCTGCCTCCGCTATTGGCGACAAGCTCTTCGCCGGTCCGCTCGCTGTCGATGAAAACTGGTGCGTTCTGCATCGCCGCGCCGCCGGTCTCCACATCAGAGTTCGCTTCGATACAACCGCAACGCCTTACCTGGGACTCTGGATCTGTTACGGGGGCTGGCCTGATCGCCCCGGACCCAAACAAAACTGTGTCGCCATCGAGCCCTCCACCGCGCCTGTCGATTCACTGGCGCAAACGGGCCCATGGTCGCGCATGCTCGATCGTGGCCAATCCGACTCATGGCCGATGTTTGTTGACTTCGAATTGAACTAGGTTCAACACCTATGCATGATCCCGCGGTTCTTCGTTCGATCCATCGCGAACACTTCCAATCCGAGGCCGCCCTTTTCGCCGCGCCCGGCCGCGTCAACCTCATCGGCGAACACACCGACTACGCCGAGGGCTTCGTCATGCCCGCGGCCATCGATTTCGCTACCCTCGCAGCCATCTCGCCGCGCAACGACGGCAAAATTGTCATCTACTCCGAAAACTTCGCCGAAGATCGTTGCTTTTCTGCCACATCCCTGCCTCCCATGGCAGCCAAGCATTGGTCCGACTATCCGCTGGGAGTGGTCTCCATCCTCGCCGGCGAGGGCCACACAATCCCTGCCTTCAGCCTCACTCTGTGGGGCGATGTTCCACTCAACTCCGGCCTTTCCAGCTCCGCATCCGTTGAAGTCGCCACCGCGCTCGCCGTACTCTCGCTCATCAACGCTTCCTACCCCGGTCCTGTGCTTGCTCGCCTCTGCCAGCGAGCTGAAAATGAATTCGTCGGCGCCAACTGCGGCATCATGGACCAGTTCATCTCCGCCAACGGAAAGCAGGACAACGCTCTGCTTCTCGATTGCCGCGACCTCACCTACAAGCTCGCGCCGATTCCGGCGCACGTCGCCCTCGTCATCGCCAACACAATGGTCAAGCACTCCGTCGCGGGCGGTGAATACTCAAGCCGCCGCGCGCAAGTTGAAGAGGCTGCCGCTGTCATCGCTCGCCATCGTCCCGAGGTTCGCTTCCTGCGCGACGCCACCGTCGAAGATCTCGCGCTCTATGGAACAGAAATGAGCCCCAACGCCCTCAAGCGCGCCCGCCACGTCATCACTGAAAACACCCGCACCGTTGCCGCTGCCGATGCTCTCATTCGCGGCGATCTCAAGGGACT
>Ga0181537_10001355_pt1 | contig 22639 bp, 22 predicted proteins | sample PEATcosm2014_Bin_39_FD_119765 | JGI IMG/M metagenome (GOLD analysis project Ga0181537, IMG submission 119765) | Peatland microbial communities from MTU Mesocosm Facility, Houghton, MI, USA - PEATcosm2014_Bin23_10_metaG | ecosystem: Environmental > Terrestrial > Soil > Wetlands > Peat | place... | reverse complement strand
TGGCCGTCAGGCGACGTTAACGCGGTGCCTCAAAGCGGACAAGTGTCCGATAGCAGTCGTCTTGTAGGCGATCTAACAACCTATACCCAGCTTCCCGGCTTGCGAAAACCGACAACACCTACCATTCGGAACCGGAGATGAATGGCCCGGGGGCGTCTGGACACGGCCCGGACCCCGTGCGGCCATTCGCCTATTGAAACCCATCGCTTGAAAGCGCTCCTGCGACAAAAGGTCTATGGACTGCCTTCGTCGAGAAGCAGCGTCCAAAACTCAATTTCGTCCTTACTTGCACGCCAAAATATTGTAGCCGTAGGACGCTCCCCCAAATCCAACAATCCGGTATCCGTTTGATACCAACGCCGACGCTTCGTCTCCTAGCTTTGCCGGCGCAGTCTCTGCGGTCAAAGTCCCAGTACTAACGTATATACCGACACACCGTTGATCAGCGGCCTTCGCTTCATTGACAATTGCCGAACCTATGCAGTGTTCGGCAGTAAGCGCGAAGACGGCGCCAAGAATTGAAGCCAAAAGAACTGGTCTGAATGCTTTCACCGCGCGATCCCTTAAAATTGAAAATTGATGGAATGAGAGGCCGACGAGCAGGCTTCGGCGCGCCCGCTACGAAGAAAATCTTCAGACGGCGGCGAATGCCCGGAAATGGATGTCCACCGACGTTAGCCCACCGCTGGAAAGCGGACAAGTGCCGGAGAGCAGTCCACACAGAGGCGAGCCATCGAACCAACGCCACTGTTCCGACGTATCGGCCGTCCGGCACGCTGGGTTAGCAGGCGATTGCTATAGAGATGCGAGAACACGTGCAATGCTGGGAGCCGCTCACTTCTAAACCGGTCGCTGTCCTTTGACCGCATGCGCACGTGCCGTTACCTTGAAGGATCCCGTTGGGCCGCCCAGATTCGCCGACGTTGCAGCCTTCAATGCCTGAAGATCCTCCTCGCCGAGCCCGGTCACGCTAGCGCGGACCGAGGGCCCGCTCAGCGCAATTTGAAAGTAGGTGTCGAAATCCGTGAACTCGCGTTCGACGCGCAAGACCTGGGTCTGCACTTCCACGAAGCCTGCAGCGCTCCACAGCCGCTGCATTTCGTGCAATTCGGAAGCGCCCGGGCTGGGCGGCATCAGCGGTAGATGACCGATGGTGCGCATGGCCTCCTGTATGGCGGCCCATGGAAAGCCGCCGGCCAGGACGTCCCAGGCATAGGCAGACGCGCTTCCTCCCGGACGCAGCACACGGGCCATCTCCTCGACACCACGGGCGGGATCGGGCACAAAGAAAATGACCAAGGCCATGACCGCTTGGTCGACACAGGCATCGGGCAGCGGCAACGCCATTGCGTCGGCCTGCTGGAACTCCGCCAGACCCGCTGAGAAGCGGGCCCGCGCGTAGGCGATCTGTTGCGGGGACGGGTCGAGACCCTGGATGGATCGGGGCCGGCAGCGGTCCGCGAGGAGCTGGGTGAACGCTCCATTGCCACAACCGATGTCAGCCCAAGCCTGGCCGGGCACGGGCTTCAACCAGTCGAGGAACTGCTCGCCAGCGGCGCGGCTCCAGATGCCCATGTAATTCTCATAAGCCTGGCCATCGTCAAAACGAATTGCGGATTCGGACATTGTGTTGCCTGATAGATCAAGTGCTCGCCATTTGCCGAGCGTATTCCTTGCGATACTGATTTTCCATTTCCATCACTGCATCGCGATATCCGCTGGGATCCACCCAGACGGAGGGACCTTCCTTGGACAATCGCCCGAGCTTTTCGAGAAAATCGAAATACAAGCCGTGAGCTCCGAGAAAAATATCGCAAGGGAATGTCTTCAGCGTGGCAAAAGTACGATCGAAGTCGCTCGTGATGTTTGGATAGGCGGCTGGCTTGCCGTGGCTGGGGACCAGCAGCAAGCCAGGATTGAGCGCCCATCCACCCACAATGACAACATGCAACAGGCGGCCGTCTTCGTGGGTCTGCATCGTCCACGTCGTGCAACCCCGCGTATGCCCTGCTGTTTTGTGTGCGGTCAACGTGGTATCTCCGAGAGTAACCGTGTCTCCATCGTGAAGAATGCGATCTACCCTGGACGGAGGGAACGGCCGAAGTGTGCGGTCGTATTCCGTTGCGCCGCCAGTCTCGACGACATCGGCGTCACCTTCCATCACCATCTGCCGTGCCCTGGTTTCCCGGATTACCCTGGCTGATCCACCAACGTGATCGTCATGTGCCTGGCTATTCAGTAGCACCTTGATATCGCCCCAATGAAATCCGAGCTTCTCGACGCTGGCGCGGATCAGCGCAGGGGAGTCTTCCAGGTTCGCATTGATGAGGATATTTCCCGCCGGCGTAACGACGAGATACGAGGCAAGGTCGCGCGTACCCACGTAGTAGAGGTTCCCAGAGATCCTGAACGGAGAGACGGGGGTAGTCCAGTCGGAAGGAAAGGCGTGGCACGGAGCGTTTGCGAGAAACGCAATCAATGGGATGAAAAGGACGTGCAGGTATCTCATGGATGTCCGCAGTGTGGAAGAATGGAAACGTTACACGGAGATCGTCATGCCCTGACAAAAATCGAAGGAAGCCAAGATCGACGGTTCGTTGCCGGTAGGCGTCTCCCTGATCAGATGTCATCGCCGAGACCCATCGCAAGGTTTGCGATGGCCTTCGCGTGGGCCTCAGCGCAGTCCAGGGTATCGAAGCCCGCTGCAAAACCCCCACCAAAGACCAAGGCGAGATCTGTGCCGGCGAGCAGGACAGATTCGCACCCGTCCTCACGGGTCAACGACATTCCCGCGCGCAGGAAGACCTCCTTTTGCGCCGCGGTTGCCTTGCCCGCGCTGGCCATCGCCACATACGCTTCGTGGACCTGCAGCAGGTCATGCGACGGAGCAATTACTTCCACGCCCTTTAAGGCGCCGTAGAAGCGTGATTCCATAACTACGCGGGTCCCGATCAAGCCGACTCGTTTCAGGCCGCGTCGTGCGACCTCCTTCCGGACCACTTCGAGCAGATCGATCACCGGAACGGGCGAAGACTGCTTGAACGCATCGATGCAGAAGTGTCCGGCAATCGAGGTGACCGCCATTTTTGCAACACCGGCGCGCCGCAGCCTCTCAGTCAGACGCAGATAAATGTCGACCTGCGCGCCGATGTTTCCCTCCGTCTGGTTGCGCAGCAATGTCGGCGTGTCGGCGTGCGCCATTGTCAGTTCAAGGTCGCCACCGAGCCGCGCCGCCGCCGAAATCAGGTATCGGTAGTAGTAGTCCGTTGCCGCCGGGCCAATGCCGACGATCAAGCCGATGTGCATGTCCGCAGTCCCCCTTCTTCGCCTTCGGCAGTCGGCGCCGCGCCGAGAGCGCCTATTGCGCGGATGCCTCAATCCATGCCCGAGTGCTCTGGCATGTTTTCAGGGCCCGCTTGAAGGCGTCTCGCTCGCGAAGGCGGCCCATGTAGGTCAGCTCCACCTCGCCAAGAGTGACGCCGCCGAATCCGCGCGCCAACTGCAACGCGTAGTACACGGAAATGTCGGCCGCCGTGAATGCATCTCCGGCGAGATAGGGTGAGCGCGCGAGCTGCCGCGTGACCAGTCCTAGCCGGGTCTGGAACACCTCCAGCGCTTGGCTGGCGCTCCAGTTCTGTCGCTCGGCTTGCGGCGCGAAGTTGCGGGCGCCGCCAACGAAATAGATGGAGGCTGCGAGGCCGGCTTCGCCGAGGTGGAGGAACTGCTGGTACGCGGGGAATGTGGGATCGCGCGGATCCGGCGCGAGCGGCGTCGGACCATAGCGCGCCATCAGGTACTCCATGATCGCAATCGACTCAACCATCGTGACGCCGCCGTCCTGGATCGCAGGAATGAAACCGGCCGGGTTGACCGCCAGAAACTCCGTGTCATTCTCGACCCCGGCACCTAGGTCCACCGGCCTCAGCCGGTACGCGAGCCCCATCTCCTCCAGCAGCCAGACAACCCGGAACCCCCTCCCTTCGCCGAAGACGGTGATCATCTCTCGCAATCCTTCTCATATGGAAATCTGTATTGGCTTGCTTGGGCTCATGCAAAGCCAAGTTCATGGCCTGCCCGACGACCTCTAACTTGCGCCAGAAAGGTGGAATGCTGAATGATCGCTCCATAGCCGCTTGAATTCGCCATTCCCTGATGCTCAAGCAGGAACGTACGTCAACCGGATCGCCTCCTCGCCAATGAGATCGCTGGCCACGAGGCGAAGCGGCGGCCGAGGGCCGGCGAAAAATGGCGTGCCGCGACCAAGCACGACGGGGCGGATATAGAGTCGATACTCATCGACGAGGCCAAGGTCGGTCAGGCTTCGCACCAGGTCCGGTCCGGCGACGTCAATCTCCCCAACGAGCCGAGACTTAAGCTCGCGCAGCACGGTCCCTATGTCATCCTGCACCAGCGTGGCGTTGGGGCCAACAGACTTCAACGAGCGTGACACGACCCACTTCGGTAGGCTTCGCCATGCCGCCGCGAAGTCGAGTTCCTCCGCACCCCAATCGGGCTGGTCTTCGTCCCAATAGCGCATGATCTCGTACGTGCGGCGACCATACACACAGCCGGCCAGATTGCGTACGTGCTCCATGAAGTGACGAGAAAGCAAGGGGCCCGGCGGCCCCACTTCCATGTGGTCGACGTAGCCGTCAATGGACTGCTGCAATCCGAAGATGAGCTTCGCCATGCTGCAAAATCTCCACGCCAGGCTCTTCAGAATAGCTTGAGCCCACGTTCCGCAGAAGTGGGCCTGGTGACATCGGCCGCCGCAGCGGGTTGTCCAAGTTCGCGGCTGTCTTGCGAAAAATCATAGCGCTTGCGGAACGATCGCGAACATCTTGGCATGGCTCGCTATGCGATAAACAGCAGTCGCCGCACGTCGCCACGATTTCTTCCGAGCCTACTGCGGACCGCCTGCGCTGACGTTACTTTCCCTTACATAGACAAGGCGATCGCAAACCGTTTCAAACCAAACGCGGGCGCAACGCCGGGTACGATCGTCGACTTTCCGCAAGGAGACAAACGGTGCGTTTCTCCCGCAAGATTCGACTGACGCTCGACCAGCACGCCGCGGCCCTTGCGGCGGCCCGCAAGTCGCTTGTTCTGCCTGGCCTCTTGGCACTGTTCGCAGCTACGCCGGCGCTTCTGCCGCATGCGGCGCACGCGCAGACGATCGAAGAGGAGGCTCTTGAGCAACGAGGCTTCGGCCAAGAAGCGGAGCCTGGTAAATGGAGTGTCAACCTTGGGGCGGGTCTTGGCGAGGCGCCCACCTACCTGGGCGCCAACTCCTATCGCGCGCGGCTGATCCCATTTGCCTTGATCAACTACGGCAATCTGCTGTTTCTTGGGCCAATGGGACTTGGCATCAATGTGATCAACCAGGACGGTTTGCGCGCAGGGCCCATTCTTGGATTCGTGCCGGGTCGCAATCCGAGCGACGATCCCCATTTGACCGGACTCGGCGATATCGCCCCGAGCGTCGCGGCCGGCGTCTTTGCGACCTACCGATCCGGGCCCTTCCGGATCTCCGGAACCCTTCGCGAGGCGATCACCCACACGGACAACGGCGTGCAAGGTCTGGTGCAAGCTGACATGCTCATTCCGACCGGCGACAGGAAGTTGGTGTTTTCCTTTGGACCGGAACTCGAATTTGCCAACGCCACTTATGAGCAGACCTGGTTCGGCGTTTCGGCGCAGCAGTCAGCGCAATCGGGTCTGCCGGCCTATTCCCTGGGCGCGGGTGTTCGCGATATTGGGCTCCATGCGAACCTAAGCTACCTGTACTCGACGCACGTCATTTTGCGTGGCTTCGTGAACGACAAGGAATTGATTGGGGACACCGCGAGTAGTCCGATCGTGGAGAGCAAGAATCAGCTGACACTAGGTGTGGGCGCCGCGTATCACTTCTGACGGCGGGCCTGTGCCGACGCGCTAATCGCAGCGCGTTCGGTGCATCACGCCTGAAGTTGGGGCCAATTCTCAAGAAATTTCCGTTGGCGCTGCCCTTGACCGCTGGCTAGTGGGCGTCTGCCTTGGGGGAATTTCGCGACTAAGGTTCGCGTCCACCGGTCGCCGTTGTGTCGAGTCACTTGACCGATTTTGCGGTCCCGTCGGGAAGGAACTTACATTGCTCCGGCTTACCGTCTTTGTAAGAGGCGGATAAACCCAATATCGGTCCATCGCGGGACCCAAGCAACAGAAGGTAGGCTTGACTGCCTATGCATATTTTCCGAATGACCGAATAAGGCACATCGGTAGCACCTGCAGTAAAGTGCATATTTATGACGTTGATGGTAATTTTTTCTACGTCGAGGAATTCATTTTGCTCTGCCCCAGCGGCGAGAGAAAAAATTCCCAACCAAACGCTTAGCAGGAAATGCCGAGTCTTCATGCTTGAATTCCCAAAGGTAGCTTCGTTGAATTTGTAGTTGAGTTACTAAATCGAGCAACATTAGCCGACCGCTTCGAACCGGACAAGCAGCAGGATTAGGGCGTCGGGCTCCTGGAGAATCGATCCGAATGCGTCAGGAAGTCCGAAAGCTCAGTCGAGCAAGCCTTCGCACCCTCCAGCATTTGCCACGCGCGAAACCGTGAAGGCCACACGGACCTCTCTGCGGAAGCTGGCGCGCTGAAATTCATTTCCCGCATTTCCGGCCAACGCACCGCAAATCGTTCGCATACGGCGAGGCCGGTATGCCCGGGCCCCGGAGAGCGAGCGTGTGCGCGGAGCCGTCGAATTGGCGAAACGCGCATGGGCGCTCAGCCCTCCGAAGCTGCGCAGCAGCGAAGGAGGGAGCGGGTCCGGGGCCCGGGCATCACCGGCCCTTACCGCATGCGAACATAACGAGAGTGCGCTTGGCCGGAAATGTCGGCCGTACGATTTTCAGCGCGCCAGCTGATTGATCTCGATGATCGGCATCAACACCGCCAGCACGATCATCATCACCACCGCCCCCATCGTCAGGATCAGCAAGGGCTCGAGCAGCGAGGTCAGCAGCATGGCGCGGCGTTCGGCCTCGCGCGCGTGCATGTCGGCGGCACGCGAGAGCATTTCCGGCAGCTTGCCGGTGGCTTCACCGGAGCCGATCATGTGGATCAGCACCGGAGGGAACAAACGGATTCGACCGGACTGCGCGACGTCCTCGTCTTGTGCGCGCAGCGAGCGCGACAGCGAGGCACCTTCGCGTACCCGTGCGGCGGCGTCGACGACGCGCGCGCGCAAGGCGAGGTTCATGATGGTTTCACTGGCAGCCTGCAGCGAGCGCAGCATGGGCACGCCCGATCCGACCAGGATCGACAGCGTACTTGCGAAGCGCGCGGTGTTGATCGAGCGCGACAGGGCACCGACGATCGTCAAGCGCAATATGCGTCGATGCCAGGCCATCCTGATCGAGTCCACGCGCAGGGCACTTCGGATCGCAAACGCCGCGGCGATGCCGAATGCGATGAGCACCCAGCCGTAATTGCGCAGGAAATTGGACAGGCCGATCATGATGCGCGTGATGAGCGGCAGGGCCTGGCGGGTTTGCGCGAATACCTGCACGACCTGCGGAATGACGTAGGTGAGCAGGAAGATCACGACCAGCAGCGACACCACGGTGAGGATTGCCGGGTACACGAAGGCAAGCGTGATCTTCTGCGCGAGGCGCGCGCGTTCCTCGATGAAATCCGCAAGACTCGTCATCACGGAACCCAGCTTGCCCGACTCCTCGCCCGCGGCGATGAGCGCGCGGTAGATTGCCGGGAACTGGCGCGGATAGCGTGAAATGGCATTGGAAAGCGACATGCCGCCGCGCACCTCGGTGCGGATCGCCGCCATCATTTCGCGTACCGATTGCTGCTCGCTTTGCTCGACCAGCACGTTGAGCGCGTCGGCGATCGGCAAGGCCGCAGCCATCAAGCTCGCGAACTGACGCGTGATGACCGCGAGTTCGGTCTGCGAAAGCCGGCGGCCACGCCGGACGGTACCTTTCCTCGCCGTTTCCGATTCGACCGGCTCGACGTTCAGCGGCGCGAGACCCTGGCTGCGCAGGATCTGGCGCGCGAGGCGCGCGCTGTCGGCCTCGATGACGCCCACCTGGTCCTTGCCCAGGTTGTCGGCGGCGGAATAACGGAAGGCGGTCATGCGCGCCGATGCTGCACGGGGGGCTGCGCGGCGGCGCTCAGTCGCGCGTCACGCGCAATATTTCTTCTTGCGCAGTGATGCCGGCCGCGTACCAACGCATGGCGTCGGCGCGCAAGGGCAACATGCCTGCTGCCTCGGCCGTGCGCCGGATCTCCTGGTCATTGGCCGCGGAGTGGATCAGCCCGCGGATCGTATCGTCGACCGACAATAATTCATAAATGCCGGTACGACCCATGTAGCCGGTGTGATTGCACTGTGGGCAGCCGACCGGGGTGAAACCGCGGCCGCTCGCGTCCTTCTTCTTGCAGTGCGGGCAGAGCTTGCGCACCAGCCGCTGCGCGAGCACGCCCAGCAGCGAGGAGGACAGCAGGAACGGCTCGATGCCCATGTCGATCAGGCGCGTGACCGCGGACGCGGCGTCGTTGGTGTGCAGCGTCGCGAGCACAAGGTGGCCGGTGAGCGAGGCCTGCACGGCGATCTGTGCCGTTTCCAGGTCGCGGATCTCGCCGATCATGATCACGTCCGGGTCCTGGCGCAGGATCGAGCGCAGCGCACGCGCGAAACTCATCTCGATCTTCGCATTGACCTGCGTCTGGCCGACGCCCGGCAGCTCGTATTCGATCGGATCCTCGACCGTCATGATGTTCGACGTCGTGTGATCCAGGCGCCGGATCGCGGCATACAAGGTGGTGGACTTGCCTGAACCGGTTGGCCCGGTCACGAGCAGGATGCCGTGCGGCTGGTGGAAAAGCTGGTCGAACAGCGCGAGGGTGCGATCCGACATGCCCAGGTTGGTGAGGTCGATGCGCGTCAGGTCCTTTTCCAGGAGACGCAACACGACACGTTCGCCGTGGCCCGTCGGCAGCGTCGACACGCGCACGTCGATCGCCCGGCCGCCCACGCGCAGCGTGATGCGGCCGTCCTGCGGCAGGCGCTTCTCGGCGATATCCATTGCCGCCATGATCTTGATCCGCGACACCAGCGCGGCGTGCAGCGCACGCTTGGGCCGCACGATGTCGCGCAGCGTGCCGTCGACGCGAAAGCGCACCAGCGAGAACTGTTCGAAAGCCTCGAAATGGATGTCCGAGGCGCCATCGCGCGCCGCATGCGTGAGCAGCGCGTTGATCATCCGGATGATCGGCGCGTCGTCTTCGGTTTCGAGCAGATCCTCGATGTCCGGGACATCCTGCATCATGCGCGTGATGTCCATCTCGCCTTCGATGTCGCCGACGATCTGCTGGGCGGAATCCTCGGGGCGCGAATAGGTCTGGGCGATTGCTTCGGAAAGTGCCTGCGCTTCGACCAGGCTCGGTCGAATTCTTCCCGGGTAGGCGCGCATGACTTCGTGCAGGGCCTCGAGGCCCGTGGCTTCGGTGATCCAGACCTCGGCTTCGCGGTCGCTGTGGGGCTTGAGCAGGATGGAGTTGTCCCGCGCAAACGCGTAGGAGACGTACTGCTGGGTTGTGCTCATTGCGTTCTCACTGCGTGCTCAGGGCTTGGGCGCCGGCGCTGCCGCGCCGAGGCTTTCCGTGCCCGGCGAGTAGCCGAGCGCGCGCAGGATGGCCAGAGTCTCGTCCGTGCCCGTCGGGGACTTGTCGATCACCACGCGCAGCCGGGTCGTCGCGGACCCGCCCGTCGCATTCGCCGGCGGCGCCTGGGTCTCGACGTGCGAAGACATGCCGACGCCCTTGACCTGCCGCATGACCTGCTGCGCCTGGTCCTCGGTTTCGACCACCGCGACGACGATCCTTTGTTCCGCCAGGCCGATGGTCGTGCCCGCGGCGGGCGCGGGCGCATTGGGTTGCGGCGGCAGCGGCGGCATGGGGATGGCCATGTCCTTGAGGATGAGGTGGTGCTCGGGCGCGTTCTGCTCCATCTCGTTGCGGATGTAGTCGTAACGGTCGACCGCCGCGGCACGCGAAGAGGCTTCATCGCGGATGACGGTCGGGCGCAGGAACACCATCGTCTGGGTCTTGATGTGCTCGCGCGAGTCGTAGCGGAACAGGTAGCCCAGCACGGGAATGTCGCCGAGCAGCGGCACCTTGTACTGGTTCACGTTGACCGTGTCCTGGATCATGCCGCTGATCACGACGAAATTGCCGTCCTCGACGATCACGCTGGTCTCGAAGCTGCGCTTGTTCAGGGTCGGGTTGGTCACGTCCGTGCCCGTGGCCACCGAGGAATCCTCGATATAGATGGAAAGACGTACCGACCCACCTTCGGAAATCTGCGGCTTGATGCGCAATTGCAGGCCTACGTCGTGGCGATCGTAGGTCTGGAACGGCGTGACCGTCGTCCCCGACGACGTGGCTGTCGTGGTCGTCGTCGTGCCCGTGTTCGCATACGAACCGGTCACCAGACCGATGTTCTGGCCGACGAGGAACTTGCCTTCTTCGTTGTCGAGCGTCTGGATGTTCGGCCGCGACAGGATGTTCGCGTTCGCCTGCGTCTCCAGCGCGCGCGCCAGCAGGCCGATGTTGGTGACAGAGCCGATGCCCGGGATGTTCACCGTGCCCTTGAGGACTCCGATGTTCAGGCCCTGGCCGATGGTCCCCAGGCTCTCCGAGGTGGTCAGGATGTTCTGCCCCGTGCTGCCGAAGTTCGTGCCGCCAATGGTCGAGGTACCGCTGTTGTTGAGCCCCGTCAGCGACTGCCACTGGATGCCGAACTCGGAAGCGTTATCGCCGCTCAGTTCGACCACCAAGGACTCGATGAGTACCTGTGCCGGGCGCACATCGAGCTTGTCGACGATCGCGCGGATGTTGCGGAACAAGGGCTCCGGCGCCGAGATGATGAGCGAATTGGTCGAGGGATCGGCCTGGATCATGCCGGCAAGCCCGCTTTTATCGTTGCCGCCGCCGGTCGAGCTGCCCGAACCCGAATACGAAGCCGCGGAAGTGCCGGCGCTATTGCCGGAGCTCGAACCCAAGGACGCGCCGCCGGCCCCCGAGGAACTGCTGCCGAAGACGCCCGAGTTGCCCGAAGTGTTCGAGGAACCGAAGCCACCGCTCGAACCGAAGGAGCTGGAACTGCCGCCCAAGCCGGAACCCGAGCTGCCGCCACCGAAACTGCCACCCGAGAGGCTGGTACCGCTGCCCACCTGCGCAACGAAGTTGGGATCCGAAGCGAGCACGGCGCGCAGCAAAGGGGCGAGCTTGAGTGCCTGCGCATTGCGCAGGTAAATCACGTTGATGTTGCCGGGCGTGGCGCTGGGCTGGTCGAAGTGGTCGATCAGCATCTTGGCCTGCTCCAGGCGCGCACGGCTGGCGGCCTTCAGGATGATGCTGTTGCTGCGCGATTCGGCCTGTACCAGCACACGCTGGCCGGAATCCGATGACTGACCGGTCGAGCGCGCGGCGTCGTCGAGCACGCGGCTGACGATGCCGGCAATATCCGTCGCGAGGCCGTATTTCATGGGCACGACGATCACATCCGACGTTGCCGGGGAATCGATGTCTTCGATGATGCGGGCGAGGCGGCGCAGGTTGTCGGCGTAATCGGTGATGACGAGGGTGTTGTTCGCGGCGTAGGCCGCGATCGTGTTGTTGGGCGCGATCAGGGGCCGCAACACGGGCACGAGGTTGGTGGCCGATTCGTATTGCAGGCGAAACACTTGCGTCACGACCTGATCGCCGCGCGCCGTCGATCCGCCGCCCAGTACGCGCCCGCCCTGCAGCTTGGCGTCGGCCTCGAGCAGCACGCGAGCGACGCCCCCGGGTTCCGGCGACTCGACCAAGGTGAATCCCTGCAGGCGCAAGGCGGACTGCAATTCCTCGTAGGCCTGCCGCCTCGTCACCGGATGCTCGGTGACCAGGGTCATGGTGCCCTTGACGCGAGGATCGATGACGAAGCTTCGCCCGGTGTATTGGCCGATCGCGCGGACGACCGCCTCGACATCCGCGTTGACGAAATTGAGGGTGACAGGCTCTTCCGTGCCGCTCGCCGCCGCGGAGGAAGGCGCCGTCGGCGCGGGAGCGGCAACTTGTGCAGCCGCGGGTGCCGGCTGCCGTGCCTGCGCCGCGACGGGCAATAACACGCACGCCGCTGCGCCGGTGCCGAATGCCACGACGATGCGCCCAAGGACGGAAGCAGTCACGCGTAGATGCAGGCCCAGAACCGTCCTCATGTCATGTTCCAAAACTCAAGATCGCTTCGTCGCCTTCGCGTCGCCCCAACAGGGTGATCAATCCGGACAACTGCGTCGCTACGGCCGGATCGGTACCCGGCTGCACGCCGGCGGTACCGCGAAAGTGCAAGCGACTGCCGCCCGCGATTGTGCCATTGCCAACCATTTCCATGGGACCCGCAATCGTCTCCAATTGGATGTGCGCCCCGTCAAAATAGCCATCCGTTTGGAGACGGTAGTGCCCAAAAGGAACGATCGGGCTCAAACCGCTTGAGGCGCCCACCCATTCGACGCGTATGCCGCCATGCAGCGCGCCGGATTCGAGGTGCAAGGTATCCCAGTCCAGGACAAGGTCGCCCCCGGGACGAATCGTGTTCCACGGCGCGCCCAGGCCGATCAGGAGTCCCGCGGGCACCGTCAGGTGCCCGGCATCGATCGTGGCATTCGGTCCGCGCTCGATCCGCAAATCCAGCGGCGCCCGCAGGATGGCCGAATTGGCAAGGTGCAATTGCAGCGTGCCCACCAGGAGTCGCCACGGGTTGATCTGCCACGACGTGCGCCCAGGCAGACTGGTCCGAAAAGGCGTGCTTTTCGGGCCACCGCGATCGTCGTCGATGTTCTTCTCGGCAAGGATGATGTTCGCTTCGCCGTCCCAGATGGTTCCCGAAGGTTCGCCCAGGTCGACGCGTCCCTGCGTATTGGAGCGGATGGCGCTTGCGAGCAGGCTCGCGGGCGCCATCGTCAGCACGACGACCAGCGCACCGCCGATCAACCCTGCCGCGATCGCCGCCGTCTTCGACACGCTGCGCAGCGTTCCGCTGCCCGATCCCGATGCCATGTTTCATCCACTACTACGCGGCAGGCGCAGCGACAACTCGATGTTTGCGTTGCCCGGTGTGCCGGCCGCCTTCACCTCGACCGTGACCGGATGCACGCCGATGCCGCGCTCGGCCGTCGCCAGCCACGAGGTCCACTTGCCGTACGGCACGTTGACGAAGGTGAAATGCATATCGCCATTCGACGTGGTCTCGCGGTGTGCAGCGCTGAGGCCCGCCGTGACCAGCGATTTGTCCAGGGCCGAACGTGGCTCGGCCGCAGCCGGCAGGGCAGCCTGCGGCAGCGCGCGCAAGCCGCGCGCCTCGGCGATGAGCGCGTCGAGCTGAGCCGCTTGCGTGCGCGCGTTGGGCAAGGTCCCGCGCAGTCGCGAAACGCCGCTCGCGGCCGGATCGACGCAGATGAAATAGACCGCGAGCAGCACGAGTGCGAATGCGCCGAACCCGATGATCGCCTGCTCGCGCGGGTTGCGATGGGACCAGTAGTCGGCGATCAGCGCGGCGCTGGCCATGATGTCAGCCCCCTACCGGAGTCAGGCGCAACGCGCCGTCCGATTCCGTGCGCAGGTTGATGCCGAACGCGGCGGCCTGCGACTGGAGGGAATTGCGCAGGCCCGCGTCGTCGAGCGCGCCGGGCTTGCAATGCACGACGTAGGCGCCGTCGCTGTAATGGATCGAGGTGACGATCCCGACCGGCGCGTTCGCGAAGATCTTCACGGCCTGGGCATTGAGGACCGAAAAGTCGTCCGCCGACGGCCGGCCTGCGCGCGCGCGCAATTGGGTCACGTCGCGCTTGGCCTGCGCAACGGCGTCCGAAACCGTGCGTTCGTTCGGAAAGGCATCGAGAAACGCGTGGTTCATCGAATTGCGCACGTCCGTATATTGCGCATCGAGCTTGAACCAATAGGCGTTCAAGCCGATGATGGCCACCACCGCACAAATGGCGCCCCACACCGCGGGCACCTGCAAGCGCCCGTCGCGGGCGAGCTTGCTGACCCAACGTCCCACCTTGCCGAAACCGGCGGCGGTGGCATACGAACCCTGCAGCAGGTTCACGGCGTCGATCAAGGCCGTCGGGTCGATCGGCCGCTCGAAATGCTCCAGTTCCAACCCGAGGGCATAGGCGGCCGGCTGCAGCGCGTCCGCGCCTGCGCCGAACACCCGCAGTCGCGACAGGCCAAGCTGCCGCTTGGCGAGGGTGAGCATGGCCAGTGCGCCGTCATCTAGGTCGAAGGTGCAGGCCTGGTCCGGACCCGTGCGCATCGTGCCGCGCACCCGCTCGTCGCGGCCCTGGTCGATGCGCACGCAGTAGGCGCCCCGATCGGGCGGGGGCAGAGTGTACAGCGCGCTGTACGCCGCGCGCGGGTGGCGTTGCGCGAGGGCAAAGGCTTCGAGCGTGCGCGCGAGTGTCGTGCGTTCGATCGCGGCAACCGAGAGCCACGCAGAGCCGGTGGCGCTGCTGATGGTGTGCTGCGTGTCGAGTCGCCCCGCGGAATTCCAGGCGAAATGACAGTCGACCGTGTCGACCAGCATGCGCTCTTCCAGCAGATTGGGCAGCGCCTGGCGCATCTTCACGTCGGGCAGCTTGGGCGCGGCGAACGTGGTCGAATAGACGTCGAGCACGTCGAACACGAGATCCATCGCACGCACGGCCGGCAGCGCGCCCAGCGCAGCCGAACCCGCCTCGGATCGGCCGTTGGGGTGGATCAGGACGTACTGGAGCACCGTCGCCGAGCTGAGTGCGCCGCGCGCGCCACCGGGCCAGGAACGCCGGGGCGGCACGAAAACCAGGAGCTGCTGCGCGCCCGACTGCGAACGCGAAACCGGGGGACGTGCACTCATCGAACTGCCCGCATCAAGTATCCCGCTCCCAAAGCACCGCTACGCTCCCTTGTGGGCCCGCGCCATAGCGACGAACCAGCGCGCGCATCCGAGTCGCCGCGTTTTCCAGGCGCACGACCCCTCGAACAATAAAGTATTGCGAGTTGGTCGAGATACCCGCCATCGACATCGACCCGCCACGTCCGTGCAGACGATTCTGGATGTCGCCGGTATTGACGAAATAGGCCCGGTCCCGCTCCGCGGCCAGTGCATTGGCATCGCTGATGCTCAATTCCGGGATCGCGGCCGCCATCATTTCGGGACCTGCCGTATTGAAATTGATCGTGGTCCCGGGTTGATCGAGCAGGATCACGAACGGCGCGAGGGCCTGCGCCGCATTCGGGTCGATGCCGGGCACCGCGGCCAGGTCCTCGGGAAAGACCGGCGGGATGGGCCGGCTGCCCGTGGTCAGGGGTGCGACGAAGGCCGGCCCCTGTTGCGTCGCACTGGGCGGAAGATTGTTGGCCGGCGTGGATGCAGTTGCCGCGATCGCTGCCGTGTTGTACGTCTGCGCCAGGTACACCGCGATCAGCTTCGCGGTGTCGGTCGGTGCCCCCAGCAGGCTGGCGAGCTTGTCGAGCACGGCAAGTTGGGTCGGATTGACGTTGCCGGCGCCGTCCAGCAGATTGCGCAGGTTGAAGCGCGCCTGCGCGTCCTCGATGCCACCCTCGAGCGTCGCCTGCGAAGCAATTGGCGCGGTCTCGCCCAGCTGGTCCAGGCGCGTTTGTGCCAGTGGCTGCGCCCAGGAATCGCTGAGCGCGTCGTAGGAGGGGTGCGGTTGGTCCTGCAGGATCGAGCGCGCCCAGTCCTGCGCGCCATGCAAGAGCAGTTGCGCCTGCGCCGTCGTCTGCTGGTTCTCGATGGTCCGGTACAGCACGAACTGGCGCCAGAAGAGATCCGTGACGATCAAGGTCGAGATCGTCACGACGAACAAAGCCAGCAGCACGGCCGCGCCGCGCTGCCGACCCTTCCCGGGGGAGAGAGTCCTCGTACCCGGCATCATCCCACCGCAAAAACACGCCGCATGACACTTCCGTCGTGACGCAGCAACTGCACCTCGATGCCCGGGGCGTTCGCCGTATCGGAGTCGCTTGTGGGGACGACCCAACCCACGCCGACGCGCCAGACCCGTACCTGCATGGCGTCGATACCCGGCACCAGCGCGACAGTATCCATCTGTGAGGCCTGTTCGGCCGAGTAAAAGCGCTGCGCGGCGGTCGTTTGCCGCTGCAAGGCGCCTTCGCGCACCTGGTACAGCACCGTCTGGACCGCCGTCGCATTGCTGCCATCGGGCGACTCGGTCAGCCGCAGGATTTGCAGCATATCGCGCCCTTCGATCGTCACCAGGCGCACTGCCTGCATCGGCAACGCGAACAGGCGAGGACTCGTCGGCGACTGCTGCAGGTCGCGCTCGATCTGGCCAAAGCCTGCCAGGACGGAACGGATCTGGTCGGTCTGCGGCTCGAGTCTTTCACGTGTCGTGGCGAGCGAAGACAGCCCGCGCCAGGCGATGACGGCGATGAGGGCGAGGATGCTGATCGCGACCAGCAATTCCAGCAGCGTGAACCCGCGGGTCAAGCCGCGGGTCAGGCCCGGAGACTTGGGATCGCCTGCGCAAGAGCGTAGGGAAAGGGAACCGGCGCGCATCAATTCGCCGCCGCCGCGGCCGTCGTGATCGGCAGCAGGGCCATGAGGTCCGCGTATTCGCGCGCATCATCGCCTTCGCTGGACACGTGCACCTCGACCCGCCGGAAAAACGGATTGGGCGTGGTCGAAATCGTCTGGCGGCAGTGAAACTGCACGCCACCCTGGCTGCACTCGAATTCGGAATCGCCCGGCGCTGCCTGGCCGCCGATGAAGCGCACCTCGAGCAGCTGGTTCTGCGCCGTCAGAACGGCATAGAGCTTGCGGTCGACGTCGCGCGAATTGTTCGTAAGGGTCATCGCGCCTCGCATCGATGCCGTGAGAGCAACGGCGACGATGGCCAGCGCGACCAGCACCTCGAGCAGCGTGAAGCCAGCACGCCGCGAGGCGCGGTGGCGAAGCGCGGCGCAGGAACGCGCGGGCGCATTACGGGACAAGCGTCGCGTGTCCATTGGCATCGAAGTCCACGGCCACCGAGGCGAATTCGTTGGTCAGCTCGAGGCGCCAGCGTGGCTGCACCCATTCCAGCGCCGTACGTACGCGCACCGCCGGCGCCTCGGAGTTGACCAGGGTGCGCGAGGTTCCGCTCGCAAGGTCGATGACGGAGAGCCGGGTCAAGGGTGGGTTCCAGGCGCGTTCGCGCAGCATGTCGTCGCCGGCGAATGTGGCACGGTCCTGTTCGGTTTCCATGACAAAACGATAGCCGTGCAGATCCGCTTCCCAATCGATCGGCGCGCGGCGCATTCGCGCTTCATCCGCTGCGATGCCCATCAGGATGCCGATCCGCTGCGCTTGCAAGTTCAGTTCGCGGCGCGGGTCCGGCCGCGCGCTGATCGTAACGACGGACGTCAGGATCGCGATCAGGACCATGACCACGAGCATTTCGAGCAGAGTGAAACCCTGCACCTGCCTGACTGGCCGGGAAATGGGTCGCGCGGGCCTTGCTACAGCATCCACGATCCGATGTCTGCGTCCGGACCGTCGCCGCCCGGCTGTCCGTCGCGGCCATAGCTCATGACGTCAACCTCGCCGTGCAAACCGGGGTTGAGGTACTGGTAGTTGTTGCCCCAAGGATCCTTGTGCAGCGTCGGTGAATCCAGGTAGCCGCCCGGCTTCCAGTTGTTGGGCTGCGGATCGAGGCTCGGTCGCTCGACCAGGGCTTCCAGGCCCTGCTCGTTCGTCGGGTAGCGGCCGTTGTCCAGACGGTAGAGCTTGAGCGCGCTCATCAGCGTCGCGATGTCCTGGCGGGCCGCCGTAACCTTCGCATCGTCCGTACGACCGATGATGCGCGGCGCGATCAGCGCGGCGAGAATGCCGATGATGGTCACCACGACCATGATTTCGATCAGGGTGAAACCCCACGGCCGATTGCTCCGCGGACGCCAGGGCAGCTTGCGCGAAATATTCCTGTGAGGCAAAAGCGTCATGCGAGGATAATATCAGCGCCTGCAGACGAAGCCTGCGACGCAAACGAGTGCATCCACGAGGTTGTTACCGATTTTTGCAATGAATCCGCGCCCGACCCCGATCCTTCTGCACCTGCTCGGCGCCGCGATCGCCAGCGCGATCGCGGCCTACTGGGTCATGCGCCTGATTTCCGCGCCGCCCTCGGCGCCACCCGTCCCCGTTGCGCAAGTCGTGACGCGCGATCCCGATGTGCGCCTGGCGGCACGCCTGATGGGCGATCCGAACAGCGGCGACGTCTCGGGTTCGATGAACATCCAGGTCAGCGGCGTGTTTGCGGCAGGCAAGGACTCCTCCGCCGTGATCTCGGTCGATGGCAAGCCGGCGCGTGCGTTCCTGGTCGGACAGGACATCGCTGCGGAAACGAAGCTCGTCGAGGTGCGCACGGACGGCATCACGGTCGAGCGCGATGGCGCCCGCTCGCAGTACGCGGTGCCGCTGCCGGTCATCGCGCAATCGACCGCGCCGACGAGCACGTTCTACCGCGACGGCAGCAGCTTGACCGCTCCGGCGCAGGACCCCGCACCCGCGCGCCCTGGCACGGGGGGCCACAACATGATCAACGCGCCGAGCCCCGCGGGAATGCCGGCCCCTCCGGGGCGCGCCGGACGTGACGATCCGGCCGGGACCGGCCGGGGCCCGGGCGGATTCCCCGGAACCCCTGGTGGCCCTCCGGCACCGCCGCCGGCGCCCGCAACCTCGACAGGCGCGAATACCGACCGCTGAGGCTTGCTACTGCGGTGCCGAGGCAATGCGCCGCCGGATGCACGCGGGTCGCGCGACGCAACTCCGCCTCGCAAAAGGCATTTCAAGCTTGAAAATGGGCGTTTTGTCGCAAAGCTGTCGCGGCCGGATGGCCTCGCCCGTACATTGGCTTCCATGCGATCAGGCAAACCAACAGGAAAGATGAAATGAGTTCCCCCAATACGGATTCGAGCGAGCCGGGCAAAGATCCGGCGGGACCGACGGCGGCATCGACTTCCTCTGCGCCCGGTGCGGATTCCGGGACGAGTGCCAGTCGCGGCCAGGCCTTTGCCTCGGCGGTCCGCCGCAGCACCCCGGTCGTAAAAAGCGCCAGCATCGGTTTCACGAGCTGGCTGGTATCAATCAGCTGGGGCAAGTTCTTTCTTCTGGCGATATTGCTGCAGATTCTCGCTGCTGTGACCTTTTCTTTCTTTATCTCCTCGGGCGGTGGCGGAGGCAAATGGAAGGACCACGGCGAGATCAAAGTCGATGTTCACGTTGTTCCGCTGCCGGACAGCTCGATCGCGATTCAATCCGCGGACGATCTGGAGGAAGAGGCACATGACCTGGCCGCGAAGGCGAAAGAGCGTGCCGCTCAAGCGCAGGAACGGGCCAAGCATGCAGTGGATCGTGCTCATCGAACGACAAATTCGAAGATGCACAAAGATGACGACGTATTGCTGCAAATAGATGGAGATGGTACCGAGAAGAACCCATCTGTTCGCATCGATAGCAAGGGAATTCGCATTCTTGCCGACAGCGAGCACGGCAAGCAAAACGTGATCATCGACGACACTGGCGTACACATAGAGAAAATCGACAAAAAGGCCTCACCCGGCGATGCAAAGGCGGGGCAAGGCGAACACGAAGGGTCGGTGGCCCCTGCTCCGCCCGCACCGCCGGCGCCGCCCGTGCCCCCCATGCCGGTCATGCCGGATCTCGACTCGGATTCCACCGTCCGGGTGAAGCCGGAGCCGCCAGGCAGCCCCGAAAACGTGGCGATGGCGGTCGAGGCGGCACGCGACCAGATCGAGACCATCCTGCAGGACCAGGTCGACGACAAGCTGGAGGCTTTTCACGAGGACGACCGGGCCGAGCGCGAGGACTGGCTCGTCCTGCTGACCGCGATGGGCATCATCGCAATGAGCATCCTGAAGGTCGCGCTCGGTTCGAAGACCAAGGCGGAAACCCAGGCGCGCAAGGCGAGTGCCGTGGCGGCCGAAGAGGGGCTCAAGCGTCAGCTCGCGGAGGCGCAGATCAAGATGATGCAGGCGCAGGTCGAGCCCCATTTCCTGTTCAACACGCTCGCTTCGGTCGACTACCTCATCGAGACCGACCCGTCGCGCGCCTCGCGCATGCAAAAGAACCTGATCCAGTACCTGCGCGCTGCCTTGCCGCAGATGCGCGAAGGCAGTTCCACCCTCGGGCGTGAGATCGTGCAGTGCCGCTCCTACCTCGAGATCCTCAAGGTGCGCATGGATGAGCGCCTGCAGTTCTCGATCCACGTGCCGCAGGGCCTGCTGTCGGCGAGCTTCCCGCCCATGATGCTGCTCACGCTTGTCGAGAACTCGATCAAGCATGGGCTCGAACCCAAGGCCGAAGGCGGCAACGTCACGGTCAGTGCGCAGGTGGCGGACGGTTCCCTGCGCGTGGCGGTGGCCGACAGCGGTCTGGGATTCGGCGTTGCCCAGCGGGGCGGCACCGGCGTGGGCCTCGCAAATGTGCGTGAGCGCCTGCGTGCCTTGTACGGCGCCGACGCAAACCTCGTGATCGATGCCAACAGCGAGGGTGGGACGATTGCCACGATCATCGTGCCGTACCGGATCGAGGGCGAATCATCCGCGGCCAGCGCCGCAGCGGCGGCCGCGGGGGCACCGGCCGTATGATGGCGCGCACGATCGCCCTGGAGTCGGCCGGTCCCGGGACGGGCCATGGTTCGGACACGATAAAACGGAGCGGACGATGATGACGGCGATGGGGATTACGGGCGCGGTGCTCGGCAAGTGCGTCGCGGGATTGGTGGCGTTCGTGTTGATCGGAGGCGGTTTGCTGGCAGGAGGTATCGCGCTTGCGGTAGCGCTTGGAATTGCAGCCTGCGCCGTCGTGTTTGCGATCATCGCGGGCTTGGCGGGACTGGCTCTGGGCGGTTTTGTGGTGGCCTTGGTGTTCGCGGTCGTTTTCTGTCCGCTGCTCCTGCCGTTTTTCCTGATTTACGTGATCATTCGACTTGTGCGCGGGCGGCCGACTGCCAATTGAATGTCAACGGAGCGTCAACTGGGCGTCAACTGAAACTTCCGGGTCTGCCGATGCCGCGCCCATCCTGCGCGAACGCAAGCCCGACATTTTTGCTGCATCCCTATGCCCCCACGCGCCATCCTTGCTGACGACGAACGCCTCATGCGCGAGCAACTGCGCGCGCGCCTGGTCGAGGCATGGCCCGAGCTCGAGATCATCGCCGAGGCGAAGAACGGCGAAGAAGCCGTCCAGCTCGTCGCCAAGGAACAACCGGACCTTGCATTCCTCGATATCCAGATGCCCGGCATGACCGGCATCGAGGCGGCGCGCACGATCGGCACGACCTGCCACATCGTTTTCGTAACGGCCTTCAGCGAGTTCGCCGTCGAAGCCTTCGAGGAAGGCGCCATCGACTACGTCCTCAAGCCGGCGGAGCCCGAGCGCCTTGCGCGCACGGTCGCACGCTTGAAGGAGCGCATCGCCCGCCAGCCCGAGGACCTGGATTCGCTCCTGTCGAATCTCGCCGAGCGGATCCAAACGGGCGGCGGTACCCGGCGCAGCCCGCATTTGCAGTGGATCCAGGCTTCGATGGCCCAGCAATTGCGGCTCATCCCCGTCGCCGACGTGCTGTTCTTCACGTCGGACGAGAAGTACACGCGGGTGCAGACCGAGAACTACGAGGCGCTGATTCGCAAGCCGATCAAGGAGTTGATCGACGAGCTCGACCCCGAGGCTTTCTGGCAGATCCACCGGGCAACGATCGTCAACATCAAGGCGGTGGGGGGCATCGTGCGGGATTTCCGCGGCCGCCAGCTGGTTCAGTTCAAGAATTTCCCGGAAAAACTCGAGATCAGCCGGAATTTCACTCATCTTTTCAAGCAGATGTAGCGAAATGGCGCCAACGGCGGGCGTGCCGGCGCATCGGCCGACGCCTTTCGATGGGATTGCCGAGTCAATTTGACAGTTTTTCCCTCTACCACGATAATTTGCGGTTCCCTCGGAGGGGTGCCCGAGTGGCTAAAGGGGGCAGACTGTAAATCTGCTGGCCTCGCGCCTACGTTGGTTCGAATCCAACCTCCTCCACCACCCTGCTTCGCGCTGACGCGCTACGCAGGGCAAGCCCCGCCTAACGCGAAGCAGGGTGGTGCCCTGCGAAGCCTTGGCGGAGCAGGGCTGGTCGTAAAGGGAATGTTTGCCGAAGGTTTTCCTTCGGAGGAATTGCAAAGGGTGCAGGGTTGCTGGGGTCGGCGGGTGTAGCTCAATGGTAGAGCAGAAGCCTTCCAAGCTTATGACGAGGGTTCGATTCCCTTCACCCGCTCCAGGATTGAATTGCGGTACTCGCCCATGTGGCTCAGTGGTAGAGCACTCCCTTGGTAAGGGAGAGGTCACGCGTTCGATCCGCGTCATGGGCACCAGGATTAGCACGGCCGTCGGGAATCAGAAAAAGAGATAGGAGTCAGGAATGGCAAAGGGCAAATTTGAGCGGACCAAGCCGCACGTGAACGTGGGGACGATTGGGCACGTGGACCATGGCAAGACGACGCTGACGGCGGCGATCACGACGGTGTTGTCGAGCAAGTTTGG
>Ga0181537_10001354_pt1 | contig 22663 bp, 19 predicted proteins | sample PEATcosm2014_Bin_39_FD_119765 | JGI IMG/M metagenome (GOLD analysis project Ga0181537, IMG submission 119765) | Peatland microbial communities from MTU Mesocosm Facility, Houghton, MI, USA - PEATcosm2014_Bin23_10_metaG | ecosystem: Environmental > Terrestrial > Soil > Wetlands > Peat | place... | reverse complement strand
CGTGAAGCTGGTAGGCGTGAGCAACTCTCGACAGGCCGAGGCCGAATACTGCGGGCGATCCGGGCGATGCACGTTCGTCAGGACGAAAGTGTGCACGGCAGACGCGGCGAGTCCTTGCCGCCGTAATTTTTCCCCACCTCGACTGGCAAAAGACGCAACAGCTTCCGCCAGCTCGTCGATGGACTCAATGGGATGCCCAAACGACCGGGAGCAGCAGATGTTCTTTTTGTCAGGGCTGACCTCTTCCAAGGCGAGACAGGAAATGCCGTTCAACTCCAAAACGATTCGCTCCACCACCACGCCAAACTTCGCCCGAATGATGCGCCGGTCCGCTCGGGCGAGGTCGAGCGCCGTCTTGAGGCCAAGCGCCTCCAAACGCTTCCCCAAGCGGCCTGCGATGCCCCAAATCCCATCCAAAGGTAAATCCCGCAAGACGGACTCGGGATCGGCCACGACGCACAACCCACCAGCCTTTTTCGCCGCGCGGTTGGCGATCTTGGCCAGGGTCTTGGTTGAACCGATGCCAACTCCGCACGGGATACCGGTTTCCTGTAGCACGGCCTTGCGCACGGCTCGCCCAAAAGTGGAAAGGTCGGATATGCCGTTCATCAGCAAGAAGCACTCGTCGATGGAGTAAATTTCAAACGCGGGCGCGAACCGGGCAATGACCTGCATCACCCGCCGCGACATATCGCCGTAGAGAGCGTAGTTCGAGGAAAAGACATGGACGTGATTTTTTTCCAGCACCTCCCGATTCTGGAAATAGGGATCACCCATCTTCATGCCCAATGCCTTCGACTCCGGGGTGAGAGCGATGATGATGCCGTCGTTATTGGAGAGCACGACGACCGGCTTGTCCCGCAGGGACGGATTGAAGACCCGCTCGCACGAGCAGTAGAACGAGTTGGCATCCACTAAAGCAAACATGACGCTTACTCCTAATGAAACTGGGATATGCGGGCCGTCACGACGCCCCAGATGCAAAATTCCTGCCCATCCTCGATGCGCATCTCGGGAAAGCTTTTGTTCTCAGGCAAAAGCCAAACTCCGTGTTCGGTGTGCCGTAGTCGCTTCACTGTGAAGGCACCATCGAGACAGGCAATCACCACGTCACCCGTTTTGGGCGTTCTCGACTTGTCCACCACCAATAGGTCGCCGTTCTGAATTGTCGCACGCTCGCCGTTCATGCTGTCGCCTCGTGCCCGAACGAAGAAGGTTGCTGGGCCGTTCTGAATGAGAAGTTCGTTCAAGTCCAACTCGCCCTCCAGATGATCGTCAGCAGGCGACGGGAAACCCGCCTCAATTCGGGCTGACACAAGGGGGAATCGTCTAGCTAAGCGATGTTGTACGGGCGTATAATATCTCACAAGGTAGGGATAGCCTCAGATAGCCCTTCACGCAAGTCCAAGGAGTTCGCGGCCAGAAAGCTACCAAGCTCCGCACGGACTTGCCATTAAGCCAGGAAGCTCGCACATTTTCTTCGTTGCAACCGCCGCGCCAACCTAAATCGCTTGATGACCTACTCGCACAAGCCGAGCACTACGCCGAGTTTTGTATGGGCAACAGTGGTAAAATGTCACCCACACTCTTCCTGATTGGCGCGGACGGGCCACTCATGTTCGTTCCGGCTTCGTTGGCCGATGCCGATGACAAAGACGCCTTCGTCACCACCGCCCGTTTTCTGTGCATCGCCCATGCCGCCACGGTTGTCGTCATGGCTCTCGAAGCCTGGGCCAAGTTTGCCAAGCCCGATGAAAAACTTGATCCGACCGAGCAGCCGTCCGAGGCTTTTGACCGTCAGGAAGTCATTGTGCTCATGGGCGAATCTCACGGTGGTCAGAAGCAAAAGTTCTTACCCATCATCCGCAGCGGTAATGGGAAATTCTTTGGCTTCGGCGAATCCAACGCGCCCGGCATGGACAAAATGGAAGGACGCTTCGCCCAAATCCTCCCGCCAAAACCACCCACCGATGAGCACCGTGCGCTTGCCCACGCCGTGCTAAAGGTTAAAGGCGTCAACGTCGCCAAACTCGGCAAGTCCCTTCGACTTCCTCGCTCCCGGCGCTGATTTTTCACCCGAGATTATTTTTCCACTTGGCGGCCTTTCATGCCCCATTGTCATTCGCTCGCCACGGTCACGCAGCAGCTAATAGCTTAGAATTGCGTATTTCAGCGAATTTCTTCGCACGCTCGGGAGAAAGCTTAAACCAGAAGTCAGCATCTTGTTCTGTCACCACGGAGCGGTAATGACCGAAGATCATTTGAGGAGTGTTTCCCATTTCAAGTGCAACTTGGGGCGCACTTTTGACTTGGGCGAGCCGGTAGCTTCCGTAGCTGTGCCGTAAGCCATTCGCCGGCCACTTGATGTCGAACTTTTTGGCGATGTCGCGGGCGTATTTGCTTTGACGGTCAGAACAGATTTGCCCCTTTGCTTGATGGAATTCAGTCAACCAAACCACCGCGCTATCGCAGAGAGGTACGATACGGTTTGCCGCCGTCTTGGCCTTCGCTGCTGAAATTCTGATGATGCGTTGCGACAAATCAATGTCGGTCCAATCCATGCGGTTGATCTCGGCGTGTCGCAAGCCACAAAGGCCGCCCAAGACGTAGTAAGGCACGAGAGTGCCTCGGTCGCCTTTGACTTTCAGCTCCACTGGATCGGCTATCAATAGCTGAGCGAGTTCCTCAACCTTGAAAATACCAATCTCTCCCCCCATGTCTTTGGCCAGCGGAAGGTCATCAGCCACCGTAGGCTCATTTTTTGGGAGGTAGCCATTGGCACGAGCGAAACGAAAAAGCGATTGCACCATGGCCCTGTAATTGTTTCTACTACGGCCAGACTGCCCTAGGCCGCGTAACCAGGCGGCAATCACGGCTGTATCGACCGTGGCGACCTCCGTGTGCACGTCGCGAGCAAACCTGCCCAGGCGGCTTCGACAATCGGCCAGATACCGCAAGGACATACCGTCTGCTGCCTTGGCTTTCATGAACTCCTCGACAACCTCCGAAATGGACTTTCGGGCGAAAGTGGCCTTATGGCGCGATACGTAATATTTCGCAGCCGCCAGCAAGGGGACGCCAAGCTTTTTTGCTTCGCAGTATTCCTCGACCGCGGAGAGTAAGGGTACGTTCAGGGAACTCAGAAGCCTTCGGGCCTCCAAATAGGCAGCGCTGTCCTCACTGGTCAGTTTAAGGGCCTGTGTCTCACCGTGGCTGAGCCTATTAGCAACCCGTTCAGCTTCCTTTTTGGCGGAGGCAAAATCAGTGACTACTTTACGAACGCGTTGCTTTCCCAGATAATAAGTGACGATATGTTGCCTGTAGTCCCCGCGATTATGCTGGTAGATTTTTACTGTAACGGAACCGCTTCGGACGGTTTTAGGCCATTCGCTCATTGGAAATTGATGTCAATTGATGTCAGTCTTGCTGTCATTTGATGGCATGTCTTGTCACTTAGCCATCCCTAATTTCACTGCCATTATACCTCTGATAACCTCTAAAACAAGCCATAATTTCACTGATTATGAGACCCCTTTTTAGCGGGTTCGAGCCCCGTCGGTCGCCCCCCTCTTTTACCTCTGAAGAGGGTTTCGGATCAAAAAGTGTGGCAGATTGTGGGCAGTTAACGAGAAAAAAGCCCTTGCAGAGGAGAGCATTATGCAACGGATAAGAGAGCAGGGGACAGGCGCGCGGCAGTCTTGAAGTCCCCCTTAGGCCTGACATCCTTGGCTCCATGCGTTTCCTTTTTCTTCCTTTTTCGCGTTATTGGCCACTGTCTCGTCATTATGGCTAGCGTGGGTTAGTATGCAGAAGACTCCATGCTCATGCGTACAAGAAACCTTCTGAAAACTCACATGGCCGTTTGGTCTGGAGTCGCACCGTACTTCAGCAGGCTAGGTATTTGCGTTTTCGTCCTGGCATTAATCCTGCCAACTCGTCTCCACGCGGAGGATCGAGACGCGACCCTCAATAAAGCGTATCAAGACGCTTTGGCGAGAAAAATGATCAATGTGGATTTCTTGAAACAGACTGAGCTCCAGTGGATCGCTTATCGGGATGCCGAAGCTGACCTTCAGGCAAGGATTTCCGGACAAACCCAACCGGACGAAGCTGCGAGAGAAGCTTCGCGAAAAGAAAGCACCGAAACTCGGACCAAAGAGCTCCTCCATTTGGCGAAAGACGGATTGTCTGGGGATCCGACAGATGGCCCATTGGAGGAAGAGGACGTTGAAAATGCTTACGCTACGCTACGGAAGGCTGTAATCGCGAGGCACGACCCCGACCTGATTTCGGCGGCAATTTCCGATCAGAAGGCATGGGCGGCCTTTTCCGATCTACAAGCTGACTTTGACGGACCAGGACCGTCTGATGACAACGCGGAAAAACGAAGAATGGCGCATGTTCGCATGGATCAACAGCGGCTAGCACAATTGCAGTCTGACCTTTCGCGATTGGGAGTACACGAGGATAACTCGGCGGCCATAGAAGGCGACTCTTCTCCCAACAACGATCAATCCACGGAGGTTGCCCCAGACCATTCGCTGCGAATCGAACAACTCGACGACACCGCCGGGTCGATCAATGGCTATCCGATCAGCGAGACCTCGTGGGTAATCTCCAATCGAACCGGCGAGCGTGCAGTTTTACCCACAAAAGAGGATGAAGCAGGTGTAGACCGAGGAAATCCCACTGTCGCAATATCGGAGTACTCGATTTCTCCGGACAGTCGATGGATCTTCCGAACGCAAAAATTCTATCACGGTATGAATGGGGCGTACCTCTACAAAAGGACTTCTGGTCTTCGTTATGAAAAGGCAACCCTACGACCTCTAGATGTTCTCGCTTGGCAATTCTTTCAGGCCAAAACAAATGCTGATTCTTCACAAGGGGGTGTTATTCGTTTTGTCTCCTGGGGATCGCACTCTTTGCGAATAAGTTTAAATGCAAGCAAACGTCTTACGTTTGGCGACGTAAATGACTGGGAGGTGGAATATGATTTAATGAACGGAAAGTTTTCGATACCCCCAGATGCCATAGATCATGATCGCCAAGCTTTCGATGCGTCACCCGAGTAGCATACCAGTAAAACTGCCAGAGAATAGGGTTCGGCACGCGGCAGTCTCGAAATCCCCCGTAGGCCTGCCATCCTCGGCTCCGTGCCTGTCTCTTTTTCTCCGCTTGTTATTTACGCAAAATGCGTTATTATTCACGCAATATGCGAAAGAAGCGATTACTTGATGCCTTGTTGCCAAAGACCCGCCAGGGGATTTTGGCGGCAACCCTCGTGCAGCCCGCGAAGGCCTGGTACGTTTCGGAGCTGGCACGTCGGCTTGGGGTACCGTCCTCTAGCCTGCAACGTGAGCTGCAAGAACTTTCCGACGCAAGTATCCTGAAGACCCACCGACAGGGGCGTATGGTCTATTATCAAGCCAATGTGGATTCGCCACTCTTTCCCGATCTCCGGGGCTTGCTGTTGAAAACAGCCGGACTCGCGGATGTCCTGATGGATGCCTTGAAACCGCTCGCCAAGAAACTGCAAATTGTCTTCGTCTATGGATCAATCGCCAGCGGCGGTGAGCAAAGTGAGAGCGACATTGACTTGATGCTGATCGGCGCCGTATCACCCATGGAGCTGGCCAAGCCTCTGCGCCACGCCCACGATCTTCTGGGCCGGGCCATCAATCCGACGGTCTATACTCCGGCGGAATTCGAAAAAAAGCAAAAAGCCAAAGATCATTTCCTGACGCGGGTATTGGACAAGCCCAAGCTGTTCGTGATAGGTGATCAGGATGAGTTGGGCAAAATTACTGGGCCGGTACGTCACGGCTGAGCCCACCAGCAAGGCGGAGCTGGATAATTTGCGCTCAATCGTAACCCGGAGTCTGCAAGACGCCGTCGCAGCGGGCGTGTCAGCGGACGCACGATTCGTCATGGCCTACGATGCCGTCCGGACGTTGTCGCTGATTATCGTTCGGTCGGAAGGTTACCGTCCACGGTCGGTGGGTGGGCACTACAGCAGGCCCATCCAGCATTCGCTCCCTTATCGACCTATTTTGATGCGTGCCGGATGAAACGCAATGCCTGTGAATACGACTTTGCGGGCGGCGTGACTGATACCGACGCGGATGGTTTGCTCAAGACAGTCAAAAAATTTAAAATAGATGCGGAGGCCTGGATGAAGGCTCATCACCCGAATCTCACCTAACAAATTCGAGCCCCGTCGGTCGCCCAGCCTCATTTTCAGATCCGCGCCCTCCACCGGGCTTAAAATGCTAGGCAAAAGCAGCCCGGCGTGCAGGAATTGCCGGGAGAAAGCAGGCGAAGTTCGAGCGTGTCCAAGCGGGCAACGGAACGCGCGAACCGGTTCGCTTAAGCCTTCTCCTCGCCGCTGATTTTATCCCTCAAAACCGAGAGGTCGCGGCGCAGAATGGCCACCTGTACGAGGAGGACGGTGACGGTGGTGGTGAGCAGGGCGATGATGGCGTTGGGGCCAATGTGGGGCAGGATGATGGCGAGCGGTGTCGCGCAGCAGGCGGCAATCAACAAGTTCAAAAGAGTTTGGGTGGATGTTTTGTACATAGGATGCCGAATATGGGGCTAAATTCGTGCCAAGTGGAATCAGCACTCTTCGGCCGCTTTCTTTACATAGAGGCTGTCCGAAAATTCCGCGTGAGCTGCGTTGCGAGTCCATTTTGACCTGCACCGAGGCGCGAGGAGGAAGGATACCCTCTGCGGTCTCTGACCGACGAGCAACGAAGGAGCAGGTCAAAAGGGCCGCAATCCCTCTGGGACCGGGGTCTTTTGGCCTGCTGGCTTTGTCGTTCGCTCGTCACGTAGCGCAGCTGCTATGCTCCTCGCTCGGCTCCTCGCCATCAGGCCAAAAACCTCCCGGCGCAGCCACGGGGAATTTTCGGACAGCCTCTAGTTAAACACGTAAGGATTTTAGTTTTTTTCCGTCATCAAAATGACAAGAAGTTGCCTTGCAAAAGTTACGGTAAAGGTGTTGCTGATTTTTTTCGGGCGGGCAGTGTCCTCAGCTTAGGTCCGAACTTACCAACTAAATAAAATGAAAAATCTCCAAAAAATAATTTACGTCGCGTTCGGCGCACTCTCGTTCTCATCACTCATCCAGGCGAATGCTCAAATTATTTCCAATTTCACGGCGGGTGATCTCGTCATCAGCACGGTGTCCGACCAGATTAATAGTACGCCTGTCGCCTCTGATCTTGATACGGCCGCACCCATTGTCCTGCAGGAATTTTCGCTCGGCTCAGGGGCGACGAGCGCCTCACTGGTCGGTAATTTTGCCCTGCCGCAGACCAGCAGCGGAGCCAATTCCGCAATTTCCGGCGAATACGGCTCGGCCTCGGAAGGCATTCTCCAAGACTCGGTCAACGGCCAGTATCTGACGATCATGGGCTATGGAGTGAATGCCAATACGTTCAATACCGCACCCCTCTCGACCTATGGCACGGCGGCGCTAGGCCAGACGACCAGCCTGACGGGCCAAACCGATACCACGGTATCTCGTGTGGTTGGCTTGATCGGAGCGAATGGAAGCGTTGATACGAGCACGGCGTTAACCGGCGTGTTCAACGAGAACAATCCGCGCAGCGTCGCTACCGTCGATGGCACTTCTTTCTACGTTTCCGGGCAGGGCCAAACGGGTGACGGCACCGGCGGCGTGTTCTATGCGACGGACGGGGCGACGACCGCGACCGCCATCAATGCCAATACGACCACCCCAACTGGCACTGCCACTGAGAACGCCGCCACCGGCACCGAAACGCGCTCGGTCGAGATCGTGAACGTCAACGGCACCAATACGCTGATGGTCTCCCGCGACTATTCACCCTCTAGTACGCCCAATGATTCCACGGATATTCGCACGTTGACGAACGCGTCTGGCGGATTGCCGACCTCGGCGACTGGACTCGTTGCGAGCCGTACTCTGCCCAGCACCAACAGTGTGAATGGGGGAAATACCGGTTCGATTGACCTGCCCAGCACCACCAACTTTTTCGATAACGGCGTCAACAACAACTCCATTGGCGACCCGAATGGCAAGAATCGCAACGGCAAGTTCGTCTATCTCAGCCCGGAACAGTTTTTCATGGCCAGTTCCACCGTGATGTATGTGACCGATAGCGGCCAGCCGAAAAATGGCAGTGCGGACGCTGCGGCTGAAGGCGAAGGCGGCTTGCAGAAATGGGACCTGATTAGCGGGACGTGGACTTTGCAATATGATCTCTACCAAGGGCTCAACCTGGTCAACAACGCCAACGCAAACTCCAACAATCCCACCGCGCCCGGCGTGACGGGGCTGTTCGGGCTGGCGGGTGAGGTGGTCGGCAACAAAGTGGAGCTCTTCGCGACCAGCTACGGCTTGAATGAACTTTCCCCCAGTTATTTGTATGAAATCACGGACAGCCTGAGTGCAACGAACGCAACCTACGCCGGCAACGAAAGTTTTACGACGCTCGAGGAAGCTGCCGCGGGAACTTCGATTCGCGGCGTGGCCCTCGCGCCGGAAGCCGTCCCCGAGCCTTCGTCGTGGGCGCTGGTGTTGGTTGGCCTGGGCGTTTTTGCCTGCCTGCGCGCGCGGCGGAGCGCTTCCTGATTCGCCCTTGTCCGATCCATCCGGCCCTGGAAATATATTTCCTGAGCTAAGTCTTGACCAGGAAGCCTTGAGCGACCTGGTTGAACTTCTCGACCTGATCGACCTGCCACGTTTTATCGTGGCCCAACTCCTGCGCGAGAAGCGCGGCCACGCGCGGGGCCATGCGGACGGCGGCTTTGCTGTTGAGAAATAACGCCCGCGTGCGGCGGGCGAGAACGTCTTCCACCGTGAGGGCCATTTCCTCTCGCGCCGCCCAGACAACTTCCGCCGCGACGTAAGGCAATTCGGAATCGAGCGCCTGCGCGAGCGATGCGTCCTGGCCGATCAGCTCCTTGATGGCCAGGGCGTCGGTGCCGTAGAAAGCCAGCGAGCCGAAGTTCGCGGCGTTGGGGTGATAGCCGTGGATATTCAGGGTCTTCGTCACGCACGCTTTGTCCGGCAGATCGCCCAGCGTGGCGGCCTGGTCGACGCAGTCTTGCGCCATGTTGCGGTAGGTCGTCCATTTGCCTCCGGCGATGCTGAGCAGTCCGCTCTTGTCGATGTGGATCGTGTGATCGCGCGACAGCGCCGCGGTGTTGGTGCCATCGCCCGATTTCGCCAGCGGCCGAATCCCGGCAAAGACACTGAGGATGTCGGCCCGCGACGGTTTCTTTTCGAGGTAAAGCGCCGCCGTTTCGAGCATGAAGGCGATCTCCTGGTCCAGCGCGACCGGTTCCAGCGGCGCTTCCTGCATCGGCGTGTCGGTCGTGCCGACCAGCGTATGGCCATGCCAGGGGATGGCGAACATGACGCGCCCGTCGCTGGTGTGCGGCACCATGATGGCGTTTGCGCCGGGCAGGAACGAGCGGTCGAGCACGATATGCGCGCCCTGGCTGGGAGCGATCATCTTTTGGGCGTCCGGCTCGGCCAGATGGCGCACGGCATCGGTGAACGGGCCGGTCGCGTTGACGACCACCCGCGCTTTCGCCGAGCAGGTCTCGCCGGTCTCCATATTCTGCCACGACAGGCCGCTGACCAAGCCGTCGCCGCCTTTGCGCAACGCAGTGACCTTCGCATAGTTGAGCAGCGTCGCGCCCTGCTCGGCGGCGGTGGCGACGAGGTTGATGAGCAGGCGCGTGTCGTCAAACTGGCCGTCGAAATAAACCACGCCGCCGGTGAGTCCGTCGGGGTTGACGTTGGGCAGGCGCTTGAGCGTTTCTTCCTTCGAGATGAGTTGTGAAGGCCCGAAGCCAAATTTGCCCGAGAGCATTTGGTAAACCTTGAGGCCGATGCCATAGAACGGCCCCTCCCACCACGAATAGCTGGGAACGATGAACGGCAGCTCGCTGACGAGATGCGGCGCGTTCTGGCGCAGGAGCCCGCGCTCCTTCAGCGCCTCCATCACCAGCGAGACGTTGCCCTGTTCGAGATAGCGCACGCCGCCATGCACCAGCTTCGTGCTTCGGCTCGACGTGCCTTTGCCGAAGTCGTGCTGTTCCAGCAAAAGCGTCGCATAGCCGCGCGTGGCCGCGTCGACCGCGACTCCCGCGCCGGTCGCGCCGCCGCCCACAATGATGATGTCCCAGGGTTCGGTCCGTTGCCGGGCCTGTTGCAGCATGTCATTTCGTTTCATAAGGGTGAGAACTTTTTTTGTTTAGGATCCGCGGATTTCTTTCCGATTTTCCCTGACGGCGGGAGAGAGGATTTTTTTCAAAATACTCCAGGTTTTGGAAATTATCCAATCGGCGCGGCAAAGATTGTTCGCGGACGGCCCTCCAATTCCACCACGGAGTGCTCAATCGAGCGCCGGTAATCGAGGGGACTCTTGAGCGCGATTTGCTTGAAGACCCGGCTGAAGTAGCCCTGCGATTCAAAGCCCGTGGCAAACGCCACCTCGGCGACGGTCAGGGGCGTGGCGCGCAGCATCGTCATGGCCGCGCGGATCCGTTCGAGATTGATGTGCGTCGAGAGCCGCCGCCCCGTTTCGCGATGGAAAAGATTCGAGAGATAGTCGCTCGAACAGTGAAGCTGGTGGGCAAGCAGCCTCACGCCGAGGTGGGAATCGCCCAGGTATTCCTGGACCAGCCGCTTCGTCTGCGAAATCTTCAGCTTTTCCACCGGCGGCGCGGAGCGGACGCGGCGAATGGCCGCTTCGAGCGTGCTGAGATAAATGAGCAGCAGCCCCTTGATTCCGAGGCGCTCATCCGGGTCGCCGCTGTGGTTGAGTTCGGCGATTTCCTCCAGGTATTGGGCGAGCTGCTGATACTTCGCCGTGTCGTAGTATTCCGTCATCTTTGCGCAGGCCTTGCCGTCGCCCGCCGCCCCCTGCAACTGCACGCTGACCGTTTCGTTGTAGACGCTGATGACGAGATTCTCGAACGGCGTTTCCCGGTCGAGGACCACTTCGCGATGGGGGATGCCGCCGGGGATGATCGCCATCTGTCCGGCCTCGACGACAAACCGTTCCTGGATGAATTCAAAGGCGCTCGCTCCTTTGATTCCAATAATCAAGTCGGGATTAAAATGGAAGTGGAGCCCCGTCTGTTCCATCACATGGTCCCGGAGCTGGGGAAGGTGCAATCGCGCGCGCATTTCGTCGGTTTGACGAAGCTGTTGCCGCAAAATGTGCTCGCACAACGTGCTGAGATCGCCCTCGGGAGGCCGGTAGCTTTTTAATCGAGGCATATCTAAGTTTTTTATAAAAAATCAAAGTTTTTTTATCATCTCTCCGTTTGCTTAAGCATCAATCATAGCGTACCCGTTTAGTCCAGAATACTCAATTGGCCCTTGAAAAAAACTCGCGAAGTCAATTTGAGATAACCAAAAGGCCAATTAAGTATTCTTCAGTTATCGGCGACAGGGCACTAGCGGAAACTAGGTTTTTTATGAATAGCTTCAACAAAAGCTCGCGCCGGCTGAGTCCCGATTTTCAAGTCAGGCTGGTTGGGGAAAATCTGCGGCAATGGATGACGCTCTTCGCGGCGAGCATCCGTGAGGCGGAAGCGCAGTTGACCGAACTCGATGCCGCCATTGGCGATGGCGATCATGGCGTCAATATGTGCCGCGGCATGAACGCCGTGGCGGAAAAACTCGATTCGCTGGCCCTGGCCGATCTTTCCAGCCAGATGCGGGTCATCTCCATGACGCTCATGTCGTCGATTGGCGGCGCGAGCGGTCCGCTTTACGGGGCCTTTTTCCTGCAAGCATCGCATGCCACTTTGCACAAAGCTGAGTTGGGACCGGCCGATCTGACCGCAGCGATGGAGGCCGGTTATCGAGGTGTAGTGCAGTTGGGCAAGGCCGCGGTTGGGGATAAGACCATGGTCGACACCATGGCTGCGGCTGTCCGGTCGCTGCGCGCGTCGTGCACGCGGCACGAGGCGCTCCCGGAAGCCCTCCGCGCCTGCCGGAATGCGGCCCGGCTCGCGGCTGAGGGCACCATTCCGATGGTCGCCCGCAAAGGCCGCGCCAGTTATCTCGGCGAGCGGAGCGCGGGAACGCAGGATCCCGGCGCCGCGTCCGCCGCCCTTCTCTTTGATTCTCTCGCGCAGGCGGTTTCGTCCCTTTCCCCCTCCGCTCATTCACCCCGGCCCAAACCCATGCTTCTATGAAATACATTCTCTCATTTGATCAAGGTACCACGAGTTCCCGCGCCATTATATTCGACCATGCCGGCACGATTCAGGCCGTCGCCCAAAAGGAATTCAAACAACACTTCCCGCAGCCGGGCTGGGTTGAGCACGATGCGAACGAAATCTGGGCCACCCAATATGGCGTGGCGGCCGAGGCCATGACCAAGGCGAATTTACACCCGAAGGACATCGCCGCGATCGGGATCACCAACCAGCGCGAAACCACCGTCGTTTGGAACCGGGAGACGGGTGAACCCATTTGTCACGCCATTGTCTGGCAGGACCGCCGCACCGCCGGCTTTTGCGACCAGATGAAGCGCGACGGCCTGGAAGGGCTGATCCAGGAAAAGACGGGTCTGGTCATCGACGCCTATTTTTCCGGCAGCAAACTGCGCTGGATACTCGATAACGTCAAGGGCGCGCGCGCCGATGCGGAGAAGGGCAAGCTGGCCTTCGGCACCGTCGATTCGTGGCTGATCTGGAAGATGACCGGCGGCAAAGTCCATATCACCGATCCCTCCAACGCTTCCCGGACGATGCTTTTCAACATCCGCACGGGTGAGTGGGACGACGAACTCCTCAAAATCCTGAAAGTGCCCCGGTCGGTCCTGCCCCGGGTGGGGAAGTCGAGCGAGGTTTACGGCGAGGCCGAGCACTTGGACGTGCCCATCGCCGGCATCGGCGGCGACCAGCAGGCGGCGCTTTTCGGCCAGGCGTGCCACAAGCCGGGCATGGTGAAAAATACTTACGGCACGGGCTGTTTCATGCTGATGAACACCGGAACCGAAGCGATGCTGTCCAAGAACAACCTGCTCACCACGGTGGCTTGGGGCGTGGGGGACAAGCTCGAATACGCGCTGGAGGGCAGCATCTTCATCGCCGGCGCCGTGGTGCAGTGGTTGCGGGACGGACTCGGCATCATCAAGCACTCGGCGGATGTGGAGAAACTCGCCGCGAGCGTGCCGGACAACGGCGGGGTCTATCTCGTGCCCGCTTTCGCCGGATTGGGCGCGCCCCACTGGGACCAATATGCGCGGGGATCGATTTCGGGCCTGACGCGCGGTTCCACGGCGGCCCACATCGCCCGGGCCGCGCTGGAAGGCATCGCCTTTCAGGTGGCCGACGTTCTTTCCGCCATGGAGGCCGATTCAAAAATCAAGTTGAAGGAGCTGCGCGTCGACGGAGGGGCGTGCGCCAATAATCTGCTCATGCAATTCCAGGCCGACCTGCTGGGCGTGCCGGTGGTGCGGCCCGCGATCCAGGAAACGACGGCGCTCGGGGCGGCTTACCTCGCCGGATTGGCCGTCGGCTATTGGCGCAACCAGGGCGAGATCGCCAAGCAATGGAAAGTGGACCACACGTTTGAACCGGCCATGAAGCCGGAGAAGAGGGAAAAGCTCCGCGCAACCTGGAACAAGGCGCTCGAACGGGCCAAATCGTGGGAAGAAGCCACGTAAAATTCGCGTTGAAAAAAGCCTTCGCCAGCCAACCGACAGGAGTCAAAACGAATGAAATCAAGAGTATCGTTCCTCATTTATCCAACGAAAATGGCCATGGCGGCTCTGTTCCTCGCCACCAACGTGGCCGCGCGCGCCGGCACTGACGAGATCACCCCGGTCGTCTCGAAAGCGGAGCCGTCGTTCTGGGACCAGCAATACATGCTGGGCGATTGGGGCGGCGAGAGGACGGAACTGGCCCAAGAGGGTGTGACGTTTGATTTCAATAACATCGGCGATTTTCTGACCGATGTCACCGGGAGCCAGGAGCATCACCTGACTTATTTCGGACGCTTCCGCGCCACGACGGATATCGACTTCAACAAGTTGTCGGGTTTCGATGGCGAGCTCTTTTTCTCCCCGATCTGGCAGTATGGCCAGAACCTTTCCGGCCAGTATCTCCATACCAACACACTCACCAGCAGTATCGCCGGTACGAACAGCGTGCGCATCGACCAGTTTTGGTACCAGCAGGGGCTGTTTGACAGCATGCTCAAAATCAAGGTCGGCCAAATCGCCCCGGTCAACGAATTCGGCGCGACCGATTTCTTCGACATTCTCTTCAACGACGAACTCGGCTATGCGCCCAATGCCATCTTCAATACGCGGACGCCGTTCAGTCCGGCAGGCCAGCCCGGCATCATCCTTTGGGGCGATCTCTCCGATCTAACGCCCGGCCTCTATGTGAAGACCGGCGTCTTCACGGCCTATGACAATCCGTATCATCCCGATTCCAATGGCGTCGATTACGTCGATGATTTTGACCATGGCATGTCGGGTTCCTTTGAAATCGGCTACAAGGAGCAGAAGACCGATTATGACGGCGTCTACAAAGTTGGCGTGAATGCCAGCACCGATGTGGCCTACCGCAATCCCGCGACGGGAGAGAATTATGGCCAGGATTACAACGCCTACGCCACGGTGGAAAAAACGGTCTATCACCCCGTCGGTCTGGATGGAAAGCTCGATGCGAAAAAAGGCCTCGATCTTCTGTTCGAATTTGTCGGCGAACCGGGCGACCGTAATCCGTTCCAGTATGAATTCACCACCGGTGGGCGCTATACGGGTCTGATCCCTGGGCGCGATGAGGACAAGGTCGGCTTTGGCCTGATCTATTCCGACAACGGCGAGGCTTTCAGCCAGGCCAACATCAACGGTGGCGGACCGGGCCTCGGAGGCGAAACGACGCTGGAACTCGATTACCAGTACAACCCCGCGCCGTGGCTTTCGATCCAGCCCGACGCCCAATACATCTTCGATCCGGGCGGCAACAGCACCCGTGATGATATTCTCGTGCTGGGCCTGCGCACCATTGTCCGCTTCTAAACATCATAACTATAACAAAAGAAATCACATGAAATTCACCAAAGCACAGGAATTCAGCGCGGAGTTTTTTGGGACGATGGTGCTGATCCTATTCGGATGCGGATCGGTCGCCATGGTCGTGCTCTTCGGCAGCAATCCCCCGGTTCCGGGGGAGGTGGTCAAAGGTGGCTACACGAACATTGTCCTGGGTTGGGGGTTGGCCGTCACCTTTGGCATTTATATTGCAGGAACCATCAGCGGCGCCCATCTGAACCCGGCGGTCACTCTCGCGATGGCGGCCACGAAACGCATGCCATGGTCGAAAGTGCCCCATTATATATTGGCACAGTTTTTGGGGGCTTTTGCCGGAGCCGGCTTGATGTATGCCGTCTACTATCCCAAATGGATTACGGTCGATCCCGCCCTCAACCATACCGCAGGCGTTTTTTGCACCTTCCCCGCCGTTCCTGGTTTTTGGCCCGGATTCTTTGACCAGGTCGTCGGCACGGCCCTTCTTTTGGGGCTGATTCTCGCGGTGGTGGACAAACTCAATGCGTTGCCCGGCTCCAATCTCGCGCCCTTTATTATCGGCCTCATTATCGTCGCCATTGGCATCTCTTTTGGCGGCATGAACGGTTACGCCATCAATCCAGCCCGGGATTTGGGCCCCCGTCTCTTTGCCGTGGTCGCGGGATTTAAAAACAACGGGCTGACCGATGGGGCAAGTGTTTGGCTGCCACCTGTTCTTGGCCCCTTGGCCGGCGGTTTGCTGGGCGCATTTGCCTATGATCTCTTCATCGGCCGGGCCCTGGTTCAGGCGCATAAGTTAAGCCAGGACCCGGAACAACGCGGGGAAGGAATGGACCCATCTCACATGGAACATGAAGAGGTCGTCACCCATCGGTAGGGCCTATGAAAAAACTCATCAACTCCGTTGAGAACGTCGTCACCGATGCCCTGCATGGATTCGCCGCCGCGCACGCCGATTTGGTGAAGGTGAATTTCGATCCCAAATTCATCATCCGCGCCGATGCCCCGGTGAAAAACAAGGTGGCCGTCATCTCCGGCGGCGGCAGCGGACATGAGCCGATGCACGGCGGCTTTGTCGGCAAAGGCATGCTCGACGCGGCCTGTCCGGGCGCGGTTTTCACCAGCCCGACGCCGGACCAGATGCTCGCCGCGACCAAGGCGGTCGACGGAGGCAAGGGAATCCTCCATATCGTGAAAAATTACACCGGCGACGTGATGAACTTCGAGTTGGCCGCCGACATGGCGCGGACGGACGGGTTGCAGGTCGAGAGCGTGGTCATCGACGACGATGTCGCCGTGAAAGACAGCACCTGGACCGCCGGCCGCCGCGGCGTGGGCGCGACGATCCTGGCCGAGAAAATATGCGGCGCCGCCGCCGAAGCCGGGCATTCGCTCGCCGAGGTGCGCGAACTCTGTCAAAAGGTGAACGCCCAGGCCCGCAGCATGGGCATGGCCCTGACTTCCTGCACCGTGCCGCATGTCGGCAAGCCCACTTTTGCGCTGCCCGAGGACGAGATGGAGGTTGGCGTCGGCATTCACGGCGAGCCGGGCCGCACCCGCATGAAGCTCAAGCCCGCGGACGAAATCGTCGAGCTGCTCATGGAGCCGATCCTCTCCGACCTGCCTTATCGCTCCGGCGATGAAGTGCTGCTTTTCGTCAACGGGCTGGGCGGCACGCCGCTCCTCGAATTGTATATCGTTTACCGCAAGGCGGCGGAAATCGCGCAGAAGGCCGGATTGAAAATCACACGCAATTTGGTCGGCTCCTATATTACGAGCCTCGAAATGGCCGGAACGTCAATCACGCTGCTGAAACTCGACGCCCGGCTCACCAACCTTTGGGATGCGCCCGTGCGCACCCCCGCCTTGAGGTGGGGCGTTTAGGTGACAACCATGACCACCAATTCCCTCGGCGCGGAGACGGTGCTGCAATGGTTGCAGAACTGCGCGGAGAGCTTCAAGTGTCACCAGGACGAGTTGACGCAACTCGATGCCGCCATCGGCGATGCCGATCACGGCGCGAACATGGCCCGGGGATTCACCGCCGTTCAGGGCAAGCTGGCCGGTCTCAGGGACAAGGACATCGGCACGATTTTCAAGACGGTTGCCATGACGCTGATCTCCACCGTCGGGGGCGCGAGCGGCCCGCTCTACGGCACGTTCTTTTTGCAGGCCGTCGCGGGCGCGAATGGAAAAAGGGCGCTGACGCAGGAGGAGTTGTTTTGCGTTTTCAGCGCGGGACTGCAAGGCCTGATGAATCGCGGCAAGGCTGTGGTCGGTGAAAAAACCATGGTCGACGCGCTCGTGCCCGCCCTCGAAGCCCTGAAGCCGGTCGGAGACGACTCGCTCCCTGCGGCCCTGAATCGCGCGGTCGCCGCCGCCAAAAAGGGAGCCGACTCGACCGTGCCGCTGGTCGCCAAAAAGGGCCGCGCCAGTTACCTGGGCGAGCGCAGCGCGGGTCATCTCGACCCCGGCGCGGCTTCCTCCGTTTTGTTGCTCGAAGCACTTCAGCAGGCCATTCAGTCTTCCGCCTGAGGCAAAGGATTTACCCGTATGGTCGGTATTGTTTTGGTTTCACATAGTCGCGCGCTCGCCTTGTCCGTGCAGGAACTCGTCCGCTCGATGACCGGCCCCGCCCTGCCGCTGGCCGTTGCCGCCGGTGTGGGCGACAACCATCAGGAACTCGGCACCGACGCCGTTGAAATCGCCGAGGCCATCGTCTCCGTCAAGGGCCCCGACGGCGTGTTGGTGCTGATGGACATGGGCAGCGCGATTCTCAGCGCCGAGACCGCCCTCGATCTGCTCGACGCGCCGCTGCGGGCCAATATCCGGTTTTGCGCGGCGCCTTTCGTCGAGGGCGCGGTGGCGTCGGGCGTGACGGCAAATCTGGGTTCTTCGCTCGACGAGGTTTGCGCCGAAGCTCTCGCCTCCTTGAAACAAAAGCAAGCCGCCTTGAGTTCGAACCAGCCCGCCGCCGCCGCAAAATCGGAGCCAGTTGGAAAAGAGTCGAACGGCCATGCTTCCACCGGGAAAGTGGAGAAGATTCGGTTGACCGTTCGCAACGTCCATGGCCTTCATGCCCGCCCCGCCGCGCGCTTGATCATGGAGATGCGGCCTTTCCATTCCGAGATCACCGTTCGCAATCTCAGCAACCAGCGCGGACCGGTTTCGGTGAAAAGCCTGAGCAGTCTGGCGGGGCTCGAAATTCTTGAGGACAACGAAATCGAAGTCGCGGCCAGCGGCGATGACGCTCCGGCGGCGCTTGAGAAAATGAGCCGACTGGTGCAGAGCGGCCTGGGCGATCCGCCACCGACCGAAACCCAAAGTGCGGCATCCCGTCCAAAAGCCAAATTGGCGGTGCAACGGAAAACCCCCTCCGGCCCTGTGCCGATTTCCGGCGGTATTGCCATTGGCGCCGGCGTCTATTTCCAGCCGGAGAAACTCGAAATTCCCCAGGACAAGGCCGGCGATGTGGCCGGGGAAATCAAACGTCTGCAATCGGCCATCGCGGCGGCGCAAAAGACCCTCGAAAGCAGAATCGCAAAAATGACCGCAACGGTCGGAGTGGCGAATGCCGGGATTTATGAGGCGCAAATTCTCGCGCTGCAGGACCCGGAATTGGTTGAAGCTGCGATTCGCCTTATCCGCGACGAACAGGTCAATGCCGCCATGGCATGGGACCGCGCCAACCGTCAATTCGTGGATCGTTACGAAGCTCTTCAGGATCCCTATCTCCGCGAGCGCGCCGTCGACTTGCAGGATGTCGGAGCGCAGGTTCTTGCATTACTGGTCGCCAAAAAATCGGGAGTTCCCGCGTTCGACGAGCCGGGCGTTTTGATCGCGGAGTCTCTCACTCCTTTTCAGGTCTCCACCTTAAATCGCAGGCTGGTGCAGGGGGTCATTCTTCTCGACGGCGGACGCACCGCCCATGCGTCGATCCTCCTCAAGGCCCTCGGCATTCCCGCCGTGGTCCAGGCGCGGTCTGTCTTCGCCGAAGTCAAATGGAGCGAGCCGCATCTCGTGGCTTTCGATGGCGGCACGGGAAAAATCTGGATCGATCCCGACGAGTTTCTTTTGGCGGAACTGCAAAATCGCCAGGTCGAGGAACGGGAACGCGAGGCGGAGGAACGCAAGGCCAGCACTTTGCCCGGCGCCACGCTCGATGGCCGCCCGGTCGAAATTTTTGCCAACATTGGAAAAGCCTCCGAGGTGGAAGCCGCCCTCCATTCCGGGGCGGAGGGCGTGGGGCTGCTCCGCACCGAGTTTCTTTTTCTCGAACGCGATTCTGCTCCCACGGAAGAAGAGCAGATCCAGGCGCTGCTCGCGATTTCCGATCACATGAAGGGCAGGCCGCTCATCGTCCGCACCATCGATGTCGGCGGCGACAAGGAACTGCCTTATTTAAAGAGGGCGCCCGAGGAGAATCCTTTTCTCGGCGTGCGGGCCATCCGCCTCTGCTTTACGCACGAGGAATTATTCAACACGCAGTTGCGGGCCATCCTGCGCGCGGGGCATGGGCGCGATTTCCGGATCATGTTCCCCATGATCGCCAACGTCACCGATTTGGAGCGAGCCCTGGAATGCCTCGAAAAAGTCCACCTCGATCTGGAGGTGGAAAAAGTGCCCCACCTCTGGCCGGTCAAGACCGGCATCATGATCGAGATTCCCTCCGCCGCGATCCAGGCCGAGTCGATGGCCCGCCAGGCCGATTTTTTCAGCATCGGCACCAATGACCTGACCCAATACACGCTCGCCGCCGACCGGGGCAATCCCGAACTCGCCTCCTATCAGGATGCGCTGCATCCGGCCCTGCTCCGGCTGATCGAAATGGTCGTGGCCGGCGCGCGCAAGCATAACCGGCTCGTCGCGGTCTGCGGTGAGGCCGCTTCGGACGAAAAGGCCGCGTCCATTTTCATCGGTCTCGGCGTCCAGGAGCTCAGCCTGGCCGGCGCGAAAATTCCCCGCATCAAGGCCTGCCTGCGCAAACAGAGTTTCGCGGGCCTGCAAAAACTCGCCCACACCGCCCTGCACTGCCAGACCGCCGCTGAAGTGCGGGCCTTGATCACCCCGAACTGATTTCCGCCCGGCCTTTACAGAATCATCCCCGCTGCGACGGTGTTGTTGGTTTCCTGGTCGATGAGAATCAGTCCGCCCGTGTTGCGGTTGATCGCGTAGGGATCGGCAAAGAGCGGCAGCGTGGTGCGCAGCCGGACGCGCCCGATTTCATTCATGCCCAGGTTGAGGTCCGACTCATTTTTGTGGAGCGTGTTGATGTCGATCTTGTACCGCACTTCCTTGACCAGCGCCTTGCAGTCGCGCGTCGTGTGCCGCAGAAAATAGCGTCCGCCGAGCACGAGCGGCTTTTCGTGGAACCAGCACAGCATCACATCGATGTCCTGCGTCGCCTTGGGCATGTTGTTCGGCTTGGCGATCATGTCGCCGCGGCTGATGTCGATTTCATCCTCCAGCGTCATCGCGACCGACATCGGGCTGAAGGCTTCCTTCACGTCGTCCTTCATCGTGTTGATCGATTTGATCCGGCTGGTGAATCCCGAGGGCATCGCGATGATTTCATCGCCCGGCTTGAAGACGCCGCTGGCGATGCGTCCCGCGAAGCCCCGGTAATCGTGCCACTCGGTTGTCTGCGGGCGGATGACATATTGCACCGGAAAGCGCGGCTGGACGTGGTTGACGTCGCTGCCGATATAGGTCGTCTCCAGCGTCGAGAGCAGCGACGAGCCGTCATACCACGGCATGTTGGCCGATTTATCGACGACGTTGTCGCCCTTGAGCGCGCTGACCGGGATGAACCGGATGTCGGGCACGTCGAGGCGCGAGGCGAACTCCTTGTAGTCCTCCACGATCTTGTTGAAGACCTCCTCGCTGTAGCCGACCAGGTCCATTTTATTGACGCAAACGACGATGTGCTTGATGTGGAGCAGCGACGCGATGAACGAATGGCGATGCGTCTGTTCGAGAATGCCTTTGCGCGCGTCGATGAGAATGATGGCCAGGTTGGCGGTCGATGCGCCGGTGACCATGTTGCGCGTGTATTGGATGTGGCCCGGCGTGTCGGCGACGATGAATTTGCGGCGCGGCGTGGCGAAATAACGGTAGGCCACGTCGATGGTGATGCCCTGCTCGCGCTCGGAGCGCAGGCCGTCGGTCAGCAGCGCGAGGTCGACCTGCCCGTTGCCGCCGCGGCTTTCGCTCAGCCGCTCGATGGCTTCGAGTTGATCTTCAAAGATCGATTTCGAGTCGTAAAGCAGCCGCCCGATCAGCGTGCTCTTGCCGTCGTCAACCGATCCGGCGGTGGTAAAGCGTAGGAGGTCCATGTTAGAAATTCAAGAAAGCCAAAGGCATTTTGGATGGGATTAATATGATTAATGGGATTGGTTTAAATCGCCGGTAAAATGCCTTTAAAATCATCTTAATCTTATTAATCCTATTTAAAACTCAGTTAGAAATACCCGGCCTTTTTGCGGTCTTCCATCGCGTTTTCGCTCCGCTTGTCGTCGGCGCGCGTGCCACGCTCGGTCTGGCGGGCGGCGGCGACCTCGGCGATAATCTCCTCGAGCGTGCTGGCGGGCGATTCGACCGCGCCGGTGCACGTCGCATCGCCGACCGTGCGGAAGCGCACGATCCGCTTCTCGTACTTTTCGCCGGGTAAAAGCGTATTGAAGGGCGAATTCGCCAAAAGCACGCCGCGCCGATTGACGATCTCACGCTCGTGACTGAAGTAGAGCGAAGGCATCTCGATCTTCTCGGCGGCGATATACTGCCAGACATCCATCTCGGTCCAGTTGCTCAGGGGAAAGACGCGGAAATTTTCGTGCTGGTGCAGCCGCCCGTTGAAGATATTCCACAGCTCGGGCCGCTGGTTCTTCGGGTCCCACTGGCCGAATTCGTCCCGGTGCGAGAAAAAGCGTTCCTTGGCCCGCGCCTTCTCCTCGTCGCGTCGTCCGCCGCCGATGGCCGCGTCGGCGCGAAGTTCCTCCAGCGCGTCGAGCAGCGTCACCGTTTGCAGCCCGTTCCGGCTCGGATTGAGGCCCTTTTCCTCGGCGCAACGCCCCTTGTCAATCGAGTCCTGCACTTTGCGGACGAGCAGCCGCGCCCCCACCTTGTTCACCAGCCAATCGCGATATTCAATCGTCTCGGGAAAATTGTGGCCCGTGTCGATATGTAACAGCGGGAAGGGGATGGCCGCCGGATAAAAAGCCTGCTGCGCCAGGTGGACCATGACGATGGAATCCTTGCCGCCGGAGAAAAGCAGGACGGGCCGCTCGAACTGCGCGGCGACTTCGCGCAGGACGAAGATCGCCTCATGCTCAAGCTGCTTGAGATGGGAAAGATTATAGGAACTCATGGCTGGAAAAAGCGGAAGGTGAACTTAAGCCACGATCCGCACATGTCCAAGCACAAAAGAAGATAGAGTTTCTAGAGAATCCTCGAGCGGCGTGCTTTCAGTATTCAAAACGAGATGCGGCCGGGTGGGCGGCTCGAAGCCCGATTCCTTGCCGGTGAAGTTGGGCACCAGCCCCGCATCGACCTTCTTATAGAGACCCTTCACGTCCCGCTTCTGGCACGTCTCGAACGAGCAT
>Ga0181537_10001353_pt1 | contig 22665 bp, 19 predicted proteins | sample PEATcosm2014_Bin_39_FD_119765 | JGI IMG/M metagenome (GOLD analysis project Ga0181537, IMG submission 119765) | Peatland microbial communities from MTU Mesocosm Facility, Houghton, MI, USA - PEATcosm2014_Bin23_10_metaG | ecosystem: Environmental > Terrestrial > Soil > Wetlands > Peat | place... | reverse complement strand
CCACAGCGCGAGTCCACCGGTCGAGGGCGCGAACTCCACCATGCGCTGAATCGCGCGCGTGCCGCGGTGGCAATAAAGATCGGCCGCCTCAGGCATCCGCGGCGTCCCGTCGGCGCTGCTCCGCATAGCGGCGGTACGATGCGCTGTCGAGAATCGTCCCCTCGATGCCGCGCTCGAGCGCCTTCTGCATGATCAATTCCATCGCGAGCGTCTGCGCCTCGCGAATCGGCAGCGCGGAACCCGCGCGGATGTCGGGCAACTGCTCGATGATCTCGAGCGCCCTTGCCAGGCGCGGCTCATCCGTGCAGGCGGCGAGCAGTCCGTAAATCATGCCGTAAAGGCCATCGAGCGAGCTCGGCAGCAGCGCCGCCGTCTCCTTGCCGCGCGGGGCCGCGAGCAGGCGCACGACATCGGCGCCCGCCTGGATCTCGCGCAGCACGCCGAAGAACTCGGCGGCGTTCGCCGCGCCGATGCGCCCCTGCACGAACAGGCGCTTGCCGTTCTCGGAAATGCCTGACTTCAACACGTTTGAAATGTCTTCCCAGCCGCGCGGACTCGCGCCGATCAGGTAATCGTTGGCGAGCTGCGAGGCGGTGTCGTCGAGCTTGTCCGGCCGCACCTTGAGATACGCCATCACCTCCGGCGCAAAGCCGCCCGCCGCGGCGTGCGAGAGAAAGGCATCGATGACCGTCTGCACGTTGAAATGGAACATCCGATCGGCAAGCGCGGTGCCCATGTCGTGGCTCACCGCGCCATGAAAACTCGCGTTGCCGGCGGCGATGATCTGCCAGCCGTCGGGCAGGCGGTAATTGCCGACGCGGCGGTCCAAGATCAGCGAATAGGCCGAGATTTGCAGGCGCTGGTCGGCGGCGGTGAGTTCATCCAAGAACAGAATGCCCTCGGGACTGTCGGCCGGCGGCAGGAACTCCGGTGGAAACCACACCGTCTTCGACAGGACTTCGTCGGCGTAAATCGCCCCGCGGATGTCCACCGGCTCGATCGTCGTCAGGCGCAGGTCGACCAGCGGCACGCCGAAATGCTCGGCCACCTGGCGGACGATCGAGGACTTGCCGACGCCACGCGTTCCCCAGAGCATCGAGGCGCGCCTGCGCAGGGTCGCATCCGCGAATTGTTCGACCAGCGCCGCTTTCGCCGCGCCGATCGAAATCGGCGGAATGTTCATCGGATTGCCGAGCATGACCACGATGCCGCATCCGAGCGCCGCGGCAGCGGCGGGATCTCGACGACGGGAATCTCGCGCAGGCAAAAGAACAGAATCATCAGGATCGGCGGGGAATTGAGGATCAGCATGCGCAGTCCCGAGCTCTCGGCGAGATGCAGCTTCGGCACGGCGGCGGCGCACAGGATCAAGCCGATGCAGACCGCAAGAGGCACCAACCGTCGACAGAACACCCGCCACCGCGCCGCGATCCAGCGCTCGTGGAAACGATACGGCGGTTCCGCCAGCATGCCTGCCAGATGCCGCGCCGCCGTTTCGAGCGCCGCCTCCGCATCACGGCTGCGCCCCGGCTCTTGTCCGCGCAGCTGCAGATCGGCCGCCCATCCCTCCGTGGTTTCCCGCAGGCGGGACCATTGGCCACCCAGCACCGCCAAGGCATCCTGCGGCAGGCGCAGCGCGTCCCCCGGCGCGCGCGTCAAGGCGATGGCGGCCGGCCCGCGTTTCGCCGTGGCTGCGTCCAGCGTCATGTTCAGGCCCGCGACGTGAGCCATCCCGCGAGTCAGAAGCATGGACGGTGAACCCGACTGCGGCCCCGGCCCCGGCGTCAGCCGGAAACTGAGGGCGATCAAGACTCCTGGCGGCGCAGGGAAGTGACGCTGCGGGGGCACCGCGTCGATGCGCGCCAGTAATTCTCCAGGGTCCGGGCCAACCGCCTCGAGGGTCGCGGCCGGTCCCGCCGCCGGAGTCAGCCGTCGCGTCAGCCGATACGACGCTCGGTCCCAATCATCGAGCGTGCCCAAGTCTTCCAGCGCGATCGTCTCGCGCAAACTCGAGCAACCGGACGCGTCGGGATGATCGATGGGCCTGAAGCCAACGCGCCGCCGCATCCGATCAGTGGCCGCGAGATCGACATGGCGCCCGCGGCGAGTGAACGGGCCGACCAGCTCCAAAATGTCGTGATGCGTCAACGGATTCAAACCGATTGCCCCTACCCGCGTTGGTATAACCATAGGGCAGCCTACGGCGAAATGCCAACCGCAGTTGAATCTTGGCCGCCGCCGTTCAATCATTGCGCCATGGCCGCGCCGCCCCTCACCCACCACGACATCCTCGAACTCGCCGCCCCATTCTCACGCCGCGGGCGGCATGTGGATCTCGCCGCGAGCGACCGCATGCAGCGAATGCTGCTGTTCAAACCCGTGGATCACCCGGGCGACGGGCCGTCCCCCGCCACCCGGGAAATTCTTACGCTCGAGAGCCTCGGCACCGGTACCTGCCGCCTCACCCGCACACTGACGCGGAGCGGCAGCCCGCCGGCCACGTTGACGGTCATGGGCCAGGATCCTGAGGAATTGCTCGCTCTCGTGGAGACAGTCCCGCCGCAGGACCAGTTTCGCGCCGGGCCGGGTTATGTCATCGCGCGAAGTTACTCGCTGGAAGCGGTGAAGGACGCGTCGGCCGGCGCCCTGCCTGCGCTGCGCCCAGTCATGACTCAGGGGGTGGCACAGGTCGAGGGGCTGAAGCTCACCTTGGGTGTACCCTCGACCCGCCGTGTGGCGGCCGACCTGCAACTCACACCGAACCCGGGCGAAACTCTCGAGTTGCCCGAAGACCTGCTCGCGGTGCTCGGCTGGGATTGGGCGCGCATGATCCGCAACACCGACGGCTGGAGAAGCAAACGCCGGCTGCGCGGCGGCGCGCTCGCCCGCACCCGCACCGCCGAGGCCGCGCTCGAGAAGGCCGCCGCGCATCTGGCCAAGACCCTGGCGGCGCCCACCGCGAGGTTCCACGAAGAATGGGCTGCGGCCCGCTGGGGCGTGTTCTTTCGGCGCGGCATACCGGTGCTGATGATTCTGCTGCTGCTCATCATCATCGCCGCCATTCCGCATAAATTCGCCCAAGGCAATCCCTCCTTGTTCGTGGTCGGATTCCATATCCCCACCCTCTTGATCGCGCTGAGCTTCTGCCTGCAGGAACTGCCGACATATGAAATCCCGCCTATTCCGCGGCCGGCGCCGAGTCCCCACTGGCGCCGACCGTTGGCGGTGAGCGCCCCGGTGTGATTCGGCGATCGTTCGGCACTCGCGCGGCTCCATGGGCGATGATGCTGTTGGCTGCGGGCGGCGCGTCGGCCGGCACCGATGCGCCGCCGGAGACCCTCTCGCCCGCCGCCGCCCAATGGTGGGCCGACATCACCGCAATTGCCGACGACAGCAACGAGGGCCGGCTCACGGGATCGGCGGGTTACCTGCGCGCCGCCGATTACGTGATCGCGCGCTTCAAAGCCGAAGGTCTGCAGCCCGCCGGTACCGACGGCTTCCTGCAGCCGATCGCCTTCGAACAGCAGTCCGTCGACCAGTCCGCCTCCCGCGCCGAACTCATCGCGGCGGACGGCACGTCGACCCCGCTCGTCATCGGCGAAGAGGCGCTGATCGCGTCCGGCGGCGGACCGCGGCCGCCGTCGATCCGCGCGCCCCTCGTGTTCGTGGGCTACGGCTTGCACCTGCCGGATCAGGGCTACGACGATTTTGCCGGGATCGACCTCAAGAACAAGATCGCCGTCGTGTTGAGCGGCGGCCCGGCGGACATTCCCGGAACCGTCAAGGCGGCCGCGCGTTTCGCGCGCACCGAACTTCTCGGAAAACTCGGCGCCGCGGGCATCATCGCGTTGACGACTCCCCATCAGGTAGAGATTCCCTGGGCGCGGCAGAGACTTCTGGCCGGGCAACCCGGCATGTACCTGGCGGATGCGACTCTGCGCGACGCCAAGGACGGCTTCTTCGCCGCCGGCATCGATCCTGAGCATTCGCAGCGGCTGTTCGAGGGCTCGGGCCACAGTTTCGCCGAGCTGTGCGCGCTCGCCGACGCGTCCCAGCCGCTGCCGCGTTTCGCGCTCATCCCGCAACTGCAGGCGACCATCGTCGCGCACCGCGACGCCTTGAGTTCGCCCAATGTCGTCGCGAAGCTCACCGGGCGCGACCCCAAACTCGCCGCGCAATACGTGGCGGTCTCGGCACACCTCGATCATCTCGGCATCGGCGCGCCGATCAACGGCGATGCGATCTACAACGGCGCCATGGACGACGCGTCCGGCGTGGCCACGGTGCTCGGCATCGCCCACCGGCTGAAGATGCAGCGAACCCGGCCGCGGCGCTCGATCCTGTTCTTGATTTTCACCGCCGAGGAAAAGGGTCTATGGGGCTCGCATTACTACGCGTTGCGTCCCACGGTGCCCAAGGGCGCCATCGTTGCCGACCTCAACTTCGACATGCCGCTGCCGTTGTGGCCGCTGACCAGCGTGCTCGCACAGGGCGACGGCGAGAGTACGCTCGGCGCGGATGCGCGAGTGACCGCCTACGATCAACACCTCCTGCTGGTTCCCGATCCGCTGCCCGATCGCAACAGCTTCATCCGCACCGACCAGTTCAGCTTCGTGCGCGAGGGCATTCCGTCCCTCGCCTTCAAATTCGGCTTTCGCAAGGACACGCCCGAGTTCCAGATCGAGCACGAATGGCGCGCCACCCGCTACCACGCGCCGTCGGATGACCTCCTGCAGCCCGGCGTTCTCAAGGAGGAAGCCGTCAAGCTCGATGATTTCGTCGCCGCCCTCACGCTGCGTGTGGCCGACGCCGACGCGCGACCCGAATGGCTGCCGACCAGCATCTTTCGAGGAACGGGACCGTAGCACCCGGCGCAGTCGCGCAGCTACGACGCTTGGCGCACGAGCAAAGGCACCGCCGCGGCCCAGGGCAATCCCCACGCTTCGAGCAAGGCGCGTGTGCAATCTTCCGCCGGCTGTGGACGGGCAAAATAATATCCTTGCATCTCATCGCATCCGTGCTTCTTCAGGAAATTGAGCTGGGCGACGGTTTCCACGCCTTCAGCGACCACATTCAGCTTCAGGCTGTGCGCGAGATTGATGATCGCGAGGACGATGGTCGCGCCGTCCGCGTCGGTGGTCACGTCGCGAATGAACACTCGATCGATCTTGAGCGCATCGAGCGGGAAGCGCTTGAGGTAGGCGAGGCTCGAATAGCCCGTTCCAAAATCGTCCACCGAGAGCCGGATGCCGAACGACTTTAGATTGTTGAGAATCCGGACGGAGGCTTCGGAGTCGGCCATCAGCATGGACTCCGTCAATTCGAATTCGAGCAGGCCCGGGCCGACACCGGTATCGCTCAGAATCCTGCCGATGACGCGATCCAGATCCGCTTGCGCAAATTGCCGCGGCGACAAATTCACGGCCACAGGCCGCAAGCATATCCCTGCGGCCTGCCAATCATTGAGTTGCCGGCACACGGTCGCCACCACCCATTCGCCGACCGGAATGATCAAGCCGGTCTCTTCCAGGATCGGGATGAAATCACCCGGAGGGATCAGACCTCGCTCCGGATGCTGCCAGCGCAGCAGCGCCTCGAGGCCGCAGACCAGCCCGCTGGAAATGGACACCTTGGGCTGATAGTGCAGCAGAAACTCGCCGCGCTCCAACGCGCCCCGCAACTCGGTCTCGATCTTCAGCCGCTCCACGGCGCGCGTATTCATCTGCACGACATAGAATTTATACGTGTTCCGCCCCGATTCCTTTGCCCGGTACATCGCCGTATCCGCATTCTTGAGCAAGGTATCCGGATCTTTGCCATCGGCGGGGTAGATGCCGATCCCGGCGCTCGCCGAAATGTAGATCTCTTGTCCCGCCAATTGGAACGGCCTGGCCAGCGCCGACAAAATCTCCTGTGCGATGAGCCCTGCGTCCGCTCCATCGGTGAGATCCGCCAGGGCCACGGTGAACTCGTCGCCGCCCAGCCGACCGACGCTATCCGCAGGCCGTATGCAACCCGACAAGCGGTGGGCGACCTGCACCAGCAATTCATCGCCGGCGCTGTGACCCAGGGTGTCGTTGACCAATTTGAACCCATCGAGATCGACGAACAGCACCGCGATCTGCGATTTGTCGCGCTCGGCCTGGGCGATCATGTGCCAAAGGCGATCCAGGAACATGCTGCGGTTTGCCAGTCCCGACAGCGCATCGAACTGCGCCATGTAGGCCAGCCGTTGATCGGCAATCCTGCGGTCCATGCTGGAGGCGAGGATATTGGTGATCCCGCGCAGGAAGTTGACGTTTTCCCACGTAAAACTGCCGGCCTCGCGCGAATAAATGCCGAGTACTCCATAGGCGTCGTGAGAACCGCATATCAGCATTTCCGCGCCGCTTCGAACTTCGTGGGCACGCAGCATGGCGGAGGGCCGGAATCGAGTCTCGGTCGAAAAATCCTCGATGATCACGGCCTCCCGTACGCCGATGATGAAGCGGTCTTCGGTTTCTTCCACGGCATCGTAGGTTCGCCGCGCAGACCACTCCGGATCCCATCCCGACGCATTTGTGAGCACCAACGACTTGTCGTCGGAACCCGTTTCGAGCAGACGACAGAACGCGGCCGGCAAACCCCGCGTCGCGACGGAGATGGCATGGCTGGTCAATTCGCTGATCGGCGGATTTTTCAGGGCCATCTGCCCGAACTCGGCGATGAGCTCCTGCTGCATGGCGTGACGACTGATGGCCGCCTGGGCCAATCTTCGATCCGTGAGCGCCAACTCGACGCGCTCCTCCCGCCGCAGCAGAGCCCGCTCCGCTTCCGCAATACGGGATGCCCGGATTCGCGATATGGCAAACACCCACGCTCCCACGGCGATCGCCGCAAGCAGCGCGAGCATCGATAAATCGCCGTTGAGGCTGCCGGTGGCCACGATGCTCCGTTGTCTCGTTGAACCGGGTCGCCGGCGCGAGTGAAGCCTGATTTATATTTCGGCCGGTGTCTGCATAGTCGGACACAGAATCGGGAGGGTTAGTGCGTCCGCCGTCGATTTATCGCGCCAATCGTGTCCCTCGGTCCCCGGCCAGGTCGGCTGTCAAGACGGTGCGATATGGGTAAACTGCACCGGATGCATCTCGGCTCAGGGATAGACACGCAATTTTTTGACGACGGCGTGCGCGCGCAGGATGATTTCTATCGCCACGTCAACGGCAAATGGCTGAACGAGACCGAGATTCCGGCCGACAAGGGCAGCTATGGCTCATTCGTCAAGCTCCGCGACGATACGCTGGAACAGTTGCGTACCGTGATCGAGGGGCTGCCCCTGTCGAAGGATGCGGCCGATCCGGACAGCCGCAAGATCATCGACCTGTACGCGAGCTTCATCGACGAGCCCTCGCTCGAGGCGCTGGCTCTGCACCCGCTCGCCGTGGAGCTTGCCGCGATCGAGGCGATCGAGAGCAAGTCGCAGATCCCCGGCGTGATTGCGCGCTTCGGGCGGCTCGGCGTCGGCGCACCGTATCAGCCGCAGGTGCACCAGGATGCGGGAGACGCCACGCGGTATGTCGTCGATCTGATTCAGGGCGGCCTCGGCATGCCGGATCGGGACTACTATTTGGATGGCGGCGATCGCCTCACACACATCCGGGCCAAATACCGGCAGCACGTCGAGACGATGCTGCGCCTGGCCGCGCCCGACACCGGAGGACAGGAGGCCGGCGACATCCTGGCGCTCGAGACTGAGCTCGCGACGGTGCAGTGGACCCAGGTCGAGAACCGCGATCCGGTCAGGAGGTACAATCGCGTCGAACTCGGGAAGCTGCCGGAGATGGCGCCCGGGTATGACTGGCAGGCCTATCTCGAGGATGCCGGGATTGCCGGCAAGGTCGACTACCTGGTGGTCAGCCAGCCCAGCTACCTCAGCGGCTTCAATGCACTCCTTCACGCCACGCCGCTGCCGGTGTGGAAATCCTATTTCCGCTGGCGCCTGCTGAGCGAGTTTGCACCTTTCTTGAGCAAGCGCTTCGTCGATGAGAATTTTGCCTTCTACGGGACCGCGCTGCGCGGCATTGCGCAAAACCTGCCGCGCTGGAAGCGCGGCGTGGAACTCGTCGACGGTGCGATCGGCGAAGCCTTGGGCAAAATCTACGTGGCCCGCTATTTTCCGCCGCAGTCCAAGGCACGCATGGATGCGCTGGTGCGCAACCTGCTCGCCGCCTATCGGGCCGACATCGACACTCTCGAGTGGATGGGGCCAAAGACCAGACAAAAAGCGCACGAGAAACTCGCGCTGTTCACCGCCAAGATCGGCCACCCCGACAAATGGCGCGACTACGGCGCGCTGCGCATCGTCCCGGGCGATCTGCTCGGCAACGTGATGCGCGCCAATGAGTTCGAGTACCGGCGCAATGCCCGCAAGCTGGGGCAGCCGATCGACCGCGGCGAGTGGGAGATGAGGCCGCAGACGGTCAACGCCTACTACAACCCGGAAAAAAACGAGATCGTGTTCCCCGCCGCGATCCTGCAGCCGCCGTTCTTCAATGTGCGGGCGGACGATGCCGTGAATTACGGCGGCATCGGCGCGGTGATCGGTCACGAGATCAGTCATGGTTTCGATGACCAGGGCAGCCAATACGACGGTCACGGCAACCTGCTCGGTGCGCCAGGCTGGTTCACGGCGGCGGATCTGGAGCGCTTCAAGGCGCGCAGTCATGCGCTGGTGCAGCAGTACTCGGCCTATAGCCCGGTTCCGGGCTTTCCGATCAATGGGGAACTGACCCTCGGCGAAAACATCGCCGATAACTCCGGGCTCGCGATTGCGTACAAGGCCTACCAACTGTCGCTCGGCGGTGCGGCGGCGCCGATCATCGACGGCCTTACCGGCGCGCAGCGCTTCTTCATCGGATGGGCGCAGGTTTGGCGGTCCAAGTCACGCGATAATGAGGCCATCCTGCGCATCAAGAGCGACCCGCACTCGCCGCCGCAATTTCGCGGCACCGTGCCGCAGATGAACCAGGCGCCGTTCTACGAAGCCTTCGGCATCGAGGAGGGCGACAAAATGTACCTGCCGCCGGAGCAGCGCGTCACGCTGTGGTGAACGCTGCGTCGGGATAGTCGGGTCGTTACCTCAACAGAGCGGCCCGGCGCCGAGCGTGAGCTCCAAATACAAGACGTCGGGCTCGGGGTTGAGGTAGTACGGCGCCGTCTGCCTGAATCCCAGCGAGCGGTACAGCGCCTGCGCGCTCGTCATCGCGGGCAGCGTATCGAGGACCATCCGTGAATAGCCCAAGACGCGCGCCTGCGCGATCAAGGCGAGCGCCATCCGTCGTCCGAGGCTCTCGCCGCGGACCCGCGGCTGCACATACAGGCGCTTCATCTCGCACACGCCATCCTGCAAACGCCGCAGCCCGCCGCAAGCGACCGAATCCTCGCCCCGCCGGGCGAGCAACAGGCAACCCGTCGGCGGCCCGTACATCGAGGGCAATGCCTGTAGCTCCGCTGCAAATCCCTGAAAACACAAATCGATGCCGAGCTGCGCCGCGTACTCCTCGAACAAGCGGCGCGCGACGGCGAAGTCGGCGGCGCTCGACGCCGGCGCGATGAGCGTCACACGCGCCGGCCGATTTTCGCGACCGGCACCCGCACTTCGGCCGGCGGCGCACCTTGCGCGGGCGGAAGCTGCGTCGCTGAACTCTGCTCCGCCGCCGCCGCGGAGCCACAATTGTCGCAGCCGCCGCAGGCGCCCCCGGCTTTGGCGGTTGACGCGCTGCTGAGCCGTTGCGAGACGCCCTTGAGTCCGAGAACGGCAGGCAGACCCGCCAGCAGCCGGCCAAAGGCTGACAACAGTCGCGGGCGCAGACTTCGCGGACCGAGTGATGCGAATGCGTACCCCGTGCTCAGCAGCAGCAGCAGGCCGACCAGGGAATAATCGATGACGCTGTTCATGGGTGTCCGCGGATGGTCAACTCAAGGCCAACGCGATGCGATAGGTGATGAACGAACCCACGTACGCCAGCGCAAACATATACGCGGCCATGATGATGGGATAGCGCCACGAATTCGTCTCACGCCTGACGGTCGCGAGGGTCGACAGGCATTGCGGCGCGAAGACATACCACGCCAGCAATGAGAGCGCCGTCGGCAAGCTCCACGATTGGGCGATCAACGGCGTCAACGCCCCGCTCACATCATTGCCCGTGGCGGAGAGCGCATACACGGTGCCGAGTGCGCCGACGGCGACTTCGCGCGCCGCGAGGCCGGGCACCAATGCAATGGAAATCTGCCAATTGAAGCCGATGGGCGCAAAGAGCACAGCGAGCCAGGAACCCAGGTGTCCGGCGATGCTGTATTGAATCGCTGGTCCGGTCGCGCCAGGCGGCGGCGCGGGAAATGAACTCAAGGCCCACAGGATCACCATCAGCGCAAGAATGATGGTGCCGACGCGGCTCATGAATATTTCGACGCGCTGCCATAGCCCGATTCCCAAATTGCGCAAATTAGGCCAGTGATACGCCGGCAGTTCGAGCATCAGGGCCTGAAAACGCGATCCCTGACCGCGTTTGAGCACAAAGGCAACCGCCATCGCACTCACGACTCCGAGGATGTACAACGCGAACAGCACCACACCCTGCAATTCCAAGCCGCCCCACAGCGTGCGCCGCGGGATGAACGCGCCGATGATCAGCGCATAGACCGGCAGGCGCGCGGAACAGGTCATCAGCGGCGCAATCATGATGGTCGCCAGTCGATCGCGGGGATTCTGAATGGTGCGGGTCGCCATGATGCCGGGAATCGCGCATGCAAAACTCGACAGCAGCGGAATGAAGGCCCGTCCCGACAGCCCGACGCTGCCCATCACTCGGTCGAGCAGAAAGGCGGCGCGCGGCAGATAGCCGGAATCTTCGAGCACGAGGATGAAAAAGAACAGGATGATGATCTGCGGCAGAAACACGAGAACGCTGCCGACGCCCGCCAGAACGCCGTTGATGAGCAGATCCTTGAGAAGGCTCGCGGGCAGCGCCGCGCCGACCCACCCGGCGAATACCCCAACCCCCGACTTGATCGCGTCCATCGGCACTTGCGCCCAGGCAAACACCGCTTGAAATACCAGAAACAATATGACCGCGAGAATCAGCGGGCCGAACAGCGGATGCAGCGCGACGGCATCGACGCGGTCGCTGAACGTGACGCCGTCCAGGGCGTCGCCGCCGACCACGCTCAAGATTCTGCGAACCTCGTCCTGGTCGTGCTCGATGTCCGCGGCAGTCGGTGTCCGCCAGGTCGCGAGGCGGCGCGCACCCACCTGAGCCGGTATCGAATCGAGCAGTCCGATCAGCGCCGATACGCCGGATGTCTTGACGCCGACCGTCTCGACGACGGGCACCCCCAACTCGTCCGACAGCCGCGCGGCGTCGATGACGATGCCCTTGCGGCGCGCAATATCGCTCATGTTGAGGGCGACCACCATCGGCAGACCCAGCCGCTTCAAGCTCAATGCCAGGCGTAGATTCTGCCGCAGATTGGTGGCATCGGTGACGCAGACGACGAAATCCGGTTGAGCCTCGCCGGCGCGTCGGCCGAGCAGCACATCGGCGGTCACCCCTTCATCAGGAGTCAGAGGATCGAGGCTGTAAGCTCCCGGCAAATCCAAAAGACGCACGCGGAGGCCGGACGGGGTGAGCAGCGAGCCCTCCTTGCGTTCGACGGTGACGCCGGCGTAGTTCGCGACCTTTTGCCGGCTGCCGGTGAGGATGTTGAACAGCGCTGTCTTGCCGCAGTTCGGATTTCCCACCAGAGCGATGAGCGGACTCGGAACGCTGGGCGACGCGTCCATGGACTTCAGAGGGGGTGAGGCTGCTCCGGACACACACGGACACACGCGGCCTCGAAGAGGCGCAGCGCGAAGGTGCCCGTCCCGACACGCACCGCAATCGGTGCACGCGCCATGAAGCCTCGGGCGACGATGCGTACGGCCTCACCGGGCAGAAAGCCCAATTCGGCCAAGCGCCGTCCCACCTCGGCAGGGGCGGCGGCATCGCTTGCCGACACCGAAACTACTCGAGCAGTCGTTCCCGGCTTCAAATCCGTCAAGCGGATCTCGCCTGGCCGGATCGCACTCTGTCGGATCTCAGACGGCTGGGTCTTCCCTGCCACGGGAAGCGGGATGGAGTTGGGAGGATTGATCGACATGGATGCAATTCTATATGAGAATCGTTCCCATTACTATTACGCGGTCACATTGTTGGACCTGCGTCTGACCGGCCGCTTGGGCGCGGTTCCTGCTAATCTTGAGGCCCTTAAATGACCGGAGGCATATGAAATGCCTACGCTTTTCGAGAAAATAATCGCCGGTGACCTGCCCGCCACGGTGCTCTACCGCGACTCCCGGGTGATTGCCTTTTTGGATATCCGGCCTGTGGCGCCGGTACATATACTGATAGTTCCGAATAAACCCATTCCAACCGCCAACGATGTGGCCGACGAGGATGAATCATTGATCGGACATATGTTCATCGTGGCTCGCGATCTGGCCCGTCAGCAGGGCATCGCGGACAGCGGCTATCGGCTGATCATCAATTGCAATGCGGACGGCGGGCAGGAGGTCTATCACCTGCATTTGCATCTGCTCGGCGGACGGCCGCTCGGACCCATGATTTCAAGGTCTTGAATTTTCGAGGAATAGGGGAAAAGCAATGAAGAAGAAAAAGAGCGCGGCAGTCAAATCGCGTACCAAGTCGCGCTCCAAGTCTCTGGCCAAGTCCCTGGCCATGTCCCGCGCCAAACCGCGGCGCTCCATCTCCGCGGCCAAATCGACGTCGCGCTCGGTCAAGACCCGCGAGTTGCCGCGTTCGGGTCCGCGCAGCGTTCCGCGCCGCGAATTGTATCCGGCGCTCGAGCCGTTTCGGCACGGCTACCTGCGCGTCTCGGACATCCATGAAATCTATTATGAGGAATGCGGCAATCCGGCGGGTAAACCCGCCGTGTTCCTGCACGGCGGACCGGGTGCCGGCTCCGACAAGCGCGCGCGCCAGTTCTTCGATCCCCATCATTATCGAATCGTGATATTCGATCAGCGCGGCTGCGGGCGCAGCCGCCCGAGCGCGAGCCTCATCGAAAATACGACCTGGCATCTGGTCGCGGACATCGAGCGATTGCGCAAGCATCTGGGGATCGAGCGCTGGCTGGTGTTCGGCGGATCGTGGGGCAGCACGCTCGCGCTCGCGTACGCGGAGGCGAACCCCGAGCGCGTCACCGAAATCGTGTTGCGCGGAATTTTCCTGCTGCGTTACGCCGAAATTCGCTGGTTCTATCAGCATGGTGCGTCGGAAATATTTCCCGATGCGTGGGAGGCATACCGCGACGCGATTCCGCCCGATGAACGCGACGATTTCTTGAGCGCCTACCACAAACGCCTGGTCGGCAACGATCAACGAATTGCATTGGCGGCGGCCCGCGCGTGGTCGGTGTGGGAGGCTTCCGCCAGTTTCCTGTACAGCAACGGCGATAACATCAAGAAATGGGGCGAGGATCAATTCGCGCTGTCGGTCGCGCGCATCGAATGCCACTACTTCGTGAATCGCGGATTCCTGCGCAGCGAGAGCCAGCTGCTCGATGACGTGCCGCGCATCCGGCACATTCCCGCGACCATCGTGCAGGGACGATACGATGTCGTGTGCCCCGCGGCGAGCGCGTGGGATTTGCATCGCGCGTGGCCCGAGGCCGAATTGGCCATCGTGCCGGACGCCGGGCATTCGGCCTTCGAGCCCGGCAATGCACACGAGCTCGTGCTCGCGACCGATCGATACCGCAGCCGCTAGTGTCGGAACTCTCCACACTGGGATTGGCGCGCGCGTCGGATTCGCGGGAAATCGCCGAAATGTCGCGCGACCTGATCGAGCAGGGCCTGACGTGGTCCTGGACTCCGGCGCGCGTTCAGCATTTCATTTGCGGCTCCGAATCCTCCGTGATCGTCGCGCGGCGCGACCGGCGCATCGCCGCGTTCGCCATCATGCACTTCGGCGATGAGGTCGCGCATTTGAATCTGCTCGCCGTGTCGCCCCTGCATCGGCGTCAGGGACTCGGGCGGCAGCTCATGGATTGGCTGACCGCGACCGCCATCGAAGCCGGCGTGTTTCGCATCAATCTCGAATTGCGTACGCACAATGAACCCGCGCGAATTTTCTACGAACGGCTGGGCTTCGACCAACTGGGGATCGTCCAGGGATACTACCAGGGGCGGGAAGCGGCGCTGCGCATGTCGCGGCGCCTCGCGAAGAACGGGTGCTGAACCGGGAGCATGCGCCCGTGAGCGCCATCGGCGCGACCAGACTCTTCGGCCCGACGGGCCGGGCGGTTTCCGCGGTCGGCCAAGGTTCGTGGAAGATCGACGACGCGGCGGCGGATGCCGCCATCGTGGCGCTGCGACGCGGGCTTGACCTCGGACTCACCCACATCGACACGGCCGAGATGTATGGCTCGGGCGCCGCCGAGCAGATCATCGGCACGGCGATCGCGGGCCGCCGCGATGAGATTTTCCTCGTCTCGAAGGTTTTGCCGAGCAATGCCTCGAAGCGCGGAACGCTCGTCGCCTGCGAGAACTCCCTGCGCCGCCTGCGCACGGACCGATTGGATTCTTACCTGCTGCATTGGCCCGGGAGCCACGCGCTGCAAGATACCATCGCGGCGTTTGAATCCCTGGTGCGCGACGGCAAGATCCTCTCCTGGGGAGTGAGCAATTTCGACGTCGCCGATCTCGAGGAGGTGGCCGCGATCGCCGGCGCGGGCCATCCCGCGTGCAATCAGGTGCTGTATCACCTGCAAGAGCGCGCGATCGAGCACCGCGTACTGCCGTGGTGCCGGCGGCACGGCACCGCGGTGGTGGCCTACACACCCTTCGGCCAATCGACAGCCGCGTTCGACTCCCGCACCCAACCGGGTCGGGTGCTGCGCGAAATCGCCGCGGCTCACCAGGCGACACCGCGGCAGGTCGCGTTGAGATTCCTGCTGCGCCATCCCGATACCTTCGTGATTCCGAAGGCATCGACGCTCCGCCACGTCGAGGAAAACGCCGGTGCGCCGGCTCTCGAGTTGAGCGATGCCGAGTTGGCGAGGATCGACGCAGCGTTTCCGCTCGGGGCGCCGCCGCGCGGCTTGCCGATGCTCTGACGCCGCAGCCCGCGGACACTCAAAGACGCAGGATCTGCGGACCCACCGCGGCGACCGTCGGCGTTCCGGTCAAGGCCATGGTGACGCGAAGTTCACTGCGCAGGATCTCGATGGCCTTGATCACGCCGGCTTCTCCCGCGGCCGCGAGCGCATAGAGAAACGATCTGCCGATCAACGTGCCGCGCGCGCCGAGCGCCAGCGCCTTCGCGATGTCCTGCCCGGAGCGGATCCCGCCGTCGAAGAAGACCTCGCAGCGGCCGTCGATGGCGGCGACGATTTCCGCCAGCACGGAGATCGACGACGGCGCGCCGTCGAGTTGCCGTCCGCCGTGATTCGACACGACGATGGCATCGGCCCCGGCGGCGAGGCCCAAGCGCGCGTCCGCGGCGTCGAGGACCCCCTTGAGGATCAGCTTTCCCGGCCAACGGCTGCGTACCCATTCCACGTCGCGCCAGTTTGCGGACGCATCAAACTGCGTGGCGGTCCACTCCGCGAGCGTACGGACCGCGCTCGAGCCGCCGATTCGGCCCGCCAAATTGCCGAATGTCCGCCGTTTACCGAACAGCACGGAGAGCGCCCAGGCAGGCTTCGTGGCCACATCCCAGGCATTGCGCAGGGTGAGCCGCGGCGGAATGCTGAGGCCGTTGCGTGGATCGCGGCGGCGCTCGCCCAATACCTGCAGATCGAGCGTGAGCATCAACGCCGAACACTGCGCCGCGGCGGCGCGCTCGATCAGTTCCCGGTTGAAGCCGCGGTCCTTCATGAGGTACTGCTGAAACCAGAATGGCCGCCCGGTCGCCGCGCGAACATCCTCGATCGAGCAGATCGACATGGTGCTCATGCAGTACGGAATGCCGCAGGCCGCCGCGGCCCGCGCCGCGAGGATCTCGCCATCCGCGTGAAAGAAACCGGCAAGTCCCGTCGGGCCTATCGCGAGCGGCATCGACACCGGGATGCCCACGAGGGTCGTCTCGAGCGACACGTTGGAGACGTCGACCATGACGCGCTGCCGGAAGGTCATCGCATCGAGGTCGGCGGTGTTGCGCAGCAGCGTGCGCTCCTCGTAGGCACCGCCGGCGGCATAGTCGAAGATGGCGCGCGGAATGCGCCGCCTCGCCAACTCGCGCAAATCGCCGATGCTCAGAATCACCGTATTGTCTCCGCAGGCGTGTCAGCCCGTGGCGGCGAGCGATTCGAAATGTTCGACCACCGGCGGCGCGTCAAAGAAAGGGCCCACCTGTTCGCGCCACTGCGTGAAGGCGGGTGAGCCGCGAAACCCGACGGTGTGATCCTCGAGGTTGCGCCACTGCACGGTAAGCGCATAGCGGTTGGGAGCTTCGATCGAGCGCCGCAGTTCATGCGCCAGACACCCGGGCGTTGAGGCGAGGACCAGGATGGCCTTGGCAAATGCCGCCTCGAATTGCCGTTCGGTGCCGGGACGAATGTTGAGCAGCGCCAATTCAACGATCATGTTCACTCCTGATGACGATGGTTCCGGGCTAATGATGATAGTCAGGATAGGCGGGCCTCGCCGGCTGCGGCGCCGGATGCGCGGCAAGATCACGAAGCGCAATCGCGACCGCAGTCTCCAGTTGTGGATCGTGACCTTCGCTCACCGCCTTTGGATCCTGCTCGACCGCCACATCCGGGTCGACGCCGTGGTTTTCGACATCCCATTCGCCCTGGGGTGAAAAGAACGCGACGCTCGGCGCGGTGACGTGACCGCCATCCATCAGCACCGGAATATCGCTGATGCCGACGAGACCCCCCCAGGTTCGCTTGCCGACGAGCGTCCCGAGTTTGGCCTGCTTGAACAGCCACGGCAGCGCGTCCCCGCCGGAGCCGGAGACTTCATTGGCAATCATCACTTTGGGACCAAAGATCGCCGCATTGGGTGTGTGTTCGATGACGCCGTAGCGCGGCGACCAATACGATTCGAGCCGCCGGCCCATGACTTCGATCATGTAATCGGCCACCTGCCCGCCGGCGTTGAACCTCTCGTCGATGATCGCGCCCTGCTTGTTGGTCTGCGCGAAGTAATGGCGGTTGAATTCCATGAAGCCCTCGACTCCCGTGTTCGGCAGATACACATAGGCAAGCCTGCCCTCCGACATCTGGTCCACCTTGCGCCGGTTGGACTCGACCCAGTCGATGTGCCGCAGGCCCGCCTCGCTCGGGATGGGCACCACGGTGACGTCACGGTCATTGCCGCCCTGCGCGGGGGCGACCCGCAGCGTGATCGCCTGGTCCACGGTTCCCTCGAGCGGTTGCTGGATGTCCATCGACCCCGTCAACTCGACTCCGTTGATGGCCAGAATGCAGTCGCCCGCAACGAGACTGGACCCGGGCTGCGCGAGCGGAGCTTTTTCCCCCGGGTTGAACTCGCCGCCGGTGTATATCTTGGAAATGCAGTAACGATTGTTGCGGATGCTGTAGTCGGCGCCCAGCAATCCGCCGGGCAGCCGGCGGGCCCGGGGAATTGCGCCGCCGCTGCCCCGCAAATGGCCCACGGAGAAATCTCCCAGCATCTCTTGAAAGACATAATTGAGGTCAGCCCGGGAAGCGATCGACGCCACGTACGGCTCGTAGCGGCGCTCGTCGGCGACGGTGGGGGCGCCATGAAAATGCGGATCGTAGAAAAATGCGCGCTCGATACGCCAGACTTCGTGATACATCTGTGCCCATTCCGCGGCGGGTTCGACTCGCACCTGCATTCCCGCCGGCGACAGCGCGCCCTCGCCCGGCTTCAGCGCGGAGTTCGCAGGCACGATGACCCAGGTCGGCCGGATCTCGTCCGCGCCGGGCGGCGGCGGAGGCGCGTCGGGTTTGCGGTTGGAAACGGCGAGCAGCATCTTTTCGCCATCGGCGGACAGCTCGAATTTCTCGATTCGCTCGGCCAGCGTTTCGGTCTTGCGCTCCTCCAGCGTCCAGCGGCTCAAAGTCGCCGGTGGATCGTCCTGCAGTCCTTTTTCGGGCCGCACCAAGAAATAGAGACTATCATGGTTGCCTGCGGCCAGCCCGACGTAGGCGGCGCCGGGCAGCGGCAGCGCCACGGTCCGCGCAGCGATGCCGTTCAAATCGATCTTCACGGGCGGCGCGGGCGGCGCCCCTGCGGCAGCCGGCGCGGCTCCAGGGGTCGCCGCAGCGCCGTGCGCGGCGCCCGAGTTTGACTTGGCCTGTTTCTGCGCAGCCGCCTTTTCGTCGTCCAATTCCGGCGCCACCGGCGAGGGTTGATTCGCGGCAAGCACGATGGCGTAGATATTCGAACGCACGTCATACAAATCGCTGGTCATGTCGAGTCCATCGGATGTCGCGCCGGCATTGGTGCTGGCGGTGAAGTACAGGTACTTGCCGCCGCGATCGAACGCCGGCAAACGCGAGTCCGCCGCGCTTGACGTGATCTGGGTCGACTGGCCACTGTCGATGGAGAACAGGAACAGGGCATGCAGGTGGTTCGGCATCGAGCGCGGGTAGGCAATCCATTTCGAATCCGGCGACCAGGCGACGTCGTAGCTGGCATCCGAGAACCCGCCGTAGATATTCTTGTCGTTGACGATGTCGAGCTTGCCCGTCACCGTATCGAGCACAAAGATATGGAGACGATTGTCGTGGAAGACGATGCGCTTCGAATCCGGCGACCACAGCGGGGCGAAGTAATAAGCGGGTTCCGGTGCGAGCGGGAATTTCCTCACCGGCGCGGAACCTGATTGCGCCGCGCCCGTCTGCGAGGCCACGTGAAGCGCGTACAGGCCTGATTCGTCGGAGAAATACGCGATGGATTGCCCGTCCGGCGACCAGGCAGGCGAGCGCTCCATCACGCCCGGGGTATTGGTGATGTTGCGCGTGGGACCCGGCTTCACGGGCACGGTGAGAATTTCCCCATGCGCCTCGAAGGCGGCGCGTACGCCGGTGGGTGAAATGGCGGCATGATCGATCTCTGCGCCCACGTTCTTGATGCTGGCCCGCACCTCGGGCAGATCCGCCTGGATGTCGATCGGAACCCGGCGGCTCTTGCCGCTGACGGTATCGTAGAGATGAATCTCCCCCAATTGATCGTAGACCAGAGTGGCGCCCTCGCCGGCGAGGCTGCGAATATCCGGCCCGTCATTGTGAAGCGCCTCCGCCACCGTCTTCGCGGCGAGGTCGTAGCGAAAGATGCCGATGTGACCGGCTCTCCCCGAGAGGAAGAATATCTGCTCACCGCTGTAGACCGGCGAAAAATCGGACGCCTTGTCATGTGGAATCTGTTCCGATTCGAGACCCGGCAGCGAGGTGATCCAGATCGTGCCGGCGCGCCCGCCGCGATAGTTCCCCCAGGCCACATAGGCGGTATAGTCAAAGCCGAAGGCGGGCGCCAATGGGGAATAGGCGATGTGAGCACCGTCCGGCGCCATGCGGCCTTGATACGCCATGGGCAGCGGCAGCCGTGTCGCCGGGCCGCCCTCCGCGGGCACGGAAAAGATCTGCGTGTAGCGGCTCGCGGAGTCGCGGTTGGAGCGAAACAGGATTCGCTTTCCGTCCGGTGTCCATCCGATGGCGAAATCCGGCGCCGGATGATAGGTCACGCGGTGCGGGATACCGCCCGCGGCGGGAATCGTGAACACGTCCGTGTTGCCGTCGTATTCGCCGGTGAAGGCGATCGTGGCGCCATCCGGGGAGAACACCGGCGCGCTCTCGAGGCCCACGCCGCTGGTCAGCCGCACCGCGCGGCCACCCTCGCGGGACACGGTCCATAGATCGCCGGCGTAGCCGAAGGCGATCAACTCCCGGCTGAGCGCCGGCGACTGGAATAAATGAGGCGCCTCCGCCGCGCGCGATCCAACCGTCATCCAGGCCGATGCGCCGAGCAATCCCACCGAAACTGCCGCGCAGCGGATGAAGCTCACTAAACGCTCCCCACGTTTGGACGCCATTTGGATGGTCATGGGGCGGGATCGTGAGGCATGATCGTGTGCTTGCGCAAGCGGCCGAACTCCCGGAACATCCGGCGTCGTACGAAGCTCAATCACCCATCCGAGGCCGGCATGATGTCCGGAATTGCATGATATCCAGGGCCGCATCCACCGTGCTGCTGTCGATCGGACTCGCCGCGTGCATATTTGGTCCGCGCGCGGCGTACGTACCCAAACCGCAGCCGATTGACATGGAATCCGACCGATGGAACAGCTTTACGTTCTCGGAGGATGCCATCACCGTCACGGTCAGAGTGCCGCCGCGCTTTCGGATCGTGAAGACCAACCGACTGCCGGAGGCGACGTACGATCAAGCCTCTCAGCGTCTGTTGTTGGACGCGCAATACGACTTCGGTAAACAGTCGCACAACAATCCGACCGAGTTTCACCTTCGGGCGCAATTCGTGCGGCTGACGGCACCTCTGTCGCAAACGCCGTTGAATGCGGCCGCGTTGTACCGCGCGGTGCGCGCCGCCGCCGGCAGACCTGCGGCGCCCGGCGGCAATGACCCCAAACCCGTCCGTGAACAGGGCGCAGCCAGAGAGTGGATGCATCTCGACCCGCACGATGCCGCCGAAAGGCCGGGTGAGGTCCGCGAGGATTTTTATACGATGATCGACGAGACCAGCGTCTTCGGAGTCTCCGCGACGTACTCGACCACCGTGCAAAACGATCCGAAATGGTTCGAATCGCGGCGCCGGATCCTGCGGGCGGTGGTCGATCACATCGTGGTTACCCGCTAGATAGACTGTGGCCGTGCCCAGCACCCCCAAAGCCGTCGCCAAAACGCCGGCGAACGGCCCAGGTGATCACCCGGCCCAAAGACCCGTCAGCCTCCGGCGCGTCCGGGTGGGCGCGCGCGAAATCATCACCGAGGGACTCGCGCGAGGCGTGTTCCACGACCTGTTTCATTTTTTTATGACGGTGACCTGGCTGCAGCTGTTCAGCACATTTGCCGGATTCTTTTTAGGATTCGATGTCCTGTTTGGCTTGCTTTACCACCTGGTGCCGGGATGCATTGCGAACTTGAATCCACCCGGATTCGCGGGCGATTTTTTCTTCAGCGTCGAAACGCTCGCGACGGTGGGTTATGGGGACATGCATCCGCAGACCGTGTATGGCCATACGGTCGCGATGATCGAGATCTTCGTCGGCCTCATGTCGTTGGCCGTCATCACCGGCATCATGTTCGCGCGATTCTCCCGTCCGAGGGCGCGATTCTTGTTTACCAGGAACGCCGTCGTGCGTCCCATCGACGGCAAGCGCACATTGGTGTTTCGCGCGGCGAATGAGCGCCAGAATGTCGTGCAGGACGCATCGGCGCGGCTACGCATGTTGCGCAATGAAGTGAGCCGGGAGGGATTTCGGATGCGGCGAGTCATTGACCTGCCGCTGGTTCGCTCGCAGCATCCGATGTTCGTGCTCGGCTGGACCATCATGCACGTCATCGACGATGCGAGTCCCTTGAAGACCGAAACGCCCGAATCGCTGCAGCGCTGCGAAGCGGCATTCGTACTCAGCGTCAGCGGCACGGACGACACCACGGGTCAGACATTGATGGCGCGGGGAGAATATTCGTACGCGGATATTCGTTGGAACTCGACTTTCCTCGACATACTCGAAGAAGCGGAGGATGGAACGCTGCATATGGATTACAGCAAATTTCATGACGTCGAGCCGTATACTGAAGATCTGTGAGGCTGCGAGACTCAATTCGCGGCGGCACCGGATTCGCCGATGCAGATCGCATGCGGCAGTATCGTATCGTACGCATGCGCGCTCGCCCGCGATCCGGCCAGGCGGTAGCAGTTCGCATTGATCCACACGATCCAATCGCCGTTGGGGGTTTTGAATTCATCACCCGCGCGGTGCGGCGCTCGCGGCCACCAATTGTCGTCCTTGGGCGCGCTCGAGATCGAGTCGTTGCGCGGCGGCTCATGCGAGCGGATCTCGAATGCCTGAAGGGCGCGGCGCGCTTCAGCGGCCCAATCCACCCCCGATCCGGCCACCCCCGATCCGGCGACGCCCGAACCGGCGCCGTCTGATGAGGGCGCCGGCGGCAGCGACATCGCCAAGGTGGGCGAATGGAGTACGGGCTCGACCTTCCTGAGACCCGAATCCGCGCTCAGTCGTCGCGCGGGAACGAGCTCCGCGCGTACCTTGCGAGGATGGGCGGGCGGCAACAATATTAACTCGACGGAACGCTCTGCCGGCGCCGGTTGGCTGCCGGGATGGGAGACGATCAGCAGCGCCGCGATGAACGCCACATGCAGGGCCAAAACGACGAGCAGAATCGCGTACCGTGGCGGTCCCCACCTGTTTGACTCAACCATGGACCGGATGGACATGCCGCTCCGGCTATGGTTCCTCGCTCAGTGTTTCACCGGGTGTCGATGGTGGGCACGATGATGAGCATGGTGGGCGGCATGATGATGGCTGGCGTGACGATGATGCACCGCCTTATGACGCGGTGCGTCCGCGAAGGCTGAAGTTGCCGAGAAGATCATCAAGGCGGCAAGCAACTGGATTTTGTACATTGGGCTGCGAGTACTCGTGT
>Ga0181537_10001352_pt1 | contig 22666 bp, 19 predicted proteins | sample PEATcosm2014_Bin_39_FD_119765 | JGI IMG/M metagenome (GOLD analysis project Ga0181537, IMG submission 119765) | Peatland microbial communities from MTU Mesocosm Facility, Houghton, MI, USA - PEATcosm2014_Bin23_10_metaG | ecosystem: Environmental > Terrestrial > Soil > Wetlands > Peat | place... | reverse complement strand
TGGGCAGCCGCGACAATCCCCAGAAAGCAAATGTGCCGAGCGGCACGCCGATGCTCGCCAGCATGGTGAACACGCCGATTCGTGCCGGATCGCCGACGCCGAGCGACACCAGTGCTTCGGCGTTTTTGGTGATGACGGTGTAGAAGCTGATCGAGGCGATCAAGGTGATCGCGCAAATGCCGATGATGCGCCGCCACGGCACTTCGTTGTACTCGGCATGTTCCGCCATGGCGCCCTCGGCTTGCGGCTCGGCGGCGGCCGGCTCCCAGATGAATGCCCGCACGCACAACGCCAGCGGCACGCTGTAGAGATACAAATAAAAGGGTCCGCGCCAGCCATAAGTCGAGCCGAGCCGGCCGCCCAGATAAATGATGCCGAGCGCGGATACCGAGGCGACGGCGGTTTGACTCGCGAGCCAGCGTTCGCGCGCATGGCCCGTGTAGTAGTCGCTGATCAGAGTGGTCGACACCGTCATGACGATGGACTCGCAAATACCGACCGCGACCCGCGAGGCAATGATGGCGTACAAATTGTCGAGGAACGTCGGCGCAACCCCGACGGCGGCATAGACGAACATGGACAACACCAGGAGATTGCGCCGCCCGAAGCGGTCCGCCATCCACCCCGCCACCGGCGAGAACAGCAATACCCAAATGGCCGGCATCGTCAGAATGCCGCCGATCACCAGGTATTCGTGGTTGGGGACATCCTTGAATTGCTCCAACATCAGATGCACCACGGGCGTGAGCACCGAAATACCCATGACCGCCATGGTGATGGGCAGGAGCAGCATGATCCCCTGCAGCAGGCCGGGATTGCGGGTTTGCGTCGAGTGCTTACTCACCTCAAGCACCGCCGAACATTTGGCTGAACTGCGCGAAGCCCGGTACGTGCGCCACCGTGCCGCCGTCGACGACCAGATTGTGCCCGGTCACGTAGCGCGCCTCGTCCGACGCCAGAAATGCGACCGCATGCGCAAGGTCCTCCGGCGCCCCAAGATACGGAGTCAGGGTTTCGCCGGCGACGATTGCGTGCAGCTGCCGCGGTAGATTGTCGCGGGCGGCCGGAGTCATCACGAGACCCGGCGACACCGTGTTGCAGCGGATGCCGCGTCGGCCGTGCGAGGTGGCGATCGAGCGCGACAGTTGAATGACCGCGGCTTTGGACGCCGCGTACGCCGCCTGCCCGAGGTTTCCCTGCATGCCGAGATTGGAGGCCGTGTTGATGATCGATCCGGCGCCGTTCTTGACCATGTGCGGCAACACGTACTTGCAGCACAACATGGTTCCCTTCAGGTTGACGCTGAACGTCCGGTCCCACACCGCGGCGTCCATGGTTTCGACGTCGTGATCCCGGTTGGCCAATTCCGGCGACAGATCGGCGGCGTTGTTGTGCAGGATATCGATCCGGCCGAATCGTTCTACGGTCGCGCGCACCAGGGCGATGATGCTCTCTTCGCTCGACAGATCCAGACGCTGCGAGAGCGCCGATCCGCCGGCCCGCCGCACCGCCGCCGCCGCCCGCTCGGCCGACTCGAGATGGATGTCCGCGAGAACGACGTGCGCGCCGCGCGTCGCCAGCAGCGTCGCCGTGGCGGAGCCGATTCCGCCGCCGGCGCCCGTAATGATCGCAACCTTGTTGTCCAATCGCATGTCGCTCCCCTGAAAAACTTCTAAATGAGCGGCCGCCCGCCATCGACGGGCAGCACGCAGCCGGTGGTGAACGTGAGGTCCCGGACCGCGGCAAGCACCGCGACGGCCACTTCGCCGGGGGCCACCAAACGGCCCAGCGGAGTGCGCGCGGCTTGTTGATCGCGCCATGCCGGGTCCAAGGACTTGACGAATTCCGTATCCACCAGGCCCGGCGACACGGAGATCACCCGCACGGCGGGGGCGAGTGCGCGAGCCAGCGATTGGGTCATGCTGTCGAGGGCGGCCTTCGAGGCGCAGTACATGATATTGCTGCCCATGGCGGTTCGCGCGGCGATCGATGAGATGTTGATCACCACCCCGCCCCCCGGGCGTGGACTCGACTCGAGCAGCGGCAGGAGCGCGCGCACCGCCGCGAAACTGCCGCGCACATTGGTCGTGAGGATCTCGTCGATCAAGGCATCGTCGAGGCCCTCGAGATCGGCATGCGCGACGAAGCGGGTGGTTCCGGCGCAGTTCACCAGCACATCGCAACGTCGATAGCGCTCCTGCAGCGCCTGGGCGAGGGATCGCAGTGCGCCGCTGTCGGTGACGGATGCACTGAATGCGGCGTGGCCGCTGCCGGGGAGCGCGGCCGCCAGCGTTTCGGCCGCCGCCGCCGAGCGGTGGAATCCGACGGCCACGGAAAATCCCGCGCCTGCAAGAGCCCGGCAGATCGCCGCACCGATGCCGCCCGCGCCGCCCGTCACGACGGCGACCGGGCTATCCGACCGCATCGCTCACGGCGGCTCCCTTGCCATAGCGGCGCACGCGAAGATCCGCCTGCTCCTTGTGGCCGGCAAACCCCTCCAATTCGCACAGCCGCGAGCCATAACTGCCGATGAGCGCGCTCGCCTGGTCGGTGGTTACGCGTTGATAGGTGCAGGTTTTGATGAATTTGCCGACCCACAGTCCGCCGGTGTAGCGCGCCGCCCGCATGGTCGGCAGGGTGTGGTTGGTACCGATCACCTTGTCGCCGAACGAGACGTTGGTGCGCGGTCCCAGGAACAGCGCGCCGTAGTTGCTCATGTGCTCGAGGAAATAATCCGGGTCGCGCGTCAGCACCTGCACGTGCTCCGAGGCGATCCGGTCGGCCTCCTGCACCAGTTCATCGACGCTGTCGACGAGGACGATCTCGCCGCAATTCTCCCAGGCCTTGCGCGCGACGTCGGCCGTCGGCAGCCACCCCAGCAGAGTCTCGATTGCACGCGGCACTTCATTCGCCAGGCGCGCCGAATTGGTCAGCAATACGGCGGGACTGCCGGGGCCGTGTTCGGCCTGGCCGATGAGATCCACCGCCGCCATTTCGGCGTCGCAGCTGTCATCGGCGATGATCAAGGTCTCGGTGGGACCGGCGAGAAGATCGATGCCGACCCGCCCGAACAGTTGGCGTTTGGCTTCCGCCACATAGGCATTGCCCGGACCCACGATCATGTCGACCGGCGCCACCTCGTCGGTTCCCAAGGCCATGGCGCCGATGGCTTGCACGCCGCCGAACGCGTAGATCTCATCCGCACCGCCCAAATGCATGGCGGTGACGATGGCCGGATGCGGCTTCCCGCCGAACGGCGGCGCGCAGGAGATGATGCGCTTGACGCCCGCGGCCTTGGCCGTTACCACGCTCATGTGCGCCGAGGCCACCATCGGATAGCGGCCGCCGGGGATGTAGCACCCCACGCTGTTCACGGGGATGTTGCGGTGGCCGAGAACGACGCCCGGCAGCGTCTCGACCTCGAGGTCTTTGAGGCAGTCGCGCTGTGCCAGTGCGAAATTCCGGATCTGGGTCTGCGCAAACTTGATGTCGTCGATGGTGGAGGCGGGGATGCTGCGCACGCAATCCGCGATCTCCTCGCGCGTCAGGCGGAACTGCGGCGGCGACCATTGATCGAACTTCGCCGAGAACTCGCGCACCGCCGCCGCGCCGCGCGCCGCGATGTCGCCCAAAATCCCTTCGACCGTATTGCGCACCTGGACGCTGTTTTCCGCTTTGACTTCCGCGCTCTGTCCGGTCTTTATGCGACGAATCATGATTCCTCCGGCAGCATCAAACTGCGTTTGCGATTGATTGAAAGTGTTCGACGAGGGGCGGCGATCCGAAATACGGGCCGATGAGCGCGCGCCACTCCTTGAATGCCGGCGACTCGCGAAAACCCACGGTGTGATCCTCGAGCGTCTGCCAGCGCACCAGCAGCGCATAGCGATTCGGCGTCTCGATCGAGCGCCTGAGTTCGTGCGACACGTAGCCCCGGGACGCGCCCAGAAACTTCGCGGCGGCGGGAAATGCGGCTTCGAAGCGCGCTTCATCGCCCGGACGGATGGCCAATTGCGCCAATTCGAGGATCATGCCGTCGCTCCGTATTTCACATAGCGCTGATCGATGGCGCCGAACAGGGAACGCTTCTCGGCGTCGAACATCTCGATGCGGACCCGCTCGCCGAAGCGCAGGAACGGCGTCTTGGCGCCGCCCTGATCCAGCGTTTCGATGGCGCGCCGCTCCGCGATGCAGGCCGAGCCCGCGCTGCGCGAGGCGTTCGAGACCGTCCCGGATCCCAGGATCGTGCCGGCGCGCAGCCGGCGCGAGTAGGCCGCGTGCTCGATCAGGCGGAAAAAATTGAACGTCATCTCGCTGCCGTTCGGGTGGCCGAACCATTCGCCGTTGCGCTGCACCTGCAACGGCAGATGCACGCGCCCGTCCGCCCACGCAGCGCCCAGCTCATCCGGCGTCACGGCCACGGGAGAAAAACTCGTCGACGGCTTCGCCTGTATCCAGCCGAAACCGGTCTGCATTTCGCGCGCGGCGTGCGCGCGCAGGCTCACATCGTTGACCAGCACGATGAGCTTGATATGCGGCGCGATCTTCTCCTTGGGCGTCCCCATCGGGATTTCGTCGACGATCACCGCCACTTCGCCTTCGAAATCCATGTTGTCCGCTTCGCTGGGCAATTCGACGTCGTCGCGCGGTCCGATGAAATCATCCGATGCGCCCTGGTACACCAGCGGGTATTTCACATATTCATTCTTGATTCCCATGTCGAAGGCGCTCTCCATGAGCGCACCGTGATTCGCGAACGTCGAACCGTCCAGCCATTGATAGCAGCGCGGCATCGGCGCCATGGCTTGGGCTGCATCGAAGGCGAACGCACCGTCCGCCGATCCTTTGTTGAGCGCCTCCGAGCGTGTCCGCAAGGCGCTTTCGACCGACGGCCAGCGCTCGACGGCATCGAGCAACGTCGGCGCGATGTCGTCGGCGAACACGGCCTTGGCGAGATCTCGCGAAACCACGGCCAGGCGGCCGTCGCGGGTGGAATTCTTCAGTGTTGCAAGCTTCATGTTGAGTCCGTTGATTCGGGTTAGCGGCGGTTCCAATGCGCCAAGGGGAGGCCGGCGACCGGCGCCTGGAAATACGGAATGGTGGTCCCCATCAAACTTCCCAAGTATACGGTGCGCAGGTCCGGGCCGCCGAACGTGAGGCTCGCCATCCACGGCGCGATGCTTCCCTTGGTGGCAGCCATGACCTCGGGGGTCATGGTACCCGCATAGAAATGCCGGTCGTACACTTCCCGCGCCTTCGGGTCGCAGTCGTCGAGCAAGGTCAGCAATTGTCCCTCCGGGGTGAGCGCGACCAGCCGGTCGGTTTGCACGATGGTGATCCAAAGGTTGCCGAAGGCGTCGAAGGCGAACCCGTCGGGCGTGCCGCCCAAGTCGCGCGGCCCGAAGGTTTCGCGCGGCCCCAGCGTGCCGTCCGGGCGCGCCCGCAGACGCGAGATGCGGCGCGCGTTCGACTCCACCACATACAACCACTCCTCCGCGGCATCGAATCGAATCTCATTGGTTCCGACGAAACCGTCGGCGACGATCCGGATCCCTCTCTCATCGATCAGCCCGACGTAGCCGTCCGGCGTCTTCTCGTTGATCGAGCGCGTCCAGGGCACCAAGCGTGTGGTCACCGTGAACCACGTGCGGTCGCGCGAGTCGTTCAGCACGAAATTGGTCTTGCCCAGCGGCCGCCCGTCGATTTCGGTGTACAGGCTCCGCGAGGTGCCGTCCCGGTGCATGATCTCAATGGCGTCGGTGCCGAAATTGGCGATCAGGAAATCGCCTTGGGCGTTCATCGCGATGCCGTTCGGCAACGTGGCGCCGCCCAGTATCAACGAGCTTGGATTGCCGGCGTCGACGCCCCGGTGTCCGGTCTGCGCGATCAACCGCTGCGTGCCGTCGCTGCGGATGCACATCACGCCGCCGCGCGCGTCGGCGCTCCACAGAGTGCCGTCCCGCTCTGCGAGAATACACTCGGGACGCTGCAAGTCCCTGCCGATCGTGCGGATGAGCGAACGATCCACGGTCCAGCCGATGAGGGGATTGGGTTGCATATTATTGGATCGGCAGCAGCGCGCGCCGCACGAGCGTCGCGAGGTCGCCGTCGTGGGCGAATCCCGCCTCCTCCGCCGCCGGCGTCTCGAGCGGTGGATAGCGTCCGAAATTCGCTTCGAGTGCCGGGTTCGATCCGTACGTCACCCGGCCCAAAACCTCGCGGCCGTAGATGCCCGCGATCGCCGCCACGAGCTGCTCCATGGAGGTGCGCAGCGCCGGCAGGGTCCAGACGCGCCTCGCAAGGCCGGCGGACGGCATGCGCGCCGCGTGCAAGAAATTGTCGACCACGCGATGGACGGACATGAGCCAGGTGGTCGCTGCCGCTGCCACCGGGCAGGCGAAGGAACGCCCCGCCGCCAGTTCCTGAATGATGTCGCTCAAGAATGCCGACAACTGCCCGGTGCGCTGCGGCGGCCTCGCGACGATTCCCGGCAGCCGGATCGAGCGCGAGTCCAGCCAACCACGGCGCGAGAAGTCCTCCAGCAGGATCTCTCCCACCAGTTTTTGCGCACCGTAGGTCAGGCGCGGACGCAGCGGAGTCGCATCGTCGACCACTGCGGGCAAGGGCGCGCCGAGCACCGCGATGGAACTCGCGAATACCACGGTAACCGGCTTCGATGTCGCGAGCGTCTGCGCGCGCGCCGCCTCCATCAAGGTCGTCGTCGCATCCAAATTCACCTGGCGCGCCAATTCATAGTTTTGTTCGGCCATGCCGCCCGGAATGCTGGCCAGGTGAAACAACACATCGACCGGTGCCTCGAAGGCGCGCGCCACGACGGCGGGATCGGCGATGCTGCCGGCGATCCTCGAGACTCTGGGGGCCTCGGGTCCTTCGAATCCGAGATCGAGCAGGGTGACACGCCCGGCCGCGCCCAGGCCGCCCGGTGCACCCACATCCTCGCCCAGCAGGCGGTGCGTCAACGCCCTGCCGATGAAGCCGTTGGCACCTGTAATTACGAGATTCATCAGTCCCCCACCCATGCGCTGCCTGACATCATGCGGGCATGGGACTCGGGACGGAAATCGATCCTTTCGATGCCCGCCATCACGTTCAGCCATGCGGAAACACGCCGCCCGCGCCGCGAAGCGTACAATTAATCCCATGCGCTACCATAAACTCGACCTCAATTTATTGACTGCGCTCAAGGCTCTGCTTGCGGAGAGAAACGTCACCCGGGCGGGCGAGGCCGTGCACGTCACTCAATCGGCAATGAGCGGCATCCTCGCCCGTCTGCGCGATTACTTCGGCGACCCGCTGATCGTTCAGGTCGGCCGCAAGATGGAGCTGACTTCGCTGGCGGAAAGCCTGGTCGAGCCGGTCAACGATGTATTGCTGCGCATCGACGCAACCATCGCGACGCGGCCCGAGTTCAACCCGCTGAGCACGCGCCGGCATTTCTCGGTGGTCGCCTCGGACTATTCGATCAACGTCCTGCTGCTCGATGTGCTGCGCCGTGTGCATCGCGATGCCCCGGGCATGTCGCTCGAGTTCCGCGCGCCGAGCGAGAGTGCCGCCGCGGAGCTGGAAGCCGGCGAGGTGGACTTCATCGTCAATCCGGAGAGCCAGAACTCAGCCGTGCAATCGGGCGCCATTTTGTTCGAAGATTCATACGCCATCGTGGTCGACGCCGGCAACACGGAAATCGGCGATTCGATTTCGCTCGAACAGTACCTGGCGTCGCGCCACGTAGCCTTCCAGAGCGGCAAGCACGGCCTGCCGCAGTTTGAAACCTGGATTGCGAACCGCCACAGCGAGGAGCGGCGTGTGGAGGTGGTCGCGCACAGCTTCTACCTGCTGCCTCAGCTCGTCATCGGCACCAGCCGCCTCGCCACCATGCATTCGCGGCTGGCGCGGCAGCTGGCGGACAGCCTGCCGATCCGGCTGGTGAAGCCGGCGTTCCAAATTCCCCGTCTGGTCGAGATGTTGCAATGGCATAAATATCGCGACCTCGATCCCGGCAGCATGTGGCTGCGCGACGTGATCCTCGAGCGTGCCCGCAATCTGCCGCCCCTGGCCGCGATCGAACTTACCTAGGAAGAACGGAGCTCACACGTGGCGGCAATCGGCAGGATTCTCATCATCGGGGGCAGTGTCGCCGGCATGTCCTGTGCGATTCAAATGCGCAAGATCGGCATCGAAGTCGACCTGATCGATATCGATCCGACCTGGCGGACTTTCGGCGCGGGCATCACGGTCACGGGTCCCACCCTGCGCGCCTTGCGCACCGTCGGTGTCGTGGACCAGGTGGTCGCCGAGGGCGCGACCTGGAACGACGCATTGGTTCACGACAAGTCCGGAAAGCTTCTGCAAAGGGTCACCTTCGCGCCGTTGGCGCAGGATCTGCCCTCCGTCGGCGGCATCATGCGGCCCGTGCTTCACCGGATTCTGTCGGCGCGCACGCGGGCGGAAGGCGTGAGCGTGCACCTCGGCGTGTCGGTTGCCGGGCTTCGCGACCGCGGCGCGCGGATCGAAGTGCTGTTCAGCGACGGCCGGTCGGATGAGTACGACCTGGTGGTGGGCGCGGACGGCATCTTTTCCAAGACCCGCGCGCAGGTATTTCCCGAGGCGGCAAAACCCATCTTCACCGGGCAGGTCGTCTACCGCCTGCTCGCGGAACGGCCCGCGGGATTCGACCGCAGCAATTTTTTCATGGGCGAGGATTACAAGGTAGGCTTCAATCCCGTTTCGCCGACGCACATGTATATGTACCTGCTGCATCCCGCGGCCTCGAACCCCTGGATCGAACCCGAGGACCAGCCGCAAAAACTCTACGAAGCCATGGAAGGCTTCGGCGGCTTCGTGCCGCAAATCCGCGAAACGGTGCGCACCGTCAATGCATCCAGCGTCAACTATCGCCCGCTCGAGGTGCTGCTGCATCCCGCACCCTGGTTTCGAGGCCGGGTCGTGCTGATCGGCGACGCAGCGCACGCGACGACGCCGCACCTCGCCTCCGGTGCCGGCATGGCCATCGAGGATGGAATCGTGCTGAGCGAGGAGATGCAATCCGGGAAATCACTGGACGAAGCCCTGCAACGATTCATGGTGCGCCGTTTCGAGCGTTGCCGGATGGTCATCGACAATTCGGTGCAGCTGGGTCGGATCGAAATGACGCATGGCTCGCCGATCGAGCATGCGCGGCTGATGTCGGAAACCTTGGGCGCGCTGCGCCAGCCCATCTGATCCCGCGAGAACTGACATGTCAGACAAAGAGACCGGCCTGAATCGCCGTGAGTTCGTGGCCAACGCCGGGACCGCGACTCTCGGTGCCCTCGCCGCGGTGAGCGCCCCAATGATCGTGCCGCGCAGCGTGCTCGGCGGCACCGGCCATCGCGCGCCGAGCGACAAGGTGAATTTCGCCGTCGTCGGCTTCGGCAGCATGGGCTCGCAAAATGCCCTCGCTCTCGCGCAATCCGAGCACCTCGGCGCGGTCTGCGACGTCGATCCCGCCTACAGCGAACACCAGGTGGGCGAGCGCATGACGCATGGCAAGGCCCAGCCGGAAGGCGCGAAGCTCGAGGAGCAGTTTCGCAAGGCGGCGCGCTACGCAGACTTCCGTGTGATGCTCGCCAGGGAAAAACACATCGATGGCGTGGTGATCGCGACACCGGACCACTTGCACGCGGTGATCGCGAAAGCCGCCATGGACTTGGGCAAACATGTCTATGTGCAGAAGCCGCTGACCTTCTCGGTGCATGAGGCCCGGGTGTTGCGTCAGACCGCGCTTGCCAACCCCAAGCTCGTCACCCAGATGGGAAACCAGGGACATTCGAGCGAAGGCGCGAGACTCATCAATGAGTGGATCGGCGCCGGCATCATTGGCGCCATCAACGACGTGCACGTCTGGACCAATCGCCCGACCGTCTACTGGCCGCAGGGCCTGCCCCGCCCCAGCGCAGTGCCCGCAGCGGATTCCTCCCAGCCTTTCGGCAATGTTTGGACCTACGGCCATGTTCAAGACGTGCTCGCCGCGGCGATGGGAGCCGGTGGCCCGCCACCGCCGGGTCTCAACTGGAATCTGTTCTTGGGTCCGGTTGCCGAGGATATTCCCTATCATCCGGTCTATCACCCCTTCAATTGGCGCGGCTGGACCGACTTCGGTGTCGGCGCACTCGGCGACATGGGCGCGCATCTGATTGACCACCCGTTCTGGGCGTTGGGCCTGGATTTACCCTCGAGTATCGAGGCGACCTCGACCGCCTGGGGCACGACCGCCCTACGCCAACCGGTGTCTTATCCCATTTCAACCAGCGTGCATTACCAATTCGCCGCGCGCGGCGCACAACCTCCCGTGAAGTTGCATTGGACCGACGGCGGGATTCTGCCGTTCCGGCCGGATGGCCTGCCGGACGATGTTGATCTGAAGAGCGATGGCGGCGTGATTTTCGTCGGCGACAAGGGCCTGCTTGTGCATGGCACGTACGGCTCGAATCCGGAGCTCCATCCGCGCTCGCTCATGGAACAGGCCGCCCTCGTCCCCAAAAGTATTCCGCGCATCGAGTGGAGCCATGAGCTCAACTGGGCCAAAGCGATCCGCGGCGAGGCCAAGGCAAGCTCTCCGCTGGAATATGCCGCGCGCCTGACCGAGACCATGCTGCTCGGCCTGGCCGCGCTGCGCGCCGGGCAGGGAAGGAAAATTGTTTATGACGGAGAACGCGGACAGATCACCAATGTGCCCGACGCGAACCAGTACTTGACGCGCGAGTATCGCGCCGGCTGGGAAATATGAGGCGCCGCGCCTAAACCTCAACGAAGAACTCCCCCCTAACCGATGCTCAAACGGCGTCCCGGTTTCCGGTCGACCGCAACCTGCGTCAACGGGCTCACGATTTTCTTGCGCCGGCCTTTCGCCGCGGCTCGATAACTTGCCGCAAGCTGCGCCAGATTTCGCAGTGCGGCGTATGCCGAATTGCGCGGGTGGAGCCGCCACAGATGGCACCAGAGCGTCGCTTGGTTGATGACGGGATCGTATTCCGTGAGCTCGTTGCGCAGGCCCTCGCCGATGAGCTGCCGGACACGGTCGGCGAGCGCCACCTGCTTGTCTTTCATGCGCTGGTCGACCGTGGTGACCTTGCCGAAGCCGCGCAATAAATTGAGATACTTGTCGGTTTGATTCTGATCGAGAACGTAATTCAATTTATCGCGGAGCTCTTTTTTCTGACGTTCGCTGAGTGCATCGACATCCGCCGACCCGCCGGGCTGCGCCGTCGCCGCCTGCTCCACCAGGGCCAGCATATTCAAAATGCTCGCCTTGCGCAGCCTCACCAGCTGCATCATTTCATCGTCGCTCGCCTCCGGCGGGCACGCCAGCATGATGACCGAATTGCCGAATGTTTCCGCGATGGATACGTGGGTCAATTCGTGAAGCAGAGAACCGAGGCGGAATTTCTTTCCTTCGGACTGCTCGATCATGTGATTGAGCGTGTACTTGCGCGTGGATCCACGCGTGATGTTGTATTTCGCGGACGGCGAGTTGAAGGAATAGTCGAGTTGCTGCGTGTTTTGGCTGGCGGTCACTTCCCGGATGACCGCCTTCAGTACGTCCGGTGTGTCGGCGGACGCTGCGATGAGTTTCAATTCCTGGATGTCGCCCATCACGATCGCGGAACCGATCGGCGACGCCTTTATCTGGTCGGCGAGCGAGGTCCTCTCGGTCGACAAGATATCGAACACGTTCGGGATGCCCGCAACCTTTTTCACCCGGTCCCGAACCCTGAGAAACGTCTCATGCGCGTTTTCGACCCGGTCCCATTTCTCCCCCAGATCCTTGGAGCTCTTATAGTTGTCCATGCAACTGAGGATCGCCTCTTCGGCCGCAATCTGGCGCATCAATTCGTCGACGCCCGCCTGTCTGCCGCTGTTGGGTCTAAGTCCGGTGTAGGTCGTGCAAGCAGTGCGAATCGTCTTGCTCTGGTTGTAGAGCGCATCCCAGTCCACCGGTTTGGCTTTTATCAGGGAGTTATAGCGCTTCACCGCCTCGTCCACGGGGACGATCTTGTTGCGCGGTCCCGGCGCGCTGCTCGCGGCTTTGAACTCCTCATACGTCATGATGCACTGGATGACGCCGCCCGCTCCCGTTGCGCGCCGCTTGACCGGCGCAAACACCGGCCCCAGCAGCCAGCGACCGCTCTCGACCGCCTCGGCCAGGCAGCGGCCGCCCCAGTCCGCCTCCGTCTCGAGCTGCGCGTCCTCGACGATCAGTTCACCGCGGCCCGCGACCCGGCCCGCTCTTTGCTGGATCACATGCGCTAGCTCATGGCCGAGAAGCGCCACGCCCGCTCTCGATTCCGTATCGTAGAACTGCGGCGCGACGTGGATGTCATCGCCCTGGGCAAACGCCCGCGCGCCGATCAGCGAGGGCCGATCGCTGATGTGAAGGCGAACCTCATCGAGCGCGGTTCCAAAGACCGCCTCGATCAAGGGACGCAGCCTTTGCGGCAGCTTGAACATGAGATCCTCCCGCGCCTACTGCGGCGCGCCGGTGCGCGTAATCGGATTGCCGGGTTCGATCCGTCGGGTGCCGCCGCCTTTGAGGAAAGTGCGCCAAGTCCCCACGATGCCCTCGGTCCTGGCTGGATCGAAGCCGAATTTCTTGAGTTTCTTCTCCACATATTCCTTCGCAGCCGGGTGGTTGTTCATGCCGCCGAGCCTCTTCTGCAGCCGCGCCTTGATGAACCAATGCAGAAAGGGCCATTCGCCCGCATTCTTGTCGTCGATCACCAGACGAGTGAAGCTTTCCGGTGAGCGGCTGTCGGGCACGTTGTAGTCGGTCTTGAAAAGATTGTCCGTGGCCTCGCCGCCGTCGCGATCGAACAGCGCATCCCACAGCCCCAGCCCCTTGCCCTTGGCATGGACCACCTCGCCTATTTGCATGAACAGCCTCACGGGTTGTCTTGTCAGGTCTTTGATGTGTGTGCCGAGCAGGTACCATTGCAGCCGATGCGTATATTCACCGTGATTCAAGGGCACGCCGGGGTCTTTCCAGTGACGGCCTAGTCTGACCTGGTGCCGGAATTGTTCAGGCTGGATGAACCCCACATAGGTTTGCACTCTGCCGGCCGGGGACCCCACGCTTTCGAAGGAATTGAATCCCGATTGAACCTCGAGGCCCGTCATCTCATTGCTGAGCAGATGCTTGAGGCCTTGATCCAAATTGCTCTTCTTGCCGTGGGCTCTGAGCTCATAGTGCGCAATCGCCTCCTTCCAACCCAGGGCGACCTTCACGGACAGTCTCTCCTCCAGGACCTTGAGTTCTCGCCTGACTCGATCCGTATTCGATAGGAAGGCGGCGATTCTTACGCAGTCATCCAGAAAAGCCCCGCGGTCCGGCTGGGCGAAGTAATCGGGAAACTCCGAGGCCATCTCCGCGTGCATTTCGGCTTCGGTCGGGTTGGCCTTGTTCACTACTGTCATGACACCCCTCGCCCGCGCGGCCCAGGCCCCCTAACCCGGGCGGCCCGGTATCCAGGAAGTCCCCGCCAGCGGGACACCGGCCATGGCGGCCGCTTCGACGCTCAGCGCCACCAAATCCTCCTTCTCGAGGTGGTGCACATCCTGCTTGCCGCAGGCGCGCGCGATGGTGGTCAACTCCATATTCACGGTTTTCAGGTAATTCTTCAATCGTTTGGCGCCGACCGCGGGGTCCAGGCGCAGTTCGAGCGCCGCGTCCTGCGTCGTCACGCCCACCGGACATTTTCCGGTGTGGCAGTGATGGCAAAAACCGGGCGCCGTGCCGAGCCGCGCGTAGTCCTCGAGCGCGGATCGATGCTCACCGCCCGCAATGTACGACTCGCTGTTGCAGCCGAGCGCCACCAGCACGCCCTGACCGATGGCAACCGCATCCGCGCCCATGGCGAGCGCTTTGGCGACATCGGCACCGCTGCGGATGCCGCCGGAAATCACCAATTGCACCGTGCCGCGCATGTTCAGATCGTCCAGCGCATCGACCGCCTGGCGCAGCGCGGCGAGAGTGGGTATTCCGACATGCTCTATGAATACTGTTTGGGTGGCGGCGGTGCCGCCTTGCATGCCGTCGACCACGACGACATCGGCGCCGGCATGAATAGCGAGCTTAACGTCATTGAACACGCGCGTCGCACCGACCTTCACATAGATCGGCTTTTCCCAATCGGTGATTTCGCGCAATTCCTTGATCTTGATGACGAGATCGTCGGGTCCGGTCCAGTCCGGATGGCGCGACGCCGAGCGTTGGTCGACGCCTTCCGGCAGCGTGCGCATGCGCGCCACCCGCGGATTCACCTTCTGGCCGAGCAGCATGCCGCCGCCGCCCGGCTTGGCCCCCTGGCCGATGACGATTTCGATGGCATCGGCCCGGCGCACGTCATCCGGGTCGAATCCATAACGCGACGGCAGGCACTGGTAGACCAGGGTTTTCGACGAGGCCCGCTCTTCGGTGGTCATCCCACCGTCGCCGGTCGTGGTCGAGGTACCCACCTCGGTGGCGGCCCGCCCCAGTGCATCCTTCACTCGCGCCGACAGCGCGCCGAAGCTCATGCCGGCGATGGTGATGGGGATCGCAAGCTCGATCGGGCGCGTGGCGAATCGGGTGCCGAGCAGCGTCTTGGTGGCGCAGCGCTCCCGGTAGCCCTCGAGCGGGTAGCGCGATAACGATGCCGCCAGAAACAGTAGATCGTCGAAGTTCGGCACGCGGCGTTTGGCGCCCAAGCCGCGGATCTCATACAGGCCGCTGGCCGCGGCGCGCTGAATATAATCAATCGTGGAGCGGTCGAAACCGGCCGATTCCTCGAGCTTAAGGCCCGTCATTCTCAATACTCCTGATCGGCATCGGCATGCCAGTGGTACAGACTCTTGGCGGACGCCACGCGCTTGAACTCCCCGGGGTCACGCTCGATGCCGGACTGCGCCAGCAGATTCTTGACCGTGGCGCGATCGGTGTCGGTCATCGGTTCGAAGCGCGCGTCGGCCCCGAGCGAGCGCACCTTGCCGCGCACGTAGATCACCGCCTCATACAACGAATCGCCGAGCGCGTCCTCGGCATCGCCGCAAATCACGATGCGGCCCGCCTGCGCCATGAACGCGGAGAAGCTGCCGACGCTGCCGCCCACCACGATGTCGGCCCCCTTGAGCGAAATCCCGCAACGCAGCGACGCATCGCCTTCGATGATCAATAGTCCCCCGTGAGCCGAGGCCCCCGCCGCGGTCGACGCGAACCCGCGGACATGCACGCGGCCGGACATCATATTTTCGGCGGCGCCGGGACCCGCGTTGCCATGCACGGTGACCGAGGCGTGCTTGTTCATTCCGGCGACGTAATAGCCCACATGACCGTGAATCTGCACATCGAGGTCCGCATTCAGACCGCAGGCGATCGAATGCGCGCCGGCCGGGTTTTTCACCTGGATCTGCGACACCCCCTCTTCGGCCGCCTGCCGGTGCAGGAAAAAATTCAGATCGCGCAGGCTGTGCTTGGCGAGATCGAACTCGCGCGAGCCCGGCACCGGCCTCAAATTCGCCATGAGTAGATCTCCTCCGGCTTGGGCTCGAACAGCGTCGCCTGGGAGATGTCCGGCAGGTGGGCCAGCGAACGAAATTCCGACGCGATGGCCACGTAGTCGTCCGTTTCGGCCACCACGGCCGGTTTGCACGCAAAGGCATCGCGGACGATGAGCAGCTCCTGATCGGTTCCCATCAGAAACGTGAAGAACCCGTCCAATTCGCTGAAGCCGCGCTGCACGGCCGTTTCCAGATCATCGCCTTCGCGCAGCCGCCACTCGAAGAACCGGCATGCGGCTTCGGTGTCGTTGTCCGTTTCGAACTCGATGCCGAGCGGTTCGAGCCGCTTGCGCACCAGGTGCGGGTTCGACAGCGAACCATTGTGCACCAGGCAGAAATCGCGGCCTGCGGTGAACGGATGCGCATGCGCCGGCGTCACCGCGGATTCGGTCGCCATGCGGGTGTGTCCCACCAAGTGCGAACCCTGCAGCGATTTGAAGCGGTAGCGCTCGGCGATGTCGGCCGGCGCGCCGACGTCCTTGTAAAGATCGATCGACTGCCCCACCGAGAGCACGGCGACCAAGGGCGCATGGCGTGCCAGCCAGGCGAGGAGCTCATCCGCATCGGCTGCGCTCGTCAGCACCGCGTGATTGCCGTGCGCGGCAATCCCGCTGCCTTGCGCAAACGCGGAGCATATCTTTTCGAGCAGGTCCGGCCAATCGACCGCGTGCCCGCCGCTGTACAGACTGAGCTTGTGCTGCCGCTCCGACACCGGCGCCGTGTAAACGGCGAGCCCCGCCGAATCCGGCCCGCGCTCGGTCATGCCGACCAGCATCGGCACCATGAGGGCGCCCAATTGACTGCGCAGTGCAGGTTTCTTCACCAGAAGACCGACGATTCCACACATGCGGCAGCTCCTTCGATATCGCCTAAAAGAATTCCAGATAACGGTGCGATTCCCAGTCGGACACGTGGCGCGAGTACTCGGTCCACTCCATGCGCTTCAGGCGGATGAACTCACGCGCGAGATCCGGACCCAGGCCGTTGCAGATCACCGCATCCGCTTCGAGAGCGTCGATCGCTTCGTGCAACGACTGCGGCAACAGCTTGATCCCTTTTGCGGCAAGCTCTTCCAATGAAAGTTGGTACAGATTGAGGTTCTGCGCGGGACCGGGATCGAGTCTGCGATCGATGCCGTCGAGGCCGGCGGCGATCAAAGCCGCCGACACCAGATAGGCGTTGCAGCCGGAGTCCGGCAACCGCACCTCGAGACGCCCATACGGGATGCGCACGCAGGCGGTGCGGTTGTTGTCGCCGTACGCAATGTAGGCCGGAGCCCAGGTCGCACCCGACAGCGCGCGCCCGACCACGAGCCGCTTGTAGGAGTTCACGGTCGGCGCTGCGACCGCGCACAGCGCGCGCGCGTGCTGCAGGACCCCGCCCAAAAAGTGATACCCCATGGCCGACAGGCCCATGCCCGACTTGTCGTTCTTGTCGTAGAAGGCGTTTTTCTGTTTCGCGGTGCCCACCGATACATGAAAGTGAGCGCCGCTGCCCGCGCGGTTGGCGAAGGGCTTCGGCATGAACGTCGCGGTCATGCCGTGCTTGTGCGCGATCTCGCTGGCGGCCATCTTGACGAAGGTAAAGTTGTCCGCGGACTTGAGCGCGTCGGCGTAGGTGAAGTTGATTTCGAACTGGCCGTTGCCGTCCTCGTGATCGATTTGATACACATCGATGCCGACGGCGCGAAGTCCGGCCACCATTTCATCCAGCACCTCGCGGCTGCGGTATAAACCCTTGTAGTCGTAGCAAGGCTTGTCGAGATTGTCGGTGGCATCGACCGGTCCCAAGCTGCCGTCCGCACGGCGCGTGAGCAGCATGAACTCCGGTTCGATGCCGGTGTACAGGGTGAGGCCGCGCTCGGTGAGGCGCGCAATCTGCGCCTGCAGAGCCACGCGCGAGCAATAGGCGTAAGGCTTCTTGTTGACCACGCCGTTGCAGATGAGGCGCGCGTACCCCGGCATCCACGGAATGTCCTGCAACGTCGCAAGGTCGCCGACGGCCATGTAGTCCGGCCCTTCCGGACCCATGCCGAACCCCCACAAAGCGAAGCCGGCGAAGCCTGCTCCGTCCGTGAGCACCATCTCCAGATGTTCGATCGGTACCGCCTTCGCCTTCGCGGCGCCATGGATGTCCACGAACTGCGCCAGAACGTATCGGGTCTTGTGTTCTTCGAAAAATTTCTGCGCCTGTTGCTGATTCATTGCAAGTCTCCGGTATACCGACCACCGCATTCAACGACCACCGCACCCAAGGAGTCAGCCAGGTACGGTCCGAACGTCGGATCGCACCAGATGCGATATTGACGCCGCGTGGCATCCCGCGCCCGGCCCTGCGGTACCACCAGAACCGCGACCCCGATCATCAGCGTCATGACCAGCGGCCAGGAGTCGGTCGATAGGGCGGCGAAATTCACATTGCAAACCTGCGCGAGCACCTCGTGCACCCTCTCCCCCGCGAGCTGAAGCGCCCAGTCTTCGCGCAACACCGGATACACGCCGGAGGGCTGCGAACCCAAAGACGGCGCGATTCGCTCGAGCGTCGTCCCGCGCGTGCCTTCCTCGAGAAAAAATTCCGTCGTTCCGAGACGCGCCACCAGCAGCGCGTCGTCGGCGGACATCTCCGCGGTATGCGTCCAGGAATTCGCGGCCGTCGGCACCACCACCCCTTGGACCAGCAGCCATTCGGCAGCCCGCGGGCCTTTGAGGCCCAGCCGATCGCCCCGCCGCTGCACCTGCAGGGTCAGGTTGCTCATGCGGCCAATCCTGCTTTCTGCCGCAGATTCTTCGGATCGTAGAACGGTGCCGCGGCAATGCGCGCCGGCACCATCTCGCCCTGGTCGATGCGAATTGCAAGCTCGCGCCCGGTCTCGGCCAGAGCCGGGGACAGCATCGCAAGTCCGATGGATTTGTTCAATGCACGCGAGCGCGTGACGCTGGTGACGCGGCCGGCGATCGCGCCCTGCTCTATGATCAAATGACACTCCTTGGGCAGGGGCGTTGCCGCCGCGAGCTCGATCCCCACCAGCTTTTGCCGGGGACCGCGCGCCTGCAGAATGCGTAGGCTGCGCTGTCCCACGAAGAACGGCTTGTTCATCGCGACCGCCCACATGGCGTTCGCCTCGAGCGGGTCGGTCAGGCCGTCGGTGTCCTGCCCGACGATGAAATGCCCTTTTTCCAAACGCAGCACGCGTTGCGCTTCCACACCGAATGGCCGCAGGGCCGCCGCCGCACCAGGCGCCGCGCCTGCAGCTGCGCCTGCCGCGAGCAACGCCTGCCAAACCTCGGGGCCGCGCCCGGCTGCCACGTGGATCTCGTATCCTAATTCGCCGACGAAGCCGACACGCATCAAGCGCGCCGCCGCGCCCGCGATATTTCCCGAGCGCACGGCGAGAAACGGGAACGCCTCTTCCTTGAGATCGATGTCCGTCATCCCTTGCAATATGCGCCGGCTCGACGGGCCCGCGAAATTGAATGCCGCGCGATGCCCGGTCACATTGACCAGGGCGCAATTGAGGCCCCACAACGCATTGAGCCGCAGCAGCTCTCGAAACACGGTCGCCGAGCCGCCGGTCGTGGTCGTGAAATAGAACGTCTCTGCGCCCAGCCGCGCAACCACACCGTCGTCGACGATGACGCCCGATTCGTCCAGCATCAAAGCGTAGCGCGTCATGCCGACCTTGAGGTCCGAAAAACGGCCGGCATAGGCGCGGTCGAGCAGCCGGCCCGCGTCAGGGCCGTACGCCTCGATTTTGCCGAGCGTCCCCACATCGATGAGGCCGACGCCGCTGCGCACGGCGTGCACCTCGGCATCGATGCTTTGCGTCCTGGTTTCGCCGGGCACGGCATAATATTCGGGTCGTCGCCAATTTCCCGCCGGCATCCACACGGCGCTCAATGCAGCATGCTGGGCGTCGATGGGCGTACGCCGTTCAGGGTTGAAGCTGCGACCCGCCAGCAGCTTCATCGGCACCGGGTGATACATGGGGCGCGCAGTGGTCAGGCCCAATTGCTCGACGCCCATGCCGCGCACGCGCGCCAGAATGCGCAACGCGTTCATATTGGAGTGCTTGCCCTGCGAGGGGCCCATCCCTACGGTGCTGTAGCGCTTCATGAGCTCGCTGGAATCGAAGCCTTCCTGCGCCGCGTTCTCCAGATCCTTGACTTGCAGGTCCTCGTCGAAATCGACGAAGTTCTTGGCCTTCGGGTGATCGATGATGGGAAAGGGGTGCGAAGGAGTGCGGTCGCTGCGCGCGATCGGCTCGCCGATCCGCTCGCCGCCCGGCTCGCCGTTCGGCGAGCCGAAGCCCGCGTGCGCCGCCGCCTGCGAGCCCGCACGCCGGCCGTCCGCGAGCCGCGCCTCGTCGTAGACGCCATTCACGCGGCCGGCCGCAAACATTCCCGGCGGCAAGCCGTCGGGCACGAATTGCTGCAACTCCGCCGAGAAACGCGTGCTGCCGCCGGCCTGCAGCAGCAACTGCGTCGCGGCGGCCCAGCCGACGCTCATCAGGATGGCATCGCAGGCGAAACGCTGCGTCGCGCTGCCCGCGGCTGGTGTCCGTGCATCGAGCGGCACGACTTTGAGTCCCGCGACACTGCCGTCCGCTCCCCGCAAGGCCTCGTACGGCGCGTGTCCCGTGACGAGCACCATGCCGCGCGCGACGCAGTCGGCCACCGGTGCGCTGCTGTCGGGGGCGGCGCGCAGGTCGATGATGGCGGCCACCGTCACTCCGAAAGCGCTCAATTCCAGGCAGGTGAGATACGCTTCGAGATTCGCGGCAATCATGACCACCCGATGTCCCGGAGCGACGCCATAGCGCGTGAGCAGCCGCGTGGCGCCGGACGCCAACATCACCCCAGGCAAATCATTGTTGCGGAAAACGGCCGGCTGCTCGATCACTCCGGTGGCGCACACCACCGCCTTGGCGCGCATTTTCGTCAGATGAGTGGGCGAGGCCAGCGCCACCCAATGATCGGCGTAGCAACCCGCCGCCACGGTCGCCGGATGGAGCGCGATGGCCGCGGAATCCCGTACCGCGCGGACCAGGTCTTGCGGTGCGCCATTGCCGGAAATTTGCAGCGACTCGTCCACCAGGCTCACCTGCGCGCCGCGTTGTGCAGCCGCGAGTGCGGCCGACAGGCCGCTCGGTCCCGCGCCGATGACGAGCACATCGCAGAATCCATAACGCTTGGCGGTGGCTTCGCGCCCGGCGGCAAGCGTCACGGCGCCCAATCCCGTTAGCCTGCGAAACATGCGTTCCCAGCGCGGGAACAGTCGCTTGGAGTGAAACGCCTTGTAGTAAAAGCCCACCGGCAACAGAGGCGCCAGCAGATCAAGCACCCGCGCGCGATCGCGCGCCAAGCCGCCGAAGGTATTGACCGCCGCCACGCGCATCCCTTCGCGCAGCAAGGTCACATCGCCACGCACGTTCGGTACACCGTCGACCTGGAACAGCGAGTTGCTGTCGTGGTTGGCGAATGACAGGATGCTGCGCGGCCGATGGTACTTGAAGCTTCGCGCCAGCAGCTTGCGTCCCGCGGCGGCCAGTGCCGAGGAAATCGTATCGCCTGCGTAGCCCCGGTATTCGCGGCCCTCGAACGTGAATTTGAGCTCGCGGGATCGGTCGAGCCACTCCCCGGCAGGCGGCGCGCGACGATGCATCATGCGGGACCCCCGGGGACCGGCAGTCCGCGCCGCACGGCCTCGGCCGACAACGTGTTGATCACCACATCGCGGGTCGTATCGCGCAGTACCACGAACCAAAAACCCGAGGCGATGTGGCACCACCACTCGTACTTGAGGCCGGGCGATCCGGAGCGATTGAACACGTAATCGCTCCACTCCCGATCGCTGCAGGTGTCAGGATCGGGGCTGCGGCGGACTTCGCCGCCGTACGCGAATTCCGAGATCGGCCGCGCACCGTTCAACGGGCAGACCATGATTTTCATCAGTGACCCACCGACGCCGCGCCCTTCTCGCCCGTGAGTTGGTAGCGCGAGAAGCGATCGAAGGTGAAGCCCTCGATCAACGGATGATTGCGCCCGTTCGCCACCGTGTGGCTCATGGTCTTGCCGCAGACGGGCGTCGCCTTGAATCCCCAGGTGCCCCACCCCGCGTCCAGAAAGAAACCCTCGAGCGGCGTCACGCCCATGATGGGCGCGAAATCCGGCGTCATATCCGCGAGCCCGGCCCACTGTCGATTGACTTTGACTTCGCTCAGGAACGGAAACATGTCGAGCATGTGCGCCGCCAGACCTTCGACGAAGTCGAGCGTCGAGCGCGTGGAGTGCAATTCGTAGGGGTCGAGCGAGGCGCCCATGACGAGCTCGCCGCGCGCGGTCTGCGAAACATACACGTGCAGCGAACCCGACACGATGATGGGGTCGAGCCACGGCTTCACGGGCTCCGACACCATGGCCTGCAGCGGATGCACGTAAATCGGCGTGCGCAGCTTCACCATGTCGAGCACCCGCGGCGTGAATCCGGCCACCGCGCACAGTACCTTCGGGGTGGCGATGAACCCGCGCGTGGTCTCGACCCCGGTGACACGGCCGGCTTGAACCCGAATCCCGGTGACCTCGGTCTGCTGATGGATTTCCACCCCGCGCCTGTCGGCGCCGCGCCCATACCCCCACGCCACGGCGTCATGGCGCGCGATGGCGCCGGGCTCGTGAAACAAGGCGCCCAAGATCGGCGCGTGGCCGCCGCAGCTCATGTCGATCGAGGGAATGCCGCGCTTGACGAATGCGGCATCCACGGCTTCCGAACGCACGCCGAAATGCTTGTTCACCTCGGCACGCCAGCGCATGGTGCGCAGGGCGGCATCGGTATGCGCCAGCGTGTAGTGTCCGCGCGTCGAGTAGAACAGGTTCAGGTCGAAGTCCTGCCCCAAGTCCTGCCACAGGCGCACGCTCTCGTCGTAGAATTTGACGCCCTCGGGCGTCAGGTAATTCGAGCGGATGATGGTGGTGTTGCGCCCCGTGTTGCCGCCGCCGATGTAGCCCTTTTCGAGCACGGCGATGTCGCGTATTCCATGGTCGCGGGCCAGGTAATAGGCGGATGCCAGGCCGTGGCC
>Ga0181537_10001351_pt1 | contig 22682 bp, 14 predicted proteins | sample PEATcosm2014_Bin_39_FD_119765 | JGI IMG/M metagenome (GOLD analysis project Ga0181537, IMG submission 119765) | Peatland microbial communities from MTU Mesocosm Facility, Houghton, MI, USA - PEATcosm2014_Bin23_10_metaG | ecosystem: Environmental > Terrestrial > Soil > Wetlands > Peat | place... | reverse complement strand
TGTTGCGCGCGGCCCATCAGGAGCGGCGGCGGCGTATGCTGGCGGCCCTCGCCGAGAAGGGTTTCGACGACGTCGTCGAGGCTCATTTCGCCTTGTTCCAATTGCCGCCGCCCGACGGCGAACGGCCGTCCGACCTGGCCAGGCGCAACGGAATGTCCAAACAGGCGATGAACCATCTGCTCGGACAGTTGGAGAAGCTCGGCTATCTCGAGCGCCGGCGCGAACGGGCGGACAGCCATCCCACCGTCCATCTCACCGATCGCGGCTGGCAGGTGTTGGAGTCGAACATCGACGCGATGCTTCAACTCGAAGCCGACTGGGAACGCCAGATTGGCAAGCGGCGCTTCGCCGCGCTCAAGGAGGCGCTGCGCGAATTGACCGGAATCGATTCGCCCGAGAAAAAGGCGCTTGCCGGGTGGGGGCCGGCCAAGTAAGGCTGCGGCACAAGAAAGTTGGGAGACGGCGTATGCTCAAGGGCAAGATGGTGGTCGCGCAGGGCGGCGGGCCGACCGCGGTGATCAACCAGTCCCTCGTCGGCGCGGTGCTCGAGGCGCGGCGGTTCCACAATGTCGAGGCGGTGTACGGCGCGCGGCACGGCGTGCGCGGCATCGTCAACGAGGAATTCTTCGATCTCACCCGCGAGCCGGTGGAATCCCTCGAAGCGGTCGCCAACACGCCGGCCTCGGCCCTGGGCTCGACGCGCGACAAGCCCGACGAAAAATACTGCCGCGATATCTTCAAGTCGCTCCAGGCGCACGGCATCAACTGGTTCATGTATATCGGCGGCAACGATTCCTCCGACACGGTCCGCATCGTCGCCGAGGAGGCGCACAAGTCGAACTACGCGCTGCGCTGCGTCCACATCCCCAAGACGATCGACAACGATCTGGTCGAGAACGACCACACGCCCGGCTTTCCCTCGGCCGCGCGTTACGTCATGCAGGCCTTCATGGGCGCCGATCACGACAATCATTCGTTGCCGGGCGTCTATCTCGCGGTGGTGATGGGCCGTCATGCCGGCTTTCTGACCGCGGCCTCGGCGATGGCGCGTCATCACAGGGATGACGGGCCGCATCTGATCTATCTGCCCGAACGCGAATTCTCGGTCGACAGGTTCCTGGCCGACGTGAAGTCGGTGTACGACCGGCTGGGCCGCTGCGTGATCGCGGTCTCCGAGGGCATCCACGACGCCTCGGGCACGCCGATCATCGCCCAGCTCGCCAAGACCGTCGAGAAGGACGCGCACGGCAATGTCCAGCTCTCCGGTTCGGGCGCGCTCGGCGACCTGCTGACCGATACGATCAAGGACAGGCTCGGCATCAAGCGGGTGCGCGGCGACACCTACGGGTACGCGCAGCGCTCGTTCGCCGGCATCGTCTCGGCGGTCGACCGGCGCGAAGCGCGCGAGGTGGCGGAGCGCGCGGTGGTGCACGGCGTCGCCGACGATCAGGACGGATCGATCACCATCCGCCGCGTGCCGACCGGCTTCTACGCGGTGGACTACGTTCCCGTGGCGCTCTCGGTGGTCGGCGGCAAGACCAAGACCATGCCGGCCACGTTCATCGCGCCCTCGGGCACCGACATCACCACCGAATTCACCGACTATCTCAGGCCGCTGATGGGGACCGACGTGCCGGTGCGCGCCACTCTCGCCGCGCCTGCGGTGCCGAAACTGCTGGAGAAGTAGGAAAGCGACAGCGGGCGGTTCAGCCGCGCACGCGGGCCGGTTTGGCTGCGAACCGCTGTTCGATCAGCGGCGTCAGCTCGATCTGCGGCAGCAGACGCTCGACATCGTCGGCCAGGCACAATTCGGTGCCGGTGCGCATCAGCGTGGCGGCGCCGCCGGCGCAGCCGTAGCGGAACGCTTCCTCGATCGGCTTGCCCTTCGCCAGCGCGGCGACCATCGAGCCCATGAAACTGTCGCCCGCCCCGACCGCGCTGGTCACGGTGACCGGGATCGGCGGGCTGAACCAGGCGGCGTCGCCGGTGGCCAGCACCGCGCCGTCCTCGCCCAATGTGACGACCATGCAATCGGCCGCGCCTTGTTCGACCAGCGCATTGGCCTCGGCGGCGATTTCGGCGGGATCGTCGAGCGGCCGGCCGATCAGCTCGCCGAATTCGCGCTGGTTCGGCTTGACCAGCGTCAGGCCCTGGCCGATGGCGCGGCGCAGGGAGGGGCCGTAGGTGTCGAGCATGAAGCGCGCGCCGATCTGGCGGCAGATCAGGGCCAGCCGCAGATAGAAATCGTCGGGCACGCCGAGCGCGAGTCCGCCGCTGCCGACCACGATGCGCGGCGCGGGCGTCATGGTTTCGACCGCGGCCAGAATGCGATGCCACTCGATGGCCGAGAGTTCGGGGCCGGGGAAGACGAAGCGGAACTGCTCGCCGGTCGATTCGTCGGTGATGTGCATGTCCTCGCGGGTCTCGCCGGCGATCTCGATCGGGCGGCTGGCCACCCCCTCGCGCTCGATCATCTGGAGCAGGGCGCGGCCGGGAAAGCCGCCGATCGGATAGACCGCCTCGACGGCGACGCCGAGACGCTTGAGCACGCGCGCGACATTGATGCCGCCGCCGCCCGGATCGCAGCGCGACGGTCCGCAGCGCAGCTTGCGCACGGGCACGACCTTGCCGACCGACGCGGACAGGTCGATGGCGGGGTTGAGGGTGACGGTGACGATCTCGGCCATGGTTGGGATAGGCTACGGTGCCCGGGTTAACCGGACCTTGATCTAGCGCAACGCGCGACGAGGGCGGTTCCCGCGCCCGGGGAACCGCCCCGCCACGGCGTAGTGACGTACTCGGCTCAGCGCAGCCCGCCCGAGGCGTTCAAGGTTTCGCCGGTCATCCAGCCCGATCCCGGCGAGGCCAGGAAGCGCGCCACTCGCGCGATGTCGTCGGGCTGGCCGACGCGACCCAACGGGGTTTGCGCCACCGCGCCCTTTTCGAAATCGCTGCCCGCGAAGCCGGCCGCCATGTAGCCCTCGGACTCGACCGGACCGGGCTGGATCGCGTTGACGCGAATCTTGCGCGGTCCCAATTCCTTGGCCAGCACGCGCGTGATCGCCTCGACCGAACTCTTGGTCGCGGTATAGATCGACGATCCCGGCGGGGCAAGCTGGGCAGCGAGCGAGCCGATATTGATCACGCTGCCGCCGGCGCCGTTGAAATGCCGGGCCGCCTCCTGGGTGGCGAGCAAAAGACCCAGCACGTTGGTGTTGAACTGGCGATGGAATTCGTCTTCGGTCACCGCGTCGAGCGGAGCGAACTGGTAGACGCCGGCATTGTTGACCAGCACATCGATTGCGCCGAACGCCTTCTTCGCTTCGGCGAACACCCGCTTGACGTCCGCCGCCTTCGAGACGTCGCCCTGCACGGCGATCGCCTTGCCGCCCTTGGCCGCGATCTCGGCCACCACCTTCTCCGCGCCTTCGCGGCTCGAAGCGTAATTCACCACCACCTTGGCCCCGGCCGCCGCCAATTCCTTGGCGATGCCCGCGCCGATGCCCTTCGAGGCGCCGGTCACCACCGCCACCTTCCCTGCCAAATCGCTCATCATGGTGCTCCCGCTGACAATCTCGCCGTCAATTCGACGATTAGACAAGCATCTAAGTGTTGAACCGACGACGTCAAGGGCGGAAGCCGATCGGCGTCGATTGCGGGGCTAGATTTTCGCCAACCGTTCGAGGTAGGCGCGCAGCATGGCGCGGTTGAGCGCGATGTTCATGAATTTGCCGTCGCGCGTGGTCTCGATCAGGCCGGCCGTCTCGAGTTCCTTGATGTGATGGGACATGGTCGCCGGGGTGATGCGGCTGGCCTCGATCAAGGCCGAGCAGCGCGTCGGCTCGGTGCTGGCGCCGAGCTGCTCGAGGATCTGATAGCGGCGCGGCTCGGCGAGCGCCCGCGCGACGCGTTCGAACTGAATTTCGCTCAATTTGGGCGGCTTGGCCATGGTCCAGTATAATTAGGCGAATGTCGGGCGTTGGCAATGCCGCGACAATGGTCCTTGCCGACAAAACCCTCCCCCCTTGAGGGGGAGGGGGCGAGCGGAAACCGCTCGTGGGTGGGGGTATGACCAGCAATCCGCAAAAAGTCGGGAGGGAGATGATGACCGCTAAGCTGAGGTTCTCGGAAAAAGTATCTGCTGAACTGCGGCACTACGTTTATCGGCTCATCGACCCGCGCGACGGCTCAACGTTTTATGTCGGCAGAGGGCAAGGCAACCGAGTCTTCGAGCATGCTGACGGCGTCGGCGACAAGCATGACGATGACACATATGATGACGACCCGCAGAAAATCGTACTTATCCGGGAGATCAAGACCGCTGGACTCACTGTCGGCCACGTAATCCATCGGCACGGAATGAGCAAAGAGTCAGCGATGGAAGTCGAAGCCGCACTCATCGACGCCTATCCTGGACTAACGAATTTGGTGAAGGGGCAGGACGCCAATCGAGGCGTTATGCATGCTCAAGAGGTCATAGCAGAATATGACGCACCCGTGGCGGAGGCACGTCACAATTTGCTGCTAATCAACGTCAATCGAACCGCCGCACTTAACGATCTTTATGATGCGGTCAGGTTCGCGTGGAAGATCGATCCCAACAAGGCTCGCGTCGCCGATTATGTTTTGGCTGTTCGCAAGGGCGTCATAGTCGGTGCCTTCAAGGCAATCCGTTGGTTGGAAGCCACACCCGAAAATTTTCCCGGTCTAATTCGTGATGGGTTCGGGTCTCGGAATGGCCGCTTTGGATTTATCGGAGAAGAAGCTCCTGCGGATATCAAAGAACAGTATGTCCAAAAACGACTTCCAGATTCTGAGAGAAACAAGGGTGCCGCTAATCCAATACGGTATCGGAATAAGTAACCCCCCACCCTAACCCTCCCCCTCAAGGGGGGAGGGAGAAAGATTCGATAAGCGCATCCGCTACCCGCCGGCCGTTTCGCGCTCCAGCGCCTCGCTGGCCGCCAGCCAGTCGGCCTCGGCCGCCGCCAGCGCCTGGTCGATCCCGGCCTTCGACTTCTGCAGATCGGCCACGGCGGCCGCGGGACCCGCGTACAGCGTCGGATCGGCCAGCCGCGCCTCGAGCGCGGCGCGGCGCTTGTGCAGATCCTCGAGCAGGCGCTCGGCTTCCTGGGCGCGTTTGCGCAAGGGCGCGTTGCGGGTGCGTTCTGCCGCCGCGGCGCGGCGTTCGTCCTTGCGCGCGGCGTTGGCTTCGCGCGCCTGCTTGCGCATGGTGCTGGCGCCGTCCAGCAGCAGTTTGCGGTAGTCGTCGAGATCGCCGTCATAGGGCCGTACGGTGCCCTCGGCCACCAGCCACAGCCGGTCGGCGGTGAGCGAGACCAGGTGCGAATCGTGGCTGATCAGGATCACCGCGCCGGCATAGGAATTGAGCGCGGCCACCAGCGCCTCGCGCGCGTCGATGTCGAGATGGTTGGTCGGCTCGTCGAGGATCATCAGATGCGGCGCGTCGCGGCTCATCAGCGCGAACAACAGCCGCGCCTTCTCGCCGCCCGACAGATCCTCGACCTTGACGTCGGCGCGCTCCTGGCCGAAGGCGAAACGGCCGAGCTGGGCGCGGACCTTCGATTCGAGCACGTTCGGCATCAACTCGCGCATATGATCGTAGGGCGTGCGCCCGGCATCGAGTTCCTCGGTCTGGTGCTGGGCGAAATAGCCCACCCGCAGCTTGGGGGTGCGAAACTGCGTTCCCGCCATCAGGTCGAGCCGCCCGGCCAGGATGCGCGCCAGCGTCGACTTGCCGTTGCCGTTGGCGCCCAAGAGCGCGATGCGGTCGTCCATGTCGAGCCGCAGATCGAGCCCGGTCAGCACCGGTTCGCCCTTCTTGTAGCCCGCCGCGCCGCCATCGATGCCGATCAGGGGCGGCGCAAGCTCGTCGGGATCGGGGAAGTCGAAGCGGACCGCGCGATCCTCGATCACCGCCACCGGCGGGCCGAGGCGTTCCAGCATCTTGATGCGGCTTTGCGCCTGGCGCGCCTTGCTGGCCTTGTAGCGGAAGCGATCGACGAAGCTTTGCAGATGCTTGCGCTGATCGTCGCGCTTGGCCTCGAACTTGGCGGCCAGTTCCTGCTTCTCGCGGCGCACCTGCTCGAACCGGTCGTAGTTGCCGCCATAGGCGATCAGCTTGCCGCGGTCGAGGTGGACGATCCGCTGCGCCACCGCGTTGAGCAGGTCGCGGTCATGGCTGATGACGATGGCGGTGCCCTGGAAGTCGCGCAGGAAGCCTTGCAGCCACAAGGTGGCTTCGAGGTCGAGATGGTTGGTGGGCTCGTCGAGCAGCAGCAGGTCGGGCCGCGCCGCCAGCGCGCCGGCCAGCACCACGCGCATGCGCCAGCCGCCCGACAGCGAAGCCACCGGCCGCGCCTGCGTCTCGGCGGTAAAGCCCAGGCCGGCCAGGATGATGGCGGCCCGCGCCGGCGCCGAATGGGCGTCGATGGCGTCGAGCCGCTCGAGCGCGTCGGCCAGATCCTGGGGGTCGGCCGCGCGCTCGGTGGTGTGCAGCAGCGCGGCGCGCTCGGTGTCCTGGGCCAGCACCCAGTCGAGCAGCGAATCCTGGCTGTCGGGCATCTCCTGGGCGACATGGCCGACCCTGGCGCCGGGGCGCAGCGCCAGCTCGCCCCCGTCGGGCTCGTGCTCGCCCAGGATCAGGCCGAACAGGGTCGATTTGCCGGCCCCATTGCGGCCGACCAGCCCCACCTTCTGGCCGTCGGCGACCGAGAGCGAGGCGCCGTCGAGCAGCACGCGGCCGCCGATCCGATAGACCAGATTTGAGATATCGAGCATGGCCGCGCTGGATATCATCCGCGGGCATGGCACTCAAGTGCGGTTGCTTCGCAATTGCCAAAAGAGTATACAGCGCGGTCTTGCGCGCCGGGGGAAGGCGCGCGAGCCCATCAGAATCGGCATAGCCGGCACAACCTGAGGACCACACCATCATGGCTATCGAGCGAACCCTTTCGATCATCAAGCCCGACGCGGTGCGCCGCAATCTCACCGGCAAGATCAATGCCCGGTTCGAGGATGCCGGCCTGCGTATCGTGGCGCAGAAGCGCATCCTGCTCACCCGCGCCCAGGCCGAGCGGTTCTATGCCGTGCACGCCCAGCGTTCGTTCTACAGCGATTTGTGCGCGTTCATGACCTCGGGCCCGGTCGTGGTGCAGGTGCTGCAGGGCGAGGGCGCGGTGGCCAAGAACCGCGAGATCATGGGCGCCACCAATCCGGCCAACGCCGCGCCCGGCACCATCCGGGCCGATTTCGCCGAGTCGGTCGAGGCCAATTCGGTGCATGGCTCGGACGCGGCCGACACGGCCGCCCGCGAGGTGTCGTTCTTCTTCGCCGAGACCGAAATCGTCGGGTAAAGGGCGCGCCTCATGGTTCGAGGCCCGGCTGCGCCGGGCACCTCACCATGAGGAATCCTAAAGTGAGTCCGCATGACGATGATCGCCCTCGCGCGGACGGTGCGCCGCGCAGGCCGCATACCGATGTCAGCCCTTGAGGAGCGCTTCCAATTTCGTGCCGAGGGCTTCGACCGAGAAGGGCTTGGTGAGCATCTCCATCCCCGGCGCGAGGAATTCTTCGCGGACCATGGCGTTTGCCGCATAGCCGGTAATGAAAAGCACCTTCAGGCCCGGGCGCCGCTCGAGGGCGATCTCCGCGAGTTGACGCCCGTTCATATTCGGCAGGCCGACATCGGTGACGAAGAGATCGATCGGCTGAGCGGATTTGAGAATTGAGATCGCGGTGGGGGCGTCGGGCGCCTCGAGGGAGTTGTAGCCGAGCTCCTTGACCACCTCGGTCATGACCGAGCGCAGGGTTTCGTTATCGTCGACCACCAGAACTGTCTGGCCCTGGCCGCGCGGCGCGTCCGATTTGGCGATCTCGCTCGGCTGCTCGGCATCGTGAGCGGCCCGGCGCAAATAGAGTTTGATGCACGAGCCCCGGCCCAATTCGCTCTCGATACGCACGTGGCCGCCCGACTGTTTGACGAAACCGTAGATCATGGAGAGGCCGAGCCCGGTGCCATGCCCGGTCGGCTTGGTCGTAAAGAAGGGTTCGAACGCCTTGGCGACGATTTCCTCGGACATGCCGCATCCCGTGTCCGCCACGCTGATCATCACATGGTCGCCGACCCGGGCGTCGTCCCTGGTGCGAACGTAGGCCTCGTCCAAATGCGCGTTCGACGTCCCGACCGTCAGCCGCCCGCCCGCGGGCATGGCATCGCGCGCATTGATCACGAGGTTCAGAAGCGCGCTCTCGAATTGATTGGCATCGGTCAGCGCCGGCCAGAGTTCCGCATCGAGCGTGCTGTCGAAGGCGACGTTTTCTCCGAGCGTGCGTCGCAGGATATCTTTCATTCCGACGATCAGCGCGTTGACATCCGTCGCCTTGGTATCGAGCGACTGCCGGCGCGCAAATGCCAGAAGCCGGTGCGTGAGCTCGCCCGCGCGATGGGCCGCTTTCGAGGCGCCTTCGACGAAACGATCGATTTCGTCGGTCCGTCCGGCCTTGATGCGCAACCGGATCAGATCGAGCGATCCGGTTATTTCATTGATGAGATTGTTGAAGTCGTGCGCAATTCCGCCGGTCAGCTCGCCGAGAGCCTGGATTTTCTGCGCCTGATGCAGTTCTTCGCGCATCTGGGCCCGCTCGGCCTCGGATTGATTGTGCGCGCTCAAGTCCTGAAAACAATTGATGGCGCCGATCAGCGCTCCCTTGCCGTCGAACAGCGGCGCGATATTGACGAGGACCGTGACGCGGGAGCCGTCGAGCTTCTCGATGATGACTTCCTGGTCGCAAGCGGCCTCGCCGGATTTCAGCGTGTGCGCCATCGGCGTTTCGGCGTGGGGCAGAAAAGTGCCGTCGAGGCGATACAATTTGTGCGACCCGCAGAATTTCGACTCGGAATCGCCCAATTTGGGGTTGCGTCCCCACACCTCGGCGGCGCGCCGATTGTAGGACGTGATCGCGCCGCGCGCATCGCACACGTAAACGGAGGCGGGAAGGAGTTCGATAAGGTCGGTCGAAATCCATTTAAGCGCCGATATTGAATTCGTCACCGGCTTCCCCAGGATTTCATTGGCGGTGCTTCGATCGCCGCGGGCATCGCGCCACCTTCCCAGGCGGCGCGTACAAGCCGCACGACGCTAATCGATCGTCCCTATGCGGGGCAGGTTCGGAAACTACTCAGGCATCCCTAGGGCGGGCGAAATCGTCGCGCGATAGCAGTGCCTCATGGTTCGAGGCCCGGCTGCGCCGGGCACCTCACCATGAGGAATTAAAAAAAGAGTCCTCATCCTGAGGTGTGTGCGCGGCACGCCTCGAAGGATGAGGACTCGTGATCACAACCTCGAGACGAAACTGGCCATGATGACGATGATGGCCACCTGCATCGTGCCTTGGATCGCCACCGACCGGACATCGCGGCATGACCCGGACAAACATAGCGACCGAGTCGCGCCAATAGCGCGAATTGGCGATTGCGGCCCATATTTTTTTATGCTCGATTGCATAAAGAAAAAATAAAAATAGACTGTGGCCGGGGGAAGGTTGGCGGCATCCGCACGGGTGGCCGGTTGGGCTGGGGGCGAGACTAAGCGTCAACGACGCCGGTGGGAACGAGTTTGGTGGGGCATCGCGCCGCAATGGGCGTGCGCAACCCTGCATGCGTGTGAGGTGCAGGGGATAGACCATGACCACTTCTGCGATCATTTCGTCCGGCATTACCTCCTCAGGGCTGATGGCCGGCAATGGCGACGACGTCATCGTCCTCGCCGGAGGCGTGGTCAGCGCCACGACCGTCAACTCGGCTGTGTCATTCGGCGTCGATATTCTCAACGTCTCGGGCGGCGCCGGCTTTGTGGATGTGGTCCTCAACGGCGGCTTACAGATTGTCGAGGGCGACGGCACCACTTCCGGCACCGAAACCAGCGGCACGGTCAGCTCCGGCGGTTATCTCTTCGCCCAATCGGGCGGCATCGTCACCTCCGAGACGGTGAGCTCCGGCGGCAACCTGTCGGTCACTTTCGGCGGGCTCGTCAGCGCCTCGTCGATCGTCAACGGCGGCACTCTGACGGTCGACGGAGGCGCCGGCTCCGGCAACATCGTCCAAAGCGGCGGTGTCGAGATCGTTCAATGGGACGGCACCAATTCCGGCACCGAATCGGGCGGCACAATCCTCGCCGGCGGCACCGTCAGCGCGTTAGCCGACGGGTGGGTGACGAGCGAAACCATCAGCAGCGGCGGCACCCTGGCTGATCTGGTGGGTGTCGATATCGGGACGATCGTCAGCAGCGGCGGCGTGCTGGAAGCCGACGACAATTCGCAAGACACCGTCATCGACGCCGGCGGCGTCGTCAGCGTCGGCATTTCCAACGGCTATCAGGATGGCAACCTCATTTCCGCGACCGTCAACAGCGGCGGCCGCTTGGACGTTTTCGCCAACGAGAGCGTCCAAGACTCCGTGATCATGAGCGGCGGCGTCGAGGTCCTGAGCGGCTTCTATGGAAATCACCACGCCTCGGACTTGTACGAAACGATCTCGTCGGGCGGAACGGTCATCGTCGCCAGTGGCGGCCAAGTTATCAATCCGACGGACGTGGAGGTGGGCGCGATCGTCGACATCATGAGCGGCGGCTACATCGACGATCAACTTGCCTTCGCCGGCATCCTCAATATTTCGAGCGGCGGTATCGCCAGCGATACGTACATCGACTTGGGCGCGGTGGTAAATATCTATGCCGGCGGTTCGCAACTGAACGCCAGTATGCAAGGCGCCGGCACGGTGATCATTTCGTCCGGAGGGTTGGACGAGGGCGACATCGTCGCCAACGGGGGCGTGGTGTCGGCGCTTTTCAGCGGCACCGAGTATGGCGCCGATGTCGAAGGCGGCTCGGTGAGGGTTTTCTCGGGCGGCCTAATCAGCCAGTCGGAAATCGACGGCGGCGGCACGGTTACCGTTTCCTCGGGCGGCTCGGCGACCCTGACGCGCGTGGTCCGCAACGGCGCCTTTCTGTACATCGATACCGGCGCCACCGACAGCGGGGCGGTGGTGAGCCAAGGCGGTCTCGAAGTGGTGTCGGGCGCCGGGGCTGTCGCAAAAGCCACCAGCGTCGGCGGCTACCAGTCCGGCATGCTCGACGTCCTTTCTCTCGGCGTCGCCAGCGGCGCGATCGTCAAAACCACCGGTGCTCTGAACGTCTCTTCGGGCGGCATCGCGAGCGCCACCACGGTCAGCAGCGGCGGCGCCTTGAATGTCTCGGTCGGCGGCATCGCGAGCGCAACCGCCGTCAGCAGCGGCGGCAACCTGAACGTCATCTCCGGCGGCGTCGCGAGCGCCACCACGGTCAGCAGCGGCGGCAGCCTGAATGTTTCTGCCGGCGGCATCCTCAGCGGCATGACGATCAGCAGCGGAGGCACGCTGGCCGTCTTCTCGGGCGCCGCGGTCTCCTTGTCCGCCATCCTCGACACCGCATTCGTGGCGATCAGCGGCGGGACCGTCGCGCTCGCCGACTCGGTGGGCGGCACGATCAAATTCGGGACCTCGGTCTCGGGCGGGGACGTCCAGATCGCCGTGGGCGCGGACTTCACCACGGCCGGCGGCGTGATCTCGGGATTCGGCGGCGGCGACACGACCGGGTTCGGCGATCGCGACGTCATCGACCTGGTCGGCGACGCGACCGTCAGCGCGGTTTCGTGGGCCGGCAACGTTCTCACCGTCACCGACACCGGCGGGGCCTTCTATACCCTGAACGTTTCGGGCTCGTTCACCGGCGAGATTTTCAGCCTCAGTGCCGACGGCGTGGCGGGCACCGACATTTTCTTCACGCCCGACGCGACCCAGGCCGCGACGCTGAGCGCGGCCCAGATCATCGCGCTGACGTCCACCCAGGTGTCGGAGATCAGTTCGAGCGGCCTCGGCGGGCTGACCACGACGGCGCTCAACGCGCTGACCGTTACCGAAATCGGAGCGTTCACGACGGCGCAGTTCTCGGGCTTGAAGTCCACCCAGTTCAAAGGCCTGACGACGACGAAAATCGATTCGCTGACCACGACCGAGATCGGCGCGTTCACATCGGCGCAGTTCACCGGCGTCACATCGACCCAGCTTGCATCGCTCGGCGCGACGAATTTTGGGTCATTGAGTTCGGCCCTGATCACCAGCCTGTCGGTCACGCAGATCGGCGGGTTGACCAGCTCCGAGGTCGGCGACCTGACGACCAGCGAACTTGCTTCCTTCGCCTCGACGCAGATCGGCGCGTTTTCCGCCACCGCCTTCAATGCGTTCTCGACCGGCGAGCTCGGCGCGCTGACCGCGACCCAGGCGCAGGGTCTGACAACAAGCGAACTGATCGGGCTGAACGCCACCAATAACGCCGCGCTGCTTGCCAACACCGCCGCCTATGACGCGCTCAACAGCACCCAGATGGCCGCGCTGGTGCGGACCATCACCGTCGCCGGGCTGACCGCGACCGCGCTGGGCGCGCTGCTCTCGACCAAGCTCGGCCTGCTGACCTCGACCCAGGTGCAGAGCTTGACCACGACGCAGATACCCGGGCTCACCAGCGCGGAGCTCGGCCAGATGGATCCGGTCGCCCAGTTCGCCTATCTGAACGCGACTCAGTTGAATGCGTTGTCGCCCGCGGCGCTTGCCGGCCTGACCAAGACCGAAATAACCGAGCTGTCGACCGTGGAAGTCGCCGCCTGGAGCGCGACGCAGTTCGGCGGATTGGCGGTCGCGGCGCTCAACGCGCTGACCACCACCGAATTCTCCTCTCTCCCGACCACGGAGACCGGCGGCCTCACCGCGACGCAGCTGACCGGTCTCAACGTCACCGACCTCGCCATTCTCGGACCGTCCGTCGTGGATTACTGGCCCGCGAGCCTGATCTCCGGCCTGACCACGACGCAAATCAACGGTCTGAGCGACGCATCGGTTCACGCGCTGACCACGACGCAGGTCGGTGGCTTCGGGCCAGGCCAGATTTCCGGCATGTCGGCGACGGTGCTGCTTTCGCTGAGCACCACCGCTTTCGGCTCGCTTTCGCCGACGCAGATCGGCGCCCTGACCGCGACCCAGCTGGCCAATCTGCCGGTGGCGACGCTGGCATCCATGACCAGCACCCAAGTCGGCGAACTCGCCACGACCCAGCTCGCGGGCCTGAATGCGGCGGGGCTGCATGGTTTCGGCGCGACCAACCTCGACGCCATGACGCAAACCCAGTTCGCCTCCCTCACGGTCTCGCAGTTCTCGGGTCTCAATACCACCGCCATCGCCGGTCTTACTGCCGCCGACGTCGGCGCGCTGTCGACCTCGGTGATCGGGGCGCTGACGACGAAGCAAGTGGGCGGTCTGAACGCCACCGATCTGGGCGCCCTGACCGCGGCGCAGCTCGGTGCGCTCAGCACGGACAACGTCGCGGTGCTGACCACGACGCAAATCGCCGGCATGACCTTCGATCAGTTCGTGGTGCTGACCACGAGCCAGTTCGTGGCGATGACCACCGGCGACATCGCTTCGCTGACCCCGGACCAGGTGTATGGGCTGAGCACCTCGGACCTGGTGGCGATGAGCACGATTCAGGTTCAGGCGCTCACCCCCGGCGCGCTGCTCGGCCTCAGCGCCAATCAGATCAATTCCTTCACCGCCACCCAGTTCGGCGCGATGACCACGGCGCAATTCGACGCCATCCTGGGATAGCGCCGACCCGCCGGGTCATACCATGACGCGGAATCTATGCGGTGCGTCGCGCGTAAGAGGGCGCGGGCTTCGCCCTCACAACCCCGAGACGAACCTGGCCATGATGACGATGATGGCCATCTGCATCGTGCCTTGGATCGCCACCGAGCGGATGTAGCGGCGCATCAGCCGGCCGAGCAGTTCGACGTCCGGCTTGTCCTTCTGCAACTGCAAACACACGCGGACGTTGGTCGGAAGCAAAATGCCCAGCCCCTGGACGGTCAGCACACCGATCACCACCAGCGCGGCCACCACCCACCAGCGCTGCGGATAGGACACGTCGAGATAGCCGATCTGCTTGGCCAGGAACCATCCCGAGGTTCCGGTGATGATCGACAGGGTTGGCATCAGGAAGACCATGCGCGGCATCAGGCGCAGCGTGAAGGCGCGGCGGATCGGCATGTCGAGCTTGCGCATGACGGGGCCGACCACGAAGCCCATGAATAAATCGATCCCGGTCCACATCACGCCCGCGATCACGTGCACGAAGTTGAGCGCCCAGAGATCGGCGCTGACGATCGCGCCGGTCATCACCAGGAAGGCGGCGGCCACCCACCACAGATTCCACGGATTGATAAGGCGCCCGGTGCCGGCTGGCGCGGCGATCGCTTCGGCGGTCATCGGGTTCTCCCCTTCGGTTGCGTCAGTCGAACTTGACCTTGACGATCTCGTAGGATTTGAAGCCGCCGGGCGCGGTGACCTCGACCGAGTCGCCGACCTTCTTGCCGATCAGCGCGCGCGCCAAGGGCGAGTGGACCGACAGGCGCTTGGCCTTGATGTCGGCCTCGTGCGGGCCGACGATCCGGTAGATCGATTTCTCGTCGCTGTCGTCGTCGGACAAAGTGACGATCGCGCCGAACCGCACGGTCGATCCGGACAGGCCCTTGCCGTCGATCACCTGGGCGCGGCTGATGACGTCCTCGAGTTCGGTGATGCGGCCCTCGATGAAGCTTTGGCGCTCGCGCGCGGCATGGTATTCGGCGTTCTCGGACAGATCGCCGTGTTCGCGCGCCTCGGACAGCGCCCGGATCACGGCCGGGCGCTCGATCGACTTCAACTGCTTCAGCTCTTCCTCCAGGGCGGTCAAACCGCCTGGAGACATAGGAATTTTATCCATCCACGACACCCGTCAGGGAACAAAAAAGAAGCGCCTGGCGGCCATCGCCACCCCGCTCCTCCGGCTAAAACGACCCACTAAAATACGACTGCAGCGGCGCTACATCAAGGGTGCCGGAGCGCAGGGCCTCGATCCCGCCCACGGCGGCGCGGGCGCCGGCAACCGTGGTGTAATGCGGGATATTGTGCACCAAGGCGGTGCGGCGGATGGAAAAACTGTCGGAACGGGCCTGCGTGGTGGCCGAGGTGGTGTTGACCACCAGCTGCACCTGGCCCGACAGCATCGCATCGACGCAATGGGGCCGTCCTTCCTGCACCTTGTTGATGGTGCCCACCGCGATGCCGCGCTCGCCCAGGTAGGCGGCGGTGCCCGAGGTGGCGATGACCTTGAAGCCGAGCACGACCAGGCGGCGCGCGATGTCGACCAGCGCGCGCTTGTCGGCGTCGCGCACGGACAGGAACGCGGTGCCCTGGGTGGGCAGGCGCGAGCCCGCGCCCAGCTGGCTCTTGGCGAAGGCGCGGGGGAAGTCGACGTCGATGCCCATCACCTCGCCGGTCGACTTCATCTCGGGCCCGAGCAGGATGTCGACGCCGGGGAAGCGCGCGAAGGGGAACACCGCCTCCTTGACCGCGACGTGGGCGACCGGCTTGTGCGTCAGCTTGAACGAGGCGAGCGATTCGCCCGCCATCACCCGCGCGGCGATCTTGGCGATCGGCACGCCGGTGGCCTTGGCGACGAAGGGGACGGTGCGGCTGGCGCGCGGATTGACCTCGAGCACATAGACCGTGCCGTCCTTGACCGCGAACTGCACGTTCATCAAGCCCACCACCTTGAGCTCGCGCGCGAGAATCTCGGTCTGGCGGCGGATCTCGGCGATCACGTCGAGCTTGAGGCTGAAGGGCGGCAGCGAGCAGGCCGAATCGCCGGAATGGATACCGGCTTCCTCGATGTGCTCCATGATGCCGGCGACGAACACGGTCGCGCCGTCGGCCAGGCAATCGACGTCGACCTCGGTGGCGTCGGCCAGGTAGCGGTCGATCAGCACCGGATTGCCGCCGGTGACCGCCACCGCGTCGCGCATGTAGGTGGCAAGTCCTTCGCGGTCGTAGACGATGCGCATGGCGCGCCCGCCCAACACGTAGGAGGGCCGGATCAGCACCGGATAGCCGATCTTCTCGGCCGCGGCCTCGGCGTCGGCCAGGTTCATGGCCGTGCCGTTGTCGGGCTGGCGCAGCCCGAGCCGGCGCAGCAGCAACTGGAAGCGCTGGCGGTCCTCGGCCAGGTCGATCGCGTCGGGCGAAGTGCCGAGGATCGGGATTTGCGCCTTCTCGAGCGCGGCGGCGAGCTTGAGCGGCGTCTGCCCGCCGAACTGCACGATCACGCCCAGCACGCGGCCATTGGTCTGTTCGCGGCGCACCAGCTGGATCACGGTCTCGGCGGTCAGCGGCTCGAAGTAAAGCCGGTCCGACGTGTCGTAGTCGGTCGACACGGTCTCGGGGTTGCAATTGACCATGATGGTCTCGCGCCCCGACTCGGTCAGCGCGAAGGCGGCATGGACGCAGCAATAGTCGAACTCGATGCCCTGGCCGATGCGATTGGGACCGCCGCCCAGGATGATCACCTTGTCGCGCGCGGTGGGATCGGCCTCGCACTCGGCGGGGGTGAGCCCGTCGCCTTCGTAGCAGGAATACATGTAGGGCGTGCGCGACGGGAACTCGGCGGCACAGGTGTCGATGCGCTTGAACACCGGCGTGACGCCGACCTGCACACGCCGCGCCGCGATTTCGGCCGGATCGACTCCCGACAGGCGCGCCAAACGCTCGTCGGAGAAGCCGAGCTTCTTGAGGCGCAAGAGGCCGGGCGCGTCGTGGGGCAGGCCCGCGGCGCGGATGTTTTGCTCGGCGGCGACGATGGCGGCGATCTGTTCGAGGAACCAGCGGTCGTACATGCAGGCGGCGCGGATTTCGTCGATGCCGAGCCCGAAGCGGAACGCCTGCGCGATCATCAGCAGACGGTCGGCGCGCGGCTGGCTGAGCGCGGCCTTGATCGCGCCCTTGTTGCGTCCGTCGTCGGAACCGGGAATCTCGATCTCGTCGAGGCCGGTCAGCCCCGTTTCCATCGAGCGCAGGCCCTTCTGGAGACTTTCGGCGAAGGTGCGGCCGATGCTCATCGCCTCGCCCACCGACTTCATCGAGGTGGTCAGCAACGGATCGGCGCCGGGGAACTTCTCGAAGGTGAAGCGCGGAATCTTGGTGACCACATAGTCGATGGTCGGCTCGAACGAGGCCGGCGTGGTGCCGGTGATGTCGTTCTTGAGTTCGTCGAGCACGTAGCCGACCGCCAGCTTGGCGGCGATCTTGGCGATCGGGAAGCCGGTCGCCTTCGAAGCCAGCGCCGACGAGCGCGACACGCGCGGGTTCATCTCGATCACCACCATGCGGCCGTCGTCGGGGTTGACCGCGAACTGCACGTTCGATCCGCCGGTGTCGACGCCCACCTCGCGCAGCACCGCGATCGAGGCGTCGCGCATGATCTGGAATTCCTTGTCGGTCAGCGTCAGCGCCGGCGCCACCGTGATCGAATCGCCGGTGTGGATGCCCATCGGATCGACGTTCTCGATGGAGCAGACGATGATGCAATTGTCGGCCTTGTCGCGCACCACCTCCATCTCGAATTCCTTCCAGCCGAGGACCGATTCCTCGACCAGGACTTCGTGGGTGGGGCTGGCGGCCAGCCCGCCGGCGACGATCTGCTCGAACTCCGTGGCATTGTAGGCGATGCCGCCGCCGGTGCCGGCGAGCGTGAAGGAGGGGCGGATGATGGAGGGCAGGCCGACCACCGGCATGGCCTCGCGCGCCTCGGCCAGGCTTTTGACCATCCGCGAGCGCGGGCTGGCGAGGCCGATCTTTTCCATCGCGTTGCGGAACAGCAGCCGGTCTTCGGCCTTGGCGATGACGTCGCGCTTGGCGCCGATCATCTCGACCTTGTACTTGGCGAGCACGCCCGAATCGGCCAGCGCCATCGCGGTGTTGAGCGCGGTCTGCCCGCCCATGGTGGGCAAGAGCGCATCCGGGCGCTCGCGCGCGATGATCTTCTCGACGATCTCGGGCGCGATCGGTTCGATGTAGGTGGCGTCGGCCATGTCGGGATCGGTCATGATCGTGGCCGGGTTCGAATTGACCAGGATCACGCGATAGCCTTCCTCGCGCAGCGCCTTGCAGGCCTGCACGCCGGAATAGTCGAACTCGCACGCCTGGCCGATCACGATCGGCCCGGCGCCGATGATCAGGATCGACTCGATGTCGGTGCGCTTAGGCATGGTGGAAGAGTTTCACCACAGAGGCGCGAAGAAGAGGAGAGGAGTTTGTGGTGACGAATTTGGTCACCCTCCCCCCTTGAGGGGGAGGGAGGGGTGGGGGGACCAGCGCGCAGCGCTTCGAGAATGCGTTCCAAGACTCCCTCGGTATTGCCCAACACATCGTTGTTCCAGAACCGAATGACTTGGTAGCCCTTCGACTCCAACCACCGGGTCCGCACTTGATCGCGCGCGGCATTGTCGTCGTGCTGCCCGCCATCGACTTCGACGACAAGCTTCGCGTCGGGACAAAAGAAATCGACGACGAAGTTGTCGATCGGGTGCTGACGACGGAAGCGGAAACCTCCGAGCTGCTTCTCGCGCAGGCGCGACCAGAGGCGCTTTTCCGCGTCCGTCGGCGTCTTGCGAAGGCGGCGCGCGATGGGTGAGGCCATGCGGCGACCATCGCATTCCGCGCAGTGCGCGCCGACCCCCCACGAGTCCGATTGTACCCCCCACCCCGACCCTCCCCCTCAAGGGGGGAGGGAGCAAACACGAGACCCTCCCCCTCAAGGGGGGAGGGTGCAGAAATGAGATTCTTCTCTTCGATACGAGAGAGAGCGCTATCGCGCGCCATCATTTCTTTTCCATCAGCGCGGCGAAGCGTTCGAACAGATAGTGGCTGTCGCGCGGGCCGGGGCTGGCCTCGGGATGGTACTGCACCGCGAACACCGGCCGGCCCGCGAGCGCGAAGCCCTCGACCGATCCGTCGAACAGCGAGCGGTGGGTGACGGTCACGCTGGCGGGCAGGCTCTCCTCGACCACCACGAAGCCGTGATTCTGGCTGGTGATCTCGACCTTGCCGGTGGCGAGGTCCTTCACCGGGTGGTTGGCGCCGCGATGGCCGGTCTCCATCTTGCGCGTGGTGCCGCCGAGTGCGAGCGCCATCAACTGGTGGCCGAGGCAGATGCCGAACAAGGGCGTACCCGAGTCGAGCACGCCCTTGATCATCGGCACGGCATAGGCGCCGGTGGCCGCCGGATCGCCGGGGCCGTTCGACAGGAACACGCCGTCGGGCTTGTGAGCCAGCACCTGCTCGGCACCGGATTCGGCCGGCAGCACGGTGACGCGACAGCCGAGGCTGGCCAGATTGCGCAGGATGTTGCGCTTGGCGCCGTAGTCGATCGCGACCACGTGGAAGCGCGGCGATTCCTGCCGTCCGTAGCCGTGGCCCAGCTGCCAGCGCGTCTCGTCCCAGCTGTACATCTGCCGGCAGCTGACCTCGCGGGCGAGGTCCATGCCTTCCAGTCCCGGCCAGGCGGCGGCCATCCGGGCCAGCGCGGCCAGGTCGAATGTGCCGTCGGGCGCATGCGCGATCACGCCGTTGGGCGCGCCCCGGTCGCGGATGCGGCGCGTCAGCGCGCGGGTGTCGACACCCGCCATGCCGGGCACGTTCATCGCCTTGAGCCAGGCGTCGAGCGGGCGGCTGGCCCGCCAGTTCGACGGCTCCGAAATGTCGGCGCGCAGGATCACGCCGCGCGCCGCGGGCGTGGTGCCCTCGATGTCCTCGGCGTTGGCGCCGACATTGCCGATATGGGGGAAGGTGAAGGTGATGATCTGCCCGGCGAAGCTGGGATCGGTCACCGTTTCCTGGTAGCCGGTCATGCCGGTGGTGAACACGACCTCGCCCACGGCGGTGCCCGCGGCGCCGACTCCCTTGCCCCACAAAACCGTGCCGTCGGCCAGCACCAGCGCGGCGGTGGCATCGGGCGGGCGCGGGATATTGAGCGGGATTTGCGGCGGCATGGCGCGGGCGCGGTCCTCGGGCGAACCGCGTCAGGTAGCGGCGTGGCAGCCCATTTCAAGCGGGAAAGCGCGGCCTTGATAGGCGCGCGCGCGTGTTTCGTCAAGGCCCGCGTGACGGGCAGTTTCCAAGCGTTTCAAGGGCTTAGCGATTCAATATGACCGTTTTGCGTCGCAGCGCGATTTACGCTAGTCTTGCCCCCTTCCGCCACCGCGAGACGAGGACCCAATGCTGCGTCAGCAGCTCAACGACGCGTTGAAAACCGCCATGCTCGCCAAGGACGCCAAGACCGTGTCGACCGTGCGGCTGATCCTGGCGGCGCTCAAAGACCGCGACATCGCCGCCCGCCCCAAGGGCCAGGCCAACGGCGTCGCCGAGGACGAAATCCTGTCGATGCTGCAGGGCATGATCAAGCAGCGGCGCGAGAGCATCGTTCTGTACGACCAGGGCAAGCGCAAGGATTTGTCGGACAAGGAAGCCGACGAGATCGCCATCATCGAGAAGTTCCTGCCGGCGCAGATGTCGGAGGCCGAGACCGAGGCGGCGGTGGGCGAGGTGATCAAGACGCTCGGCGCCAAGGGGCTCAAGGAAATGGGTCGCACCATGGCCGCGCTCAAAGAGAAATATGCCGGCAAGATGGATTTCACCAAAGCCAGCGCGATCGTCAAAAAGCAGCTGGGCTAGGCGCCGCGTTTATCCACAGGCTCCAAGCGGGGCTGTGGAACCGGGGGACAAGACAGCGGCCGGCTTTCGCTCGTGTGCGCCCGGATGTTACCTTCACCGATTCCCTTATTGAGGACCGGCGCGCCGCCGATGGCTTTCCCGCCCGCCTTTCTCGACGAAATCCGCGCCCGGGTGCCGCTGGCCGGGGTGATCGGACGGCGCACCAAGCTGGTACGCAAGGGCCGCGAATATTCCGGCCTGTGCCCGTTCCACAACGAAAAGACGCCCAGCTTCACGGTCAACGAGGACAAGGGCTTCTATCACTGCTTGGCGGGCGAGACGATTGTGGCCACACGAGAGGGCGGCGTGGCGATCGCCTCTCTTGCCGGCAAGTCCGCGACGGTTTTGACGCGCGGCGGCGTTTGGGTGAAGGCACGGTTCAAGTCCTACGGGAGGCAAAAGCTCTTTCGGATCGAGCTTTCGCGCAATGGCGTCACAAAAACCCTGTTCGCGACGTCCGGCCATCGATGGTTCGTTCGTGGCCGTACCTCAGCCGCGCTGACGACCGAGTTGCGGCCGGGTCACCGGCTGGAGGCGGTACTGCCGGCTCGTCGCGTCGAATGGACGATCGATCCCGACGGTGTCCGGCATGGGATCGTCTTCGGAGACGGATCGGTCGAAAAGAAGGGTGACGCGAAATACGGGACCGTGAATTTGCACGACGACAAGGTTGACGATCTTTCGTCGTGGTTCGCGGACTTCGACCCGACGAAACGCCGTCGGGAAGGCGGAAAGCCTTATGTCCGTGCGTATGGAGGGCGTGCTTTCGCCCACATGAAATCGCTACCCGCCGTGACTGCATCCGAGAGTTATCTGCTCGGATTTCTGGCCGGCTACTTGGCGACCGACGGCCATGTCGCCAAGGACGGAACCGTCATCCTCAACTGCGCCGATGCAAGCCATCTGAAATGGGTCAGGGAGACTGCCCTTCGCCTTGGCATTGGAACCTTCGGCGTGACCGGAAGGTTGCGCAAGGGCTACCTGGATCGCGACGAGCCGATTTATCGAATCCACTTCGTGACGAGCTGTCTCGCGCCCGAGATGTTTTTGCGCGCCGAGGCGCGCAAGCGGTTCGTCGCATCGAAGAAATCGTTCGAGCGGCTGCGGTGGTCCGTCGTCGCGGTGGATGAGACCAATCGTACCGAGGAGGTCTACTGCGCCGAGGTGCCGGATCACCACGCGTTCGCGCTCGAGGACGGCGTTTTAACGGGAAACTGCTTCGGCTGCGGTGCGCATGGCGACGTGATCGGCTTCGTCATGCAAACCGAGCGTCTGTCGTTCCCCGAGGCGGTCGAGCGGCTGGCCGGCGAGGCCGGACTGGAAGTGCCGCAATCGAGTCCGCAGGAGCGCGAGCAGGCCAAGCGCCAGGCCTCGCTGCTCGACGCCACCGAGGCGGCCTGCGCATTCTTCGAGAAGGAGTTGCGCTCGGCCCGCGGCAAGGCCGCGCTCGATTACCTCAAGGGCCGCGGCCTCGACGATGAGACCATCGCCCGCTTCCGCCTGGGCTACGATCCCGAACCGCGCGGCGCGCTCAAGAAGGCGCTCGACGCGGCGCAGATTCCGCTGGCGCTGGCGCAGGAGGCGGGATTGCTGACTGTGCCCGAGGGCAGCGGCGAGCCGTTCGACCGCTTCCATGGCCGGGTGATGTTCCCGATCGCCGACCGGCGCGGGCGTGTGGTGGCATTCGGGGGAAGATTGTTGGATGTCCCACGGGCTGCGGTGCCCGCAAGCCCGCGGGCCCCTGAGGGCTTGACTGGTCAGCCCGAAGGGCAAAAAAGCCATCAACCGAAGTATCTGAATTCCCCTGATGGACCTCTCTTCCACAAGGGCCACATGCTCTACGGGCTGGCCCAGGCGCGCGCCGCCATCGCCGAGCAGGGCACGGCCATCGTCAGCGAAGGCTATATGGACGTGATCGCGCTCCATCGGGCCGGATTCGCCCATGCGGTCGCGCCGCTGGGGACCGCACTGACCGAGCACCAGATCGAAC
>Ga0181537_10001350_pt1 | contig 22683 bp, 15 predicted proteins | sample PEATcosm2014_Bin_39_FD_119765 | JGI IMG/M metagenome (GOLD analysis project Ga0181537, IMG submission 119765) | Peatland microbial communities from MTU Mesocosm Facility, Houghton, MI, USA - PEATcosm2014_Bin23_10_metaG | ecosystem: Environmental > Terrestrial > Soil > Wetlands > Peat | place... | reverse complement strand
TAGGCGTAGTGGTACAGCGGATGAAACGGCGACTCCTGATTGGCGACGCGCATCTTGTCGCCGACGTTGCGCGCCGGATTGATCGGCTGGTTGGTCGGCAACGCGACGCAGGTGGCATCGGCGGAACCGATATGGGTATTGTCCCCCAGCGGGCTGAACGGCGCGGTGATCAGCCCCTGCGAGACCCCCTTGTTGGCGACGCTGGCGGTATCGTAGACACGCATGCCGCGGCTGCCCTCCGCCACATACAGGTACTCGCCGCGCAGCTGCAGGCAGCGTGCCTCGCCGGCCGCATGCTGCCTGGCGTACTGCAGCTTGCGATCATGCCTGAGATGCTCGGCGTACCAGTCCGGATAGGCGTAGCGCTGCAGGTAACTGCCGATGACCGCCTGCGGCTCATCCCATTCCGTGACCCTGACTGCATTGATTTCACCGGCGCCGCCGACATAGGCGTTGTAGCCGACGAAGTTGACGAAATTGGTCCCGAGCATCAGCAGCTGCGCCATGATGGCGTTGTTGTCATTGTCCTTTGACAGGTGGCAGTCGTCGCAGGTCTTGGTCTCGACCTTGCGTTCGGTGTGCGGATAGTGGGCATTGAATGCCTGGCTGCTGAAGCCGCTGGCGGAGATCGGCGGCTGCTGGATGTAGATGTGCTCGCGATTGGCGTTGGTCGAGGATAGAACCAGCGCCGAACTCGATCGGAACGGCGCAATCCTGCCGCCCGCCGCGCTCTCGCGATGCCCCAGCATGAACATGTCGTCGCGTGCCACCTGCGGGTTATACGTGGCGTAGTTGCGGGTGTCACCGCCTTCATAGTGATGGCGCGCGGTCTTGGCATTGGCCTCGATCGGCAGGTGACAGCCGCCGCAGCTGGTGGTCCATGAGGTGTGGCAGCTGTAGCACTCCATGTTCGCGTCGCTGTGCGCCAGCGCGCCGGCCGGCACGGCAGTACCCCAGGCCTGGGTGGCGGTGTCGCGGCTCATGAGCTTGGCGCGCGCAGCCTTTTCGTTGTACTCCGGGCGCCCGGGCGTCACCGAGTCCTTGACCAGGCTGACCTTCCATTCGAGCTTCGGGTCCAGCATCGAGCGCTGGTAGAGCTTGCCGTCGATCCACTCGAAGCGGCGCCGGCCATCCGGCGTGCGCAGCGCCATCAGGTCGAGGCCGCCCTGCAGCGCCGCCGGACCCGAGGTATACGAATTGGGATAGCTGCTGACGCTGCCATGGCAGTCCTTGCAGCCGATCTCCACCGCCGCGGCCACTTCGCCGTAGATGTGGCCGTTGCCGTGGTTGTCCTGTGAGTAGTGGCAGTCCACGCACTGCATGCCGACATCCACGTGCGCCGAAGACAGGTGCACGGCTTTCTGGAATTTCTGCGGATCGTCGTCCGCGACGATGCTGCCCTTGGCATCGAGCAGGTCGCCGGCGCGATCGCGCTTGAACACCGCCCGAAAATTCCAGCCGTGGCCGTGATAGTCGGCAAACTGCGTGTCCTGCAGCTGCGGATTAAGCCCTGCGACGTTGCGCAGGAAGTTCACATCGGCCCATCGGCCGCGTGGCGCCGCGCCCTCGGGATTGCGATCCAGCACCTCGCGGGTCTGCTTGATCGAGGGGTATTGCTGGGTTGCCGGCCACATGGCAGCGGCATCGGATTCGTAGTCCCACATGGTGTAGCCGAGCATGCTGTTCATGAACATGTTGGGCTGGTGCATGTGGCAGACCATGCACTGGCTGGTCGGAATGGCGCGTGTGAACGCGTGTTGCAGCGGGTGACCGGGAGTGTGCTTGTCGATGGTCGGATCGAGCGTCTGTGAGGTGCCGTCGTGGCCGGCCGCGGCATAGACGCTGGAGTGGCGTGGATCGTTGTCGTTGGCATACACCACGTGGCAGGAGGCGCAACCGGATTGACGATAATCACCGGGCTGGTCATTGGTGCCGATGAACCACAGGTTCGGGTCATTCAGTCGCGTCTTGGTGATGTTGATGAGCGGCACGGCGATGCGTGCGCCGGTGCCTGGTCCGCGGTTGGACGCGCGGATGTCCGGGCGGCCGGGCTCCTCGAGCCGCTGCAGCTCACCCTGCGCATCAGGCAGGCCGGTCTCGGAGAACAGGTTGGAGCTGTTGCGGCCGCCGCGCTCGAAGATGCGGAAAATGTCCCCGGGTTTGACGCTCTCCCAGGCCGGCAGCGGATACAGCTGCGGCAGAATGCCGGCGTCGAACGCCGCCTGCTGGTCCTGCATGAGCGGACCCTTGACCATGGTGCCAATGCCGTCACGGCTGTAGGACTCGCCAAGGATGTAATTCTTGAAGTCCAGGATGCCGTTGTTGTAGGAGGCCCCGCCCCACAGCATCACGCCGGTGGCGTGCATGCTGCGCATCGATGCCTCGATGATCTCCCGATGGCAGGCGCCGCAGGACTCGCGCGCCACGCGATAGTCGGACGGGTTCATGAAGCGGATGAATTCCGGCGCCTCACGATTGAGCAGCGTGTAACTGCGCTGCGGATTGGCGCTCGAGGGGTAGTGCCACTCGGAAGGGTAGCGCGGCAGGACATGCGCCGCATCCATGCTCTGCTGGTACCCGGCCGAGCCGCGCGGCACTCCGGCGGCGAGGCTGCTGTCGCTGTTGCCACCGTGACAGTCGGTGCAGCCAAGATTGACGGCACTGTTGCCATGCATGGTGGCGCTATCGGTCTGCGTATGGCATGAGCGGCAACCCTGGCTCTTGCGCTGCGCCATCTCCGGCGACTGGCTCATCGGCGCCGCCGGCGCCGTGACGTAATGTCGTTCGACCGGCTCACTGCTCGCGGCTGCCAGCAGCGGCTGCGCTGGCGCGCAGATCCACGCCAGCGTGGCGAGCACGACTGGCTTCGGGCAACCGCGGGCGCGGGGCATGTTGGCAGCAGGCATCATTAGTTTGCTGCAGGCATCAGTAGGCCAATATGGCGTTGAGCAGGAAATAGTTGGGATTCGTGTGCGGAAACAGCGCGTCGAAGCCGCTGTCGGTAAACAGGCGCGCGTAGGCGGCGCGCAGCACGATGTTCTGCGACATCAGCGGACGGTAGGTCAGCGCCATGGAAGCGTCTTCGCCGATGTGTTTGTGGTCGAACGTCTGGCTGCGCAGCACGGCAATCACGGCCGTTTCGGCGAAGTACAGGCTATTGAGGTTGAACGCCAGGCGCAGCGTCGGCAGCAGATCCAGGTCGGCACCGAACCCGGCAAGCATCAATCCGGGGTTTTCAAAGTTCGACTGCCCTTCTCCCTTGGAGGAGCGCAGGTCGGGAAGGACGCCGTTGCCTGACGTGAGCGTCACTCCGCCGCCGCCGATCAGCGGCACCGCCTGGCTGATCCAATAGCTGGTATCGCCGCCGGCGAACTGTGGGTTCTCGAATATCGCATCGAAGCCCGTGGCTTTGCGGTCGTACGGATTGCTGTCGCCGCTGGCATACAGCAACGACAGCCGCGCGCGCACCCAGTCGAAGTCCCTGGAGATCTCCATCGCCGCGAAGGCGGCACTGATGTCGACATTCGACCGGACGAATGCGCCAGGCTGTTCGTGGCCGCTGGCGTAGTAGAACGATGCCGTGGCGTTGGTACGACCGATATGTCCATCGCCGTTATACCCGAGGTAGACGACGTCATAATTGCGCGCCGCCTCCAGGCCGATCTGTGCCGGTCGCACCAGGAAGCCGTTGGCGTCGTAGTGCGGCGAGTCGCCCTCGGTATTGTGGTTGTAGACCACGATACCCTGCGACGTGAACCCCGCCACCGGCATGTCCTGCCAGTAGAGATTGGCGACGACGATATCGTCGTGCCGCAACCGCTGGCTGAGGTCATTGAGGCCGCTGTTGGTACCCTTCTCGATGCGGCGGAACCAGGCGAGGTTGTACTGGAATATATTGTTGTCGCGAGTGCCGAAGAAGCGCACGCCAAGCTGGTTGTCCTGAAACAGGAAGCCACGAAAATCGGTTGAAAACGGCTGGATGCCGATACGCACGCTGTCGAAGTCGTAGCGCTCCGAGACGTCGCGCAGATGCTTTTCGGCGAACGCGTTCTGGACACCGACGAAACTGTCGGAGCGCCTGGTCCCATCGCGCGGGTCGACGTTCAGGATACCGACCTCATCGACCGCGGCGTAGTTGTAGTTGAACACCGGGGTCAGGCGAAACTGCCAGTCCGGGGGGCGAAATACGCTATCGCCCCGGTACAGCACCACATCGGTCGCGAGGTTTTCCGAAAGCGTGTAGCCGCCGCTGTGTCCGAACACGTCGTTGCTGCCGGCGCGCTCGGTCGCCGCGACGCCTACCGCCGAAACCAGATTGCGGTACTCATAGGTGGAATCCGACAGCACGCCGACATTGAAGAACCAGTCGCCGTGAAAGGGCTTGTCGGCCTTGAGCGGGTTGCGGTTGTACGGATCGAGCAGCGTGCTGCTGTAGCCGAGCGCGTCAACAATGCGCCAGCGGTCCGGCATGGGCACCGATTGCACGTAGTCCGCAACGCCCGGAAGCGGGATCGGGGAGGCCGCCGGTGGCGGCCCGCGAGCGCCCGGTTCCGCAGTCGTGCCCGCGGCCGTCTCCGCCGCCGTCCCCGCGGCCTGTGACTGCGGCGCTTGCGGCGCGGTGAGCCGTTCGGCCGGACAGGGCACCTCCACGGTTCCCGGCAGACGGCGCTTGACGATGTGGCCGGCGTCGTCGCGGTAACAGGTATCGGCCCGCGTCTGCATCGACCACATCCCGCCGCCCGCAAACAGCAGCGTTGCGAGCTGCAGCGGCAGCCGCGCACCGCCGTAGCGCGGACGCTCACAGGCCATCGCAAACGTTCTCCTGATCGCTGTCGAGAAACGGCGCCTGCGGGCATTGCACGTACAGCAGCCGGGTGCCCCGCGGAGTCAGGGTATCGGCGCGCCGATCCTTTGGTGCCTCACCGATGGCGCCGTTGAGCGCCTGACTCGCATTGTGCAGACCGAGAAAGGCAACCATGTCGTCCTGATCGACGCCGTCGCCCGACACACCGATCGCGCCGACCAGCATCGCCCCCCGATAGATCGGTACGCTGCCCGGAAAGATCTGCAGCCCGTTGGCGATGCGCGGCGCCGCGACGCTCGGCGTCACGGTTGGCGTCGGTGACAGCGGCGGTACGCTCAGCCCGACACCGGCGCAGCCTGGCGCAACATCGGGCACCCCGCCGCCGACCGCGTAGACGACATGCTGCAGTACTGCGTTGATCGACAGATCCAGCTGCAGCCCGGTGGAGAAGACGCTCCATTGGCCGGCCGGCTTGCTGAACGGACCATTCGGGGTGGCATCGATCCCATCCGGGAACAACGGTCGCGACAGGTTGCCGATGGCGCGATCGCTGTAGGCGATCACCCCATCGCTGAACGCCGTGCTCATGCCGAGGAAGGTTTGCGCGCTGCTCAGGTAATCGCCCAGCGGTACCCGGCCGTTCGATACCAGGCCCGCGGCACTGGTGGCGAGGTACTGCGCCGGCGGCAGCGCGCCCAGGAACGATGCCGCCGCGTTCGACGACAACAGCGCCGCGCTGCGCGCCTTCTGCAGCGCCACGTCCGCGCCGAACAGCGGCGCATCGCGCGAGCGCACGAATCCGAGCGCAACGCCGAGTGAGTCCACGACCGTGATCGACACGCGCGCGTTGCTGCCCAGCGGCAGGCGGATCTGGCCACGCGCCTGATTCGCGACCGTCAGTGCCGATGCCAGGATCTGCTGCACCTCGGCCGGCGTCAGCGCATTGGCACCATCGGTGCCCGGCTGCAGCGGATAGCGCGGAGCATTGGAAGGGTCCACGAGCACGAACGCGTCCAGGCCCGGGAAGTCACTGCCGCCCTCGGGCCGCACGCCCGAGCTCGGTTGGCCGAAGGCGGTACCGGCGTGAATCAGGCCATCGGCGTAACCGGTCACCGGCACCAGGCTGCCGATCGCGGCGCTCAGCGATGAGTACGGCGGCGCAGCGCCGGGATCGACCGCCAGTCCGCTGTACTCGGTATTGGTGTACTGCAATGTCAAACCGTTGACGGTGATCTGGTCGGCACGTCGATCGACCGGAGCCCCGTAGCCGTAGGTTGCGGCCATCGCAATTGCCTCATCGATATCGACGCTATCGGCGGCAAACTCGGCGATGCCGTAGCGACCGTCGGCCAACACGCCCACGCCGCCGACGACGGTGCCCTCCAGGTACAGCGGAAAGCCGCCGGGATCGGCGGACAGCCCGAGTGGCGAGCGTTGCGGACCCACCGTCGGCGCGCTGCCATCGGAGGACCTGACCAGATCGGAGCAGGCAAGCTGGCTGAACTGCACGCCGAACAGCGGTCCGCTCGGGGCATCGGTCGTGCCCGGATCAAAGTGTTGCTGCACGATCTGGCTCGCGGTGCGCGTGGAAAAGGCGTTGCCTTCCGATGACAGGTAGGCGCCGGTGATCGCCTTGGCGATGACCGCGAGTTGGTCCAGATTAAGGCCGCTGAGCGGACCGGCGGCCTGCGGCAACTGCAGCCCTTCAAGTCCGCCGTGAATCACGGCGTCACCCGCGGCATCGACGCTTGCGGCGATCAGCACCGAACGGCTGGCCGGCGTGCCCATCCGATAGACTGCGAGCACGTTGCCGACCCGATCCACCACCCCGATCGTGGCATGGACCTGGCGCGCCTGGGCTTCCGCGACCGCCTGCGCAATGATCTGCCGGACGTCGGCGACCTTGAGCAGCGAACTCGCCGAAGCGCAGCTGCCGGTGCAGTCGCTGCCCGGCGCGGTTCCGGCGGAGGTGATCGCCGGTGCGCCGCTGCTGCACGATACGACGCTCACCGCAACCAACGCCGCCGATGCTCGCCGCAGTCCTGTCACCGGACTTCCGCCTCCCTGGTGGCGGCGATTATTGTCTTTGGGTGGTAGCTGTGGCAATTCGAGCACTGCAGCCTGACGCGATCCGTCTCGAGCCGCTCGCTGTGACATTGCAGGCACTTGGCGAGGTCCGGAATGAACAGGTCAGCGCTCGAGGAGGATTTCTGCACCGCATGACACGACAGGCAGGCGGCATCGCCACTCTTGTCCTTCTGCAGCGCATGCAGGCGATGGCTGAAATGCACATCGGGGAAATAGTCCCGCGTCAGGCGCACCGGCACGATCTGAAACCGATCGGGCATCTGTTCGCTGTGCGTGTCGATCACGTTGTGGCAGCTGGCACAGCCGCGGGTCTTGAACTGGTTTTCGATCTCTGCCTGCGCGCGCCGCATCGCGCAACCGAACGCCGGCCCGCTGCACGGACTCTCCTGCAGCTGTTGATCCGACAGCTGCTGATCCGGCAGGCGTCGACGCTGAAGCACACTGGCGCCGGGATTTGGATCGACGGCTTTGCGTGCAAAGTAATCCTGGATCAGCAGGATCGCATCGCGCGGCCTGCCATGCGGCAACTGCCGGTCCGGCGCTTGCGGATCGAACGTCAATTCGTGACACGAGGCGCAGGAGTGCTGCATGCTGATCGGTACGAAATGCTCGCCGTCCAGGTCCAGTGTGTGGCAATCGGAGCAGCCGAGCGCGCGGTTTTCCGCGGCGAGCGTCACGCGCGCCGGATTCAGATGCTGCGCGTGCGAGAACTTCAGATTGGACTGCTCCCTGGCGCTCGCCACCGCTTCACGACTGACCACCCAATCCGGCGCTCCAGGTGCATTCGTGACCGCGCCCGGCTTGATCAGACTCACACTGAAGTCCGGATGCGCCGTGCGTGAGAAGCCGCTGACCGGCCTGAGCTTCAGCGCACCGAATTCGGTGGCGGACTTCGCATGGCAGTCGATGCACAGCCGATCCCCCTGAAACACCAGTCCCGTGACCGGCGCGTGGTGTTCGCGATGGCATTCCGCGCAGCGCTGCGCAGGCCCGAGCCTGGTCTGCAGCAGCTGGGCTGTGGCCACATGGTCTACGATCGACTTGTGGCACTCGCGGCAGGCTGAATCGCGCACGTGCACAAAGATCTGCTGGTGGCAGCTGCCGCAGCGGCTTGCGGTGGCGTGCTGATGCGCCGGAATGAGCGGGCCGGCGTTCCAGAACTGGTCGGTGGGCATGAGCGCCGGCATGGCGCGTCCGGCGCGCTGCGGCGCAATGCTCAGGTACGGCAGCAGCAACCCGAGCAGCAGCACCAGCGCGGCCAGGCACCAGGAGGGCGCGCGCATGGACAGCCAGGTGGCGCTCAGGTCAGTGCGAAATGCGCGCTCGTACTGGCTGCTGGCAGCCTGCGCGTTGGATTCGATTTCGATCGCGATATCGAAACCGGCCGGCGGCTGCACCAGGCGCAGGTAATGACCGCCGATGTCAATCAGGTCGCCGATTTTCAGCGTCGCCGATGTGGCCGACACACCGTTGATCAGCGCGCTGCCGCGGCGGTGGCAGGCGATCGACAGCGGTTGCGCACCGCCGCGGATCGTGGCGTGATGGGCCGCCACACCCTCACCGAGCAATTGGATGGTGCAATCCGCGGCGGCGCCCACCGACACGGTGTCGGCGATGACTTCGGTGTCCTGATATTCGACCGCGCCGTCGGCGCCCTGGCGCAACTGCCGCAGCAGCACATCCATCGGCTTACCAGTACATGAACGTGGTCAGGATGTGCACGATCAGCGCCGCCAGCAGCGCGAAGGTCAGCGGTACGTGAACATACAGCCACAGCCGCAGCCAGGCGTGCAGCCGGATGTCCTGGCGGATCCGGCGCAGCACCGCCTGGCGGCGACATAACAGCACCACCAGCGCCTGCAGCTTGGCTACCTCGGCGCGCTTGGCCGCCTGCGGCACCCGTCGTGCCACATGATCGATGACAGCCTGCTGATCGGTATTGGCGGCCAGCGTGACGGTCGCGGCCGCGGCCGCCGGGTCGGTGCGCAGGAACAGGGACCGGTCCACACCCAACAGCTGCCGCCATACCCCGCCACCCATCGAGGTGCGTTCGATACTGCTCCTGACCGCGATGCTGACCTCCGGGTCACAGGCCCGGGCCAGCTCGCGCCCGCTGCGATCGAGCTCGAACAGCTCCGCGAACAGGGCCGGGCGCGACCGGCCGCCGCTGTTGGCCGCGAGCTGTCGCGGCGTGGACAGGTAGGTGTAGACGCCAACGATGCCGCTGCCGATGACGATGCACATCAGGGCATACGCCAGCGTGTGCACGTTGCCGCCGAAGCGGCCGGCGCAGTGCAGTGTCGCCACCAGCAGCAGCGTCAATCCGAGCCAGACATGGGCCGAGGTCCACGCCTGGACGCTACCGAGCGTCGAGCGATAGCGGCGCTTGCGCACACCGAGCAGTGCCAGCCAGACGATCAACAGCACTGCGGCCGCGCCCAGCACGTAGCCTTGCCAGGTGCCGCCGCCAGGCCGCTGGCGGCCACTCTGGGTTGCGTAGATCGCGACCGCTGCAACGCCCAGCCCGATCGCCCACCAGGCATAGCGCGCGTCACGGTAACGAAGAATGTTCTGCTGCATCATCGGCGTCGTCGATCGGCGAGTTCGAGAAACTGCGATGGACCGATGCGCACGGCGGCGCCGGTCGGACAGGCGGCGACGCAGGCCGGCCCGGTGCTCGCGCCGCTGCAGGCGTCGCACTTGGTGGCCTTCCTGCCCTTCGCCCTGGCCGCTTCGGTCGGCTGGTAGTCGTGCTGCTCCCCGACACCGGGACCCGCGCCGAACAGCAGCCAGGACAGCAGGCCCGGCTTCGGCGGCGCGTCGTAGCTCATGCGTATCACCCCGTACGGACAGTTGACCTGGCAGTTGCCGCAGCCGATACAGGTATCGTCGATGAACACCTCGCCGCTGACCGAGCGCCTGATCGCGTTCGGCGGGCAATCCTTCATGCAGTGCGGCTGCTCGCAGTGCCGGCAGGATATCGGTATATGCACCTGTGCAAACGAGGCGCCGGACTTGCGATCCAGCCGTGCGATGCCCTGGTGCGTCTCGGCGCAGGCGCGTTCGCAATTGTCGCAGCCGACGCACAGTTCCTCGTCGATGACCAGCACATTGGTGGCCTCTCCCAGGCCTTCCGCCATCAGGAACTGCATGACCGAGCTGGCCTCTGGCCGCACTTCCATGCGCGCGCTCTCGGTGACATGGCTGCTGGCGGATCGCTGCAGCAGGTTCAGCGGCGCATCCGGCCGCGCCGACAGCCGCAGGAACTCGGCGCGTCGCACTTCAATCAGCTCCGAGGCGACGGTCGCATGTGCCGATTCGCGTCGCTGGGAATCGCCCATCAACGACATTTCCCCCATCAGCTGGCCTGCCGGCACCTGCGCGACCATGAGGTCCTGGCCATCGCGTCGTCGTGTCAGCGTCACACCACCAGAGCGCACGATGAACAGGCTCTCGCCCGATGCGCCCTCGGCAAAGATCGCCTCGCCGGCCTTGTAGCGCTGCACCGTGACCAGGCCGGCAATGTCGCGCAACTCGGCCGCGCTCGCGCGCGGCGCGAAATGCCGCTGCAACTCACGCACCACGAATATCCAGTCGATGCCCTTGCGCACCTCCTCATTGGAATTCATCAGCTTGATCATCGTGCGCCGCGGCGTTTCCATCAGGATGCAGCCGGCGCCCGCGATGGCCCGCTCGGTGCGCGGCCGGCCCGACAGCAGGCTCATTTCCCCGAAGAACTCACCGAGCCTGAGCTGCGTCGTGACCGCTATTGGCGCCTCGCTCTGCAGTGTCACTTCGCCATAGGCGATGGTAAAAAAGGAGGTGCCAAACTCGCCCGGCTCGTAGATCACATCGCCTTCGCGAATCACCCGCGTCACGCGCGGCCGGCCTGGCCGGTCGGCGATGCGCTGGCGTACCGCATTGACCTTGCCGAGTGCCTCGGCATATTCAGGCCCGTCGCCGTAGGCGGCAATCACCTCGCTTTCAATGACCAGCTCGCGGAATGCGAGCGCGTTGAGCTCATGGAACATCGGCACGATCGACTTGAAACGTTCCAGCAGGTCATCGGCTTCGCGCTCGAACGGCAGGCCGCACAGCTGCCACTCGAGCAGCGGGTAATCGGCCGGCTTGATATCGTTGCCGTAGGCGTATTCAGCGACGTCGTAGCCCTGGTTCATCGCCTGCTTGATGAGCGGATAGCCCGCCAGCGAGCCGACGATGAAGATCCCGGGTACATTGCTCTCGTAGCGCCGCGACAGCGCCGGAATCGCCTCGCGTTGCGGACCTGGAAAGCGAACGCCGGTGGATTCGACGAATGCGCGCGCCGGATCGGAACCCAGCCGGGCGATGATACGATGGCAATGGATGGTCTTCTCTCCCGCCGGGGTGTCGACAGTCACCGCCAGCGGCAGCGCCGAGTCGCTGGCGCGCACGATCGCCTTGGGCCGGGTCTCGTAATAACAGCCCAGCCGGCGCTCGCGGTCGCTGATGGCGGCCAGCACGGCGCTGAGGTTGGCGTCCTTGGCGCGACTGAACTCCTTGCCCCGATTCAGGATCAGTACGTCATTCTGCTCGCTCAGCGCCAGGGCGTTCTCGATCGCGGCGTCGCCGGCGCCGACCACCAGGATCGTCTCGTCGCGAAACTCCTTCGGATCATCCAGCTGGTACTGGACCTGGTCGAAGTGCTCTCCGGGCACGCCCATCCTGCGCGGGTTGCCCTCCAGTCCGATCGCGAGCACCACCATTGCAGCGCGCAGCTCGCTGCCGTCGGCGAGCCGAATCGCAAAATCGTCCTTGCGGCCGGTGATCGTCTTGACCTCCGCGCTGTAGCGGATATTGATCTGCAGCCGGGTGGTGTCGTGGATCCAGGTCTGCAGGATCTGCTCGCGGCTGCCGGCAGCAAACTGCAGATCGCTGCGCAGTTCGAGAAACCCCGGCTCCGCCATCACATGCTTGCCCTTCTGATAGCGATGGATCGTCTTGGCTACCCGGGGCGAGCCCTCCAGAACAATGTAACTTGGGGTCGAGCGCCCGGCCCTGGCATCGATCCCGGCAGCGCGCGCTGCGGCACTCAGCCCTGCGGGCCCAGCCCCAATGATGGCGAGGTGATATTCAGCCGGCGGCGGGATGTCCACGAGACGCACACATTTCTATTTTTTGAGTGATACAGCGCTCAAACCCGTGGCTTGTCGCGGTCTGATCGGTCTGCAATGCCCGATCGGTCGTCAGCTTTACCACACCCTCTGGCGCCAGGGAAGACCGACGCGCCCTGCTCTACCGACCCGTAGTCGGGATCGAGCACCAGGACCGGTGCGCAAGTTCATCGGCTATTCCGGCACGGCGCGATGGGGGCAGCCCGAGCGTCGAGCATCGCTTGAGCGGTGGTGGCTTTGCGTTCTTCGAGCGGGAAATCGATCGTGGCCCTGTAGTTATTGCCGGCGGCATCGTGCAGGTCCGAGATGCCGTCGTAGCGCATCAGCACATGGTCGGCACTGCTGTAGTAGACGTCAATGGCGGGTAGGAACCAGCCCCAGACGCCGGAGAGCCGCAACCTGAACACCTCCGTCGGGGTGCCGTGGATGAGATCGCCGCGCAGGCGCTGAACCTGGAAGCCGTAATCGCTGAGGCGACTCGGCAGCAGGAATCGGACGTCAACCGCTTTGCCGGTCATGAGGATATCCCAGTGTGACTGTACGAACTCATCGAACCCGGCATCGGCGACCATTCCCGGGACTGAAGGCAGGGGACCGGATTTCTCGGCATCGCCACTGCGCTCGCGATAGAACACCGACCGGGCACCCGGCGACGCCGCCTCGGGGGCGTCTTCCCGAATTCCCTCGCGCATCCCGTTGCTCGCATCCTCGAACAGAAAATCCGGCACCAGTGCATTGGGGTAGGAAACGATCTTGCGTGCAAACGCTGCGCCGTCGGCACAGGTGTACAGGACTGCGCGCTCCGCAAGGCGCCCGTCCCGATACAGCAGCACGTCTCGTTCACCGTACAAGACATCGGTGGCGTGCCTCGCCCGAGCCACACCCGTATAGCTCACATAGCCGTCAGGCACGGCGCCTGGTGCGCCGGCTGCGTACGCAAGGGTCGATAAACAGAGCGCGTATTTCCAATTCATCTCAAGCCATCCGTGACGATCACGAAGGAGGGTCAGCGTATTGAACTGCAAAACGGGACTGCAAAAATGTTGAGACATTAACGTCTTTCTTAATAAGAATAGACAGCGTCATATCTCTTCGCCGTGCATGTTGCAAACGGCAGGCTCATCTAACGTGCTGATTGAGCATACCGCTTTGGGAAACACCGTCTATGAACCGCTGCGTGTCGATACTGTCTCGCTACGGCTGGGAGGGGTAGCGCAGATCGCCGATAGAATCGGCGACCCCGGGGGATGGCAGGTAATGGAAGTCGGTGACGGCAACCTGAACCTGGTGTTTATCGTGACGGGCGAACGCGGCCGCATCGTGGTCAAGCAGGCGCTGCCCTATGTGCGAGCCGCCGGTGAGAGCTGGCCTCTGTCGCTCAATCGTGCGTACTTCGAACAGCATGCGTTGACGCGTCTGGGTCAGCGCGCTCCAGACCGGCTGCCGCAGCTGTATCTTTTCGATCCAGCGCAGGCCTTGCAGGTCATCGAGCACTTGTACCCGCATGTGATCCTGCGCAAACAACTTATTGCTGGCAAGTTCCTTCCGGGACTCGCGCTGCAGCTGGGGACCTATCTTGCGCGTTCGCTGTTCCGCGGTTCCGATCTATGTATGCCGACCGCCCAACTCAAGGCAGATGTCGCTTTATTTCTCGGCAACTCCGAGTTGACAGGGATCACGGAAGATCTTTTTTTCACTGACCCGTTCTGCGAATGTTCCCGCAATCGTCACACGCCCGGGCTCGATGCCGACGCAGCAGTCGTGCGCCGTGATCGCGAGCTGAAAATCGCCGCCCTGGAGCTGAAGTGCCGCTTCAGCACGGTCCGGCAGACGCTGTTGCATGGCGATCTGCATACCGGCTCAGTGATGGTGTGCGACGCTGATACAAAGATCATCGATGCGGAATTCGCCAGTTACGGGCCCATGGGATTCGATCTCGGCTCACTGCTGGGCAATCTGTGGCTGGCCTACTTTGCGCAGGTGGCTCATCGCGGCAGCGTCGAAGACTGCGCCGCGTACTGCAGCTGGATTCTCCAGGTCGTCGCCGAAATTTGGGGCGTGTTCGCCGCAGAGTTCTCGCAGCTCTGGCGCACCGAGCGAAATGGCATTCTTGGAGGCAAGGATCTGTTCGAATTGCAGGACGACCCGGGCGGCGCTGAGATTGTTCTGCAGTCCACACTGCAGGCCATCTGGAAGGATACCCTGGGCTACGCCGGCCTGGAGATGCACCGCCGCATCCTCGGATTCGCTCATGTCGCCGACTTTGAATCCATAGCCGACGACGCTATGCGTGCGGCGTGTGCGCGCAAGGCGCTGGCCGCGGGGCGCCAACTGACCGTGTATCGCCGATCGCTGAAAACAGTTGCTCAGGCCAACGCTCTCGTCGCCGGACAAGGGCTGGCGTGCTAGGCGGGGGACGGCGTGCCAGATCATTGCCGGCATGCATCGGCATCAGCGCCGCGCGATCGCGATCCGGATCGTCTCATCGGGCGATATTCCGGTAGCACCGGTGCCCTGCCACCTCGGCAACGTGGGAAAGTCCTTGCGATCAATGTCCAGTACGCCAATCTGGCGACCCAGGATCGCCACCGCCTCCAATGGCACGCCAACCGGCCGACCGCCCAACCCAAACCACGCACCATAGGTGGTGACCAGCACGATCTTGCCATCGTGTGTCCTCACCACTTCCTTCACCCGGCCCAGAATGCGATTATCGTAGTCAATCAACGCCAGCCCCAACAGGTCGCCCACGCGTACCTTCTGCGGAAAGCGCCGATTCATCCGTTGTTCGGGTGTTATCGTATCGACAGCCGGAGACTCGTCAGCGAACGCAGCGCTGGCCGGTGCGAGTGCAGCGAGTGGCAATAGGGTCAGGATGGTGCGCCTGGAATACACCGGCATAGTGTATTCCTTCGATGTGCGGCTCGACAGTGTGGCATAGATCAAGGCGGTATCGACATGACAACCCCTACACCCGGCCCGACGCAGACGCCCACTGTGCGTCCCCGCATGCACCCGCTGGTAGTGCGGCTGATGCATTGGACTAACGCCGTTGCCATGATCGTGATGATATTGAGCGGCTGGAAGATCTACAACGACGATGTGCTGTTCGGCATCCTGCATTTCCCCGATGACATCGTGTTGGGTATCTGGGCACAACACGCTCTTCAATGGCACTTCATGGGTATGTGGATACTCGTCATTAACGGGCTTGTTTATCTGGCCTACGGGCTGGGATCCGGTCGTTTTCGACGCCTGCTGATTCCGCTCTCGCCGCGACAGGTGCTGGCCGAGGTGGCCGACGCCTTGCGGTTTCGGCTCGAGCACGCGGATCTGTCGCACTATAACGCGGTTCAGAAGACGCTCTATATCGGCATTATCCTGATCGGGATCCTGCAGGTGATCTCGGGTATTGCGATCTGGAAGCCGGTGCAGTTCTCGTCCCTGATCGCGCTGTTCTATAATTTCCAGGGGGCGCGCCTGGTACATTTCATCGGTATGAGCGCAATTGTTTTGTTTCTGCTGGTGCATGTAACCTTAGCGTTGCTGGTACCGAAAACACTCATAGCGATGCTAAGCGGGGGACCGCGCGTCGACACCAACGGCAGCCACACCGTTGCAGCCGCGGCGATCCATAGAGCCTCGCCTGATACCTCGCCCTGAGCGGAGATTCCCATGTCGGTGAGACGTCCGTCCACTTCCCGATTCCGCCCTCAGGTCGTCCCGGAGCGCAGTATCCTCACCGAGCATCGTGCTGTGATCCAGGACATCACCCGGCGCGGGCTGCTGCGCGGTGTTTTGAGTCTGGGCGGCCTGGCGATGCTCACGGGGTGCAACGTTTCGGATCGCAGTTCCGTCCAGCGTGTACTGCGATCCGTATCCAGTTTCAATGACGGGGTTCAGGGATGGCTGTTTGATCCTGATAAGTTGGCGCCCACGTATGCCGCGTCACAGGTCGTCAAACCACCCAGGTTCAATGCCTACTACGACGTCGAGGACGTCAACCCCATCGATATCAGTGGTTGGACGCTTGAACTGGCGGGTCTCATCCAGGACAAACGGCCATGGAGTCTTCAGCAAATCTACGCGTTGCCGGAGCAGGAAGAGATTATCAAGCACATATGCGTCGAGGGCTGGGACTACATCGGGCAATGGTCCGGCCCGAGACTCAAGGACTTTCTTGTCCGGGTGGGCGCAGACCTGGGCGCAAAGTATGTCGAGTTCCATGGCAATGACGACTACATGGAAAGCATCGACATGGCGTCTGCGCTGCATCCACAGACGATCCTCGCCACCAAGTACGCGGGCGAGCCGATCGGGGATCCCTACGGCTTCCCGCTGCGTCTTCGCACCGCAGTGAAATTGGGCTACAAGAACCCAAAGTGGATCCGAGCCATCGTAGTCACCAATACCTACAACGTCGGGTTCTGGGAGAAGCAGGGCTTCAACTGGTTCGCCGGTCTTTGAAGACGGATACCCGATGATGCCCAGTCGCGTGCCGTGATGCCGACGGTGCGTGGCGTGTTGTGGTGCGCGGTAACTGGCCTTGCGCTGTGGAGCATTGCGGGCTACGCGATTGCGCTGCGGCTGCCGATGCCGGCGCACTTGCGGGTAGGGTTGGCGCCCGCGTTGGGTTGGGCGGTGCAGACTTCTGTGTCCCTGATGCTGTCATTGTTCTTTGGTTTCTCAGTGCCATCCATCCTGGCCTCGGTGCTGATCGCCTTTGGTGCGCTGCTGTGTGCGCGGCCAGTGCCGGTTGCGGCGCCCCGGGCACCCCTCCCCGCATGGATCTTTGTCGCAGCGGCGCTCCTCGCGCTGATGCCCGCTGCAGCCATATTGCCCAAATTCATAGCGGGCCAGGTCGTCCTGTCGGGTCCGATGTTCGATCATTCGAAGATAGCGCTGATCGATCAGATCGTTCGCGAGGGAATGCCACCCGCCAACCCGGTCATTGGCGGAACTCGCGAGCCTGGCGTTGCCTATTACTACCTGTGGCACTTCGGAGCCGCCGAGCTTGCACGACTCACCGGGGCCAGCGGTTGGGAGGCCGACGCGGCTTCGACCTGGTTCACCGCGTTTTCCTCCTTATGCATCATGTGCAGTGTCGCCACACACCTGGCGCGTCGGGTGCTCGCACCGGTCTTCGTGCTGGTTGCCTGCACCACTGCATCGATTCGACCCAGCCTGGCGTTGCTGTTCGGACAAGACCGCGTCGATCAGGCCATCGCACCTGCCTCCGGTTTTGCCGGATGGCTGTTCCAGACCACCTGGAGCCCGCATCATGTGGCATCCGCCGGTTGCACCGTTTTGGCAGTCATCCTGCTTGCCAGGCTGGCTTCCCAGAGATCTTTATTGACCGCAGCCGTATTCAGCCTGACGGTCGCGGCCGGGTTTGAATCCTCGCTCTGGGTCGGTGGCGTTGTGTTTGCAATGTCGCTCTGCGCTGTGGTACCTGCGCTGAGCCTGTGCGCTTCCAGGGCCCACAGGGGTTGGTTTCTGACTGCGGCCGTCACGGCTGTGCTGCTCGCTGCTTTGCTTTGTTCGCCGCTGATGGCGGAGCAGTGTCGGGCGGCAATCGCGCGCCTCGGCGGTATTCCCATCGCTCTGGCGCCGCCGGAGGTGCTCGGCAGCTGGTTCCCGGACCCTGTGCGACGCTATCTGGATCTGGTGGCGTACTGGTTGGTACTCCTGGTGGTCGAATTTCCCGTCATCCTGATCGCCGGCTGCATCTTCCTGGCCGGAACACTGCGTGATCGCCGACGATCACTGATGCAGGAGCCCGAAGTGCTGGCGCTTGCGCTGCTTGCTGCAGTGAGCCTGTGCGGCGGCTGGCTGCTGGTCAGCACGGCGGGGGGTAACAATGACCTTGGATGGCGAGCAGTTCTGCCCGCGGTTCTGATTCTGACATCGGCTGCAGCAGCCGGATTCAGCCGCTGGTTTTCGCATCGATCCATATGGGCAGTTGCCGGGATGCTGGCAAGCGTCGCCGTCGCCGCTCCTGAAGGGGTGAAGCTGGCGGCTGGTGAATTCCGCGACACATCGGCGCCATCCGCCGACCTGTTCAGCCACGCGCCACAGCTATGGGAGGCGGTCCGACGCCACACGCCGGTTGACTGGCGTGTGGCGAGCAACCCGATGCTGTTCGCGGACATGACATGGTGGCCGGTAAACATTTCCTGGGCGCTGATGGCGAATCGGCGCTCCTGTTTCGCCGGGGACGAGCTCGCAGTCGCCTTCGCGCCGATATCTGCCGAGCAGCGCCGGCAGATGTCGGCTCGCTTTCAGCGCGTGTTCGACGGCTGGGCGGAACAGCAGGACCTCGCCGTGCTGGCGCAAACCTACCACTGCCGCGTCGCCGTCGTCACTGCCCAGGACGGCGCCTGGAAGCGGGATCCGTTTGCAACCAGTAGCCTCTATACATTGGTGGAATCACAGCAGGATCGCTGGCGAATCTACGTCGCGAGCCCTACCGGCACCCTGGAACATCCCGCTCCCTGATAATTTTCAACAGTTAGCAGCGATTATCAGTTACCCGCGTGGGCTACTTCGGCCATGCCCGCCTTGAAGTCGACCTGCGGCGCCCACCCCAACTCATTGCGCAGGCGCGACGAATCAGCGGTGATATGCCGGACGTCTCCCAGCCGATATTGGCCAGTGACCACGGGCGCCGGTCCCCGCAGTGCTTCCGCCAGCGCCCTCGCCATATCGCCTACCGTCCGCGGCGTCCCCGTGCCAACATTGAACGCTCGCACACCGCGCTCGTGTCGCTCGCAGGCCAGCACCGTCGCCGCAGCTATATCACGGACATGGATGAAGTCGCGCCGCTGCCCGCCATCCTCGAACACCCGCGGGGCCTGGCCACCGCGCAACGCCGAGGTAAAGATCGAGGCTACGCCTGCGTACGGTGTGTCTCGGGGCATTCCCGGTCCATAGACATTGTGATAGCGCATCAGCGCGGCTGCGCCCCCGGTGACGCGCGCCCAATTGGTGGCGTAGTGCTCCTGCGCGACCTTGCTCGTGGCATAGGCGTTGCGCGGGTCCAGTGGCGCCGATTCTTCGACCAGCTGGTGTCCCAGCGCACGCCCACAGCTGGGACAAGGTGGTTCGAATTGTCCCGCCGCCAGTGCCGACTCAAGTCGTGGAGCAGGCGCTACGCGACCATGCAGCGGGCATAACCCGTAACCCTCACCGTAGACGACCATGGAACTGGCCAGTGTCAAACGCGAGACACTGTCGCGTGCCATTGCGGCCAGCAACACCGCCGTGCCGGCATCATTCGATGAAGCGTAGTCAGGAAGGTCGTTCACATCGACGCCGAGCCCGACCTTGGCCGCCAGGTGAATAACTGCCTCGACGCCTTGCAGCGCCCGATGGACAACGGTGAAGTCCCGAACGTCGCCGACGATCAGTTCGACGGCTGCCGGAGGCGTCCAGGGCGCCGGCCCGGTATGTACATCCGGTCGCAAGGAATCAAGTACACGCACCCGGTGGCTGCGCTCGAGCAGGTCGGCAAGTACGTGCTGGCCGATGAATCCCGCTCCCCCTGTCAGTAACACCCGCATGATCAAGGTCGGGCCGCGCGCAGTGTTCGGGCAAGGCGCAGAAACGTCGCCGCTATCCGCCACGCAGCGGTCAACCCAGCGCGCAGGTTACCCGAAACCTTGGATTCGCCGCCGCGTCGGCGACGGTGGTCAACAGCGACTTCCAGGCAGCGCAATCCACCCGCGGCCGCGCGCATCTGCATCTCGAGGTTCCAACCGTAAGTCTGATCCGTCATGCCCAGTCCCTTCAGATCCGCTACGCGCACAGCTCGCATCGGCGACATATCGGTAAATCGTACGCCGTATGTCAGGCGCAGAAGCACACCGGCAAGCCAGGCCGCCACGAGTTGCTGGGGACTCATGCTGCCGCGCTCGCGTCGGCCCAGTAAACGTGAGCCCAGGACTAAATCGGCGCTGCCCATTGCAACCGGACTGACAACGGCCGCAATGCATGCGGGCACGTCGCTGCCATCGCCATCCAGAAAGCAGACGATATCGGTGCTTGCCTGCACTGCTGCGACACCGGCAGCGCAAGCACGCCCATATCCGCGAATCGGTTGTGAGACGACTCGGGCTCCCGCGGCCGCAGCCACTGCCGCCGTCCGATCCGTCGAACCATTATCGACAACGATCACGTCTTTAACACCCTGGTCCAGCACCTCCCTGACAACGCCTGCAATCGGGTGTTCCTCATTCAGGCATGGAATGATCACGGCGACCCGAGCCAGGGCTGGATCCAGCAGCGTCACGGAGATGGTTTAGGGGAATGCGTGCCGAGGAAGGCGCGAGTGCCGAGGAAGGCGCGAGTGCGGGGGGCATCCTCCGGAACTATCGAAGCGGATGCGAAGGCCGGACGCGAGCCCGCCAATTCGTTCTCGAGCATTGCGTAGGACGCGGCGTCGTCGACGTCGTACCACGCGTCCAGGATCGCGGTCGGCAGATCGATCTCCCGGGCGCGCTCGAGAGTGGACTCCAGTACCGCCGCTGTGCTCCATGGAATCCCGGTAAAGAGCTGCGGATGCGGCCGTGACAGCCCGATCAGGGTGTAGCCGCCATCAATTGCCGGGCCGAGCACCACCGTATCATCGCCGCGGACCGCATCGACCGCCGCGCGCAGGATTTTCCGCGGCAAGGTCGGACTGTCTGAATTAAGGAGTATCGCTCCCGCGTAACCTAATGCGATGAGATCCTCGATGCCCTTGTTCAGCCGCGCGCCGAAATCCCCCTCACGCTGCGGAAGCAGCTTGAAGTCTGGCGGCAGCAGCAGCTGCAACGCTGGCTCGGAGCCCTTCGGGGTGTAGAGGGCGAAACCTGCGACGTCATCGTCCAATGTCAGCGCGTGAATTGTATTCGACAGATCCGCGATGAAACACGAGGACAGTTGCGCGCACTCCTCAAGACCAAGCAGCGGGGCAAGTCGCGTCTTCGATTCACCTGCAACTGGCGTCTTGCAGAATATTGCCAGCGCCACTGTACTTCGCATGCGATCGGCGACCGCCGTCATGCCAATGGCTCCAGGGCCTGCAGCAAATCGGCATACAGATCCTGTGGATCCTCAAGACCGACCGATAGACGCAGCAGATCATCGGGACACGGAGATCCGTCGCCCTCGAGCGAAGCATGATGCTCTATCAGGCTCTCAATGCCGCCGAACGAGGTAGCGCGACGCCAAAGCCGCACGCGTGCAGCCGCTGCAATTGCCCCAGCCGCGCCTGCCTTGATCTGGATCGACAGCATGCCTCCGAATCCGCCAATCATCTGCCGGGCAGCAACCTCATGCCCGGGATGCGCGGATAATCCGGGGTACAACAGGATTGCAACGGCTGGGTGCCCGGCAAGGCGCTCGGCAAGAAACATGGCGCTCTTGCACTGTTCCCTGACGCGCACATCCAGGGTTCGAAGGCCACGGGACAGCAACCATGCGTCGAATGGCCCCAGCAGCGCGCCATGCTGGTTGCGAACAGTGCGAATCTGGTTCCACAGGTCGTTGCATTCCGCCGTGGCGAGTACACCTGCCACGACGTCCGAATGTCCGTTCAGGTACTTCGTCGCCGAATGCATCACGATGTCTACGCCCAGATCCAATGGCCGACTTAGCACCGGCGTTGCAACGGTCGAGTCGGCGCATACCAGCGCGCCGGCTTTGTGGGCACATTCGCTGACCGCTGCGATATCAGTGATCGTCCACAGGGGATTGCTTGGGGTCTCGATCCATACCAGGCCGGTTTTATGCGGCACGATAGCCGCCTTCACGGCATCGATGTCGCTCATGTCAACGCAAGTCAGGGTGTGTCCATACCTGCGGATGTCCTGAATCCAGAACCGCAGGCCCCAGTACATCACCTGTGGGGCCACGATGTGCGTCGGCGGCAGGGTCGTAATGAGAGTCGTGGCCGCAGCCATGCCCGAGGTAAACAGCATCGCTTCGCCGGCATGCTCCAGCTCCGCCAGGCGAGCCTCTGCATGCTGATTCGAATCATTGTGCATGCGGCCATACACATGACCGGAGCGGTAGCCGTTATCGGGATCGCGGATGAACGTGGTCGAAACGTGGATTGGAGGGGTGAGTGCCGGCAACTCCCGATTGGCCGATTCCAGTGCTCTCGCCGCCAAAGTTCGGCGTCTAAGGGTGTCATCTGGCCGATCAGTCATGGGGCATAGCGGAACTCATGAGCGGTGGCTACCTTCGATTCAATTCGACGATACTGCCCCATAGGTTACTATGCACGACAGAAATTATCGGCCATCCGATTCTAATGAAGCCGGGGGCGGCGCCGGTCAGGCAATGATCCGGCTCGGGTGCAAGTGTGTTCGTGACAGGCGGCCGTATTATTCGACCGTCACGCTCTTGGCCAGGTTGCGCGGCTGGTCGACGTCGGTGCCCTTGAGGATCGCGACGTGGTAGGCGAGTAGCTGCAGCGGGATGGTGTAGACGATCGGGGCCTGGAAGTCGGCAACATGGCGCGGCATCTGGATGACGTGCACCCCGTCGCTGGACTCGACGCCGGCGTCCGGGTCGGCGAACACATAGAGCTCGCCGCCGCGGGCGCGCACTTCCATCAGGTTGGACTTGAGCTTTTCCAGCAGCTCGTTGTTC